>ERZ808252.1945-NODE-1945-length-13675-cov-4.717401_pt1 | contig 13675 bp, 9 predicted proteins | sample MGYA00521242_ERZ808252 | MGnify/ENA primary metagenome ERZ808252 (study PRJEB31516, sample SAMN03275581) | gut metagenome | biome: mammalia-associated habitat; material: feces | host: Papio cynocephalus | place: Kenya | collected 2012-08-07 ...
GTTTTTTGACCGTCCGCATCAGGACAATCTTTTCAAAAGGCTGAATCTGCGGCTTTTCGGCGCGGCAAAGCAACTCAAAGCGGCGGGTCATGCGCTCCTCGGCAGAGAGCCCCAAAGCCGAAAATTCGGCGGCGAGATCCTGCGGGAAATCGTGGCGCAGGTTGCGGTGGGTGCGCGCTTCAACAAAGTAACGATACAATTTTTTATTCATGAGATCGTCTCCAATTCATTATCGTTAATGACATTGTATCACATTTCAGGCGAAATGTCAAGAGGATTTTTTTGAATTTATTTTATTTTTCACAAATTCTTGCCTTTTTCTGAAAAATGTGATATAATATAATCAATGTACAGAGGAATCGGAGAAAAATGACACGATGAAAACAAGATTAAAGGATATTGCGGACGCAACGGGCTTTTCGGTTAACACCGTTTCACACGCGCTCCGCGATGAGCCCGACATTTCCGAGGCAACCAAAGCCATTATCCGCCGCGTGGCGGACGAATTGGACTACATCCCCAACTTTCAGGCGCGCGGGGTCCGTGCGGGCAAAAGCTCCATCATTTCGGTGATTCTGCCCGACATCATCAACCCGCACTTCTCCATTGTGTTCCGCGGCATCGAGCAATACTTCCGCGTCTTTGGCATCACGCCGCTGTTCATGAACACCGCCGAGAATGCCGACGATGAATTGCGCGCGGTCAAGATTTCCATCGGTCAGAACGTGGACGGTGTCATCATCTGCCCGACACAGGCGAACACCGATTGCATCCGCTATCTTGAAAAATCCCGTATCCCCTATGTGCTCATCGGGCGGCACTTTGACGGGGACTTCGACACGGACTATGTGGTCTGTGACGATGCGGGCGGCGCTTATCTTGCCACACGGCACTTGATTGAGCAGGGGCATCGGAACATTGCCTGCGTGCGCGTCAATCCGCTGATTTCCTCGGACCGCGAGCGCTTTGCAGGCTACCGCCGCGCGCTGGAGGAGGCGGGAATCCCCTTTTCGGAGAAAAACATCCTCAATCTGCCGCTGGCGCAGACGCAATATCAGGCGGAAATTCGGGGCTTCCTCACCGCCAATCGGGACTGCACCGCCATTCTCTCCTTCAACGATATGCTTGCCTTCGGTATCATCCGCGAGGCGCGGCAGATGGGGCTTCGCGTTCCGGAGGACCTTTCGGTCATCGGCTTTGATAACATCTGCGCGGACTACACCTTCCCGATTATGCTTTCCTCGGTCAGCGTCTCCAAAAAGAACATGGCGCATATCGCCTCGGAAACGCTTTACAACTACATTTCGGGAAAAACCGAGTTCGCCGCAGGTCCGCGAACGCACATCGTCCTGCCAACGGGATTGTATCTCCGCGACACAACCGCCGCGCGGAAATGAATTTTCCCCTCTCCCCCGCAACCGATTTTGAATCGGTTGCGGGGGACTTTTCATTCGGAAAGAAGCCGAATATCGGTTGTTCCCTCGGGCAAACGGAAGCGGTACAGCAGTCCGTCCCGCTCGCCGTCCAGAAGCTGTCCGTTCACCTCGGCGCGCACGGTCTGCTTGCTTGCAACGGCAATTTCCCCGCCGTCCGCAATCCGATAGCGGTGCTCTCCGAGCGCCTCCGCCGCAAGACATCCGATGTACAAATCGGTTTTGCCGAGCATCGTCACGCCGCCGCTGACATACGGGACCACCCACCACAGGCGGTAATCGTCGGGACCCTCCAGCGTGAATTCCATCCGCTCGCCCGCCTCCAGCAGGCGGCAGGTCTTTGCAAACCAATCGTAGACAACTACGCGGGTTGAGGCGGAGAAGCCGACGTCCGCCGCGCCGAGGCTTCCCGAAACGGGCTTTTCCTCCGCGTCCAGATTGAATGCCGCCAGAATGCCCACGCCGTGCGCAATGTTCCGCACCTTCAGCGGCTTTCCGCTTGTGCGCGGGTCGCACGTCAGGCAGTCCGCCGTTGGCGTGGCGCTCTCATCGGGGCGTGGAATCCGACCGTCCGAGAAGCACAGCGGGCGCAGGATATCCGCATTGGTCCGCCCCAATTTGTCACTGACATAAATCGGTCCGCCGCTGATGGCACGGCAAAGGCTGTTTTTCTTCGCCTGTCCGTCATCGGTCCACCACATATCCCAGTCGTTGACATAGAACTGCCCCTGCAAAATGCCGTTGTAGGCGCATTGCAGAATATGCTTGGCAAACCACGCGCGGTTCTCGGGCATAAAATCGTCCGAGCAACGGCTGACGGCGCTGTCGGGACGGTTGAACATACATTCCGACGGCATCCCCATGCAGTTGATGACCGCACCGCCCATCTGCTCCGCAACCGCCGTCTCGATTCCCGTCTGCACGGCGCGGGCGGTTTTCCCGATCGGTCCCACCTTGCGGTAATAGCCCTGACAGCCCTGATTGTCAATCTTCACAAAGTCCGCGCCCCAAGCCTTTGCTTTGCCGCAGAGCGAGCCGAACCAGTGCGCCGTGTGCGGAAGCTCGGGCTTGACAATGCGTCTGCCGTTCGGCTCGGTCATCAGGTCGGCGGCAAATTCGCGCTCCGCCTCGCCGCCTGCCTCCACGCCCGACCAATAGCCCGTGGTCGGGAACCAGATGCCGATGTTGCGAATGCCTGCCGCCTTCAGCGCCTCCACGGTGTGCTTCATGCCCTGCGGGAAGCGTACGGGGTCCCCTTCAAAGGAGCGCAGCTTGCTCTTGTGCATGAACCCGACCATTGTGCGGAAATCCGTGTCGGGCGGAATTTCGTTCAGCTTCGGGCAGTCCGCCCACATATCATCGAGGATTGCATAGCGAATCGGAACGCCCTTGCTTCGGAATTCCGCCGCCTTTTCCAGCAGTCCCGCCTCGTTCACGCGGATTTGGAAGGCATCCCACGAGCACCAGCCGAGGTAGTCCAGCACCTCGGGATAGGCGCGCTCCGCCCGCAGCTTCATGCCGTTTCCGAGCAGTGCCGCGGCAACCCGCGCGCAACGGTGCGCAAGCTCCAGCGGGTCCCTGCCGCGCGCTTCCACCCACGAAAGCTGGCGCACGCAATCCACCGCTTGGTCGTAGTTCGTATACAGGCGGAATTCCATCCCGTTTTTGCCGCCGCGAATGACGGTTTTCCATGTGTCCGCGCAAATCGGCAGGATGTAACGGTAAAGGTCCCCGCGCCTCAACAGCAATGCCTGCACCAATTCAGGTAGGTCGCGCAGGTCCTTGCCGAAGAACGGACGGCACCAGAACGGCGAGTGGTTTTCAATGGCAACATATTCGTCGCATTCGGGCTGGGTGGGCGTGTAGAGAACCTCCCCGCCGATGACGTTTTGCGCGTCTGCATACACGGCGCGGACGTTTTCAAGCTCTGCTTCGGTCAGGGAAATCTCAAGCCCGTTTCCCGTTGCGATTCGGATTGTTTCTGTCATGGTGTTCTCCTTATTTTTTCTCAGGCGTTCAGCGTGCATTCGCCCGAAATTGTCAGCGGTACGTCAAAGCTCCCGTTCTTCGCCTCGTAGTGAAGCGCGGGCTTGACATGATAGAAGCGGGTCGCGGTGTCGTCCCACTCCAGAATTTCATAGCCGTATGCCCATCTCGGGGAGAAGATTTCAAAGGTGTATTTTCCGTCAACCACCTGCCCGCTGTAGCCGTAGCCGCCAATGTCGGCAAGCGGCTTGCCCGCAAAGGACAGCAGCTCGGCAATGTGCGTGTGCCCGCGGAAGAGCGCGAGAATGCGGTCGTTTTCCCGCAGGATACGGCAGAATTCCGCATTCTGCTCCTCTTGGTGAACATCGATATAGTGCGTGCAGAGAAAGATTTTTTCGGTTGGATACTTCTCCAGCTCGGCGCGGAGAAAATCGGTGTCAACCGGCGTATACCCCGCTCCCGATGCACCGTGCGCGGGGACCTTGCGGAAGGTATCGAGCATCACGAACACGCGGTCCCCGATTTTCACCGAGAACTGCCGCCCGTAGCCGAACACCTCGCGCCATGCGTCATCGGGGTAGCTGTCGTGGTTGCCCGCCAGCGCCCACGAGGGGCACGGGAAGCCGCGCATACATTCGTCAAGAAAGCGGCGGCAATAGTTGTCGGGCAGCTTGCGGTAGTCGTAATCGTCAATGGAGAGGTCGCCGAGGACCAGAACCGCGTCCAGCGGCGCTTTGGCGTGCTCCTCCGCAACCGCCGCCGAAATCAGATCGATCTTCTCCCGCTGGGTCCTGCCGAAGAGCGGACCGGAGGCGAGAGAGGCGGTGGCTTCGGGATGCGTGAGGCGAAGCTCCTTTTCGGAGAGGTCTGTGGTATAGTGCATATCCGAAACCAGCAGAATGCGATGTTTCATGGGAATCTCCTTTGAAACACGACGGGAGAACCCGACGAACCGCGTCGGGTTCTCCCTCGATGCTTCTATTATATCATATTTTTGAATTTATGCAAGTCGTTTCATGCTGTTTTTGATGGCAGAATTTTACGTTTTTGATGGCAAAATCCGTCACGAAAGCGGAATGTCCGCCGTCTTGCGCTCCTTGGCGATTCTGTAGGTCATGTTCGTTGCCTCGTAGGTGATGGCAAGCGTGGTGCGATAGGAGACGCAACGGCTGTTGTCGGCGGTCCATTCCAGAATGCAATAGCCCCATGCGGAACGCGGGTCCATGTATTCAAAGTTCCACTCCCCGCCCTCGCTGGCGAATGCGGTGTAGGAGAAGCCGCCGTCGTTGATGCACATCGTGCCATTTCCGACATCCACTGCCTCATACAGGTGCGTGTGCCCGTGGTAGAAGCCGATGATGTTGGAATACTGGTCGGAAAGCTCCTTCAGCTCACTCATGCTGTTGAAGTAGTGCGAGCAGACCACCACCTTGCAGTTCCGATACTTCGCCATTTCGCTTGCCAGCCATGTTTTGTCGATGCCGACATAGGAGGAGCCGTTGCCCTTGGAGTTGCTTCCCTTATCCGAGAAGGTATCCAGCATGATGAATGCCATGTTGCCGATTTTGAAGGAGAACTGACGGTCGGTGCCGAACATTTCCTTCCACTTTTCGTTGAGGAAGCTGTCGTGGTTGCCCGCAAGGACGTAAATGCCCAATTCATCCTCAAACGGCTTGAAGCAATCGTCGTAGAGCGTTTTTGCGTAGTAGGTGTTCTTGGTGTACATTTCCGCTTCGCTCTTGGCATCCGCAAGGCCCACCGTCCAGTTGTCGGTTGCAAGGTCGCCGAGGACCAAAATCGCATCCAGCCCGCGCCCGTCCAGCTCCTTCCGAATCTGCGCCATGAGGAATTCCTTCTTCTTTGCGCGTGTGATGCCGAGGTTGTCATCCTTGATGTTGGAGGTGGTGTAGTAATGCGTGTCCGAGATAATCATCACGCGGTAGCCCAGATCGCTTTGGTTGATGGTATAGGGCTGATCGGTGCTCACGTCGTCGGTCTTGGTGGAGGCGGACTGATTCTTACCGATGTAATCACAATATGCGGCGATGTCGGCGGTATACAGGAAGGTTTTCCACTCGTCGCGCAGGGACTGCCACGTTGCGCTGTCCTCGTTTCCGTTGTTCTGCCAGAGCAGTCTTGACCAGTGGTTCGGCTTCTTCGCCACGCAAGCGGTCCAATAGTTGTATGCCTCGGTCACCGCGCTGTTCGACTTGTCACGGTTCATCCATTTGCGCAGAGCGGTAACGGTTTTCGGCTCGGTCAGCGTGTAGCGGTCGGGATTCGGGATGAAGTAGGACTTCGCGGCGTTCTGATTCACAAATGCCTGATACAGGAGCGTATCGGTCCAGTCATCTGCGCCCGATACATTTGCATAGACCATGCAACGCCCCGCGCAGAGCGAGACCGCCTCGGAGAGCGTCAGCACTCTGCCAAAGGAGGAGCGGGTCATTTTCAGCGCGCGAATCTGCTCCCACGTCCAGTCGGTGACCAGCGTGGAGGACGGCGCGCCGAGTGCGCCGTAGCGTTCCGCCGCATCGGTGTAAGCCGAGAGATTGCCGTCGGGGACCGCAACCAGCACATGGTCCTTCGTTTCAAACACATCCAGCGTGATTAAGTCCGCGCCGCAAAGGACCGCCGAGGCGATGGCTTCAAAGGAGCAGGAGGCGTAACGCTTGGTGTCCCCTCCCCGCACGGCGCTGAGGTTGCGCGCATCGATGGTGGTAAAGGCGTTGATTTTCTCGTCAAGGCTCCCGAGCCAGACGGCAGGCTGAACCGAGGTTGACCATGACGGGATGAAGGAGGCAAGGTCGGGCAGGCGCTCTGCGTGCCCCTCGCCGTAAAAGAGATTTTCGGAGACGTAGCTCTTTCCGAGGTCGGTGATTTTCCCGAGGGTCAGCGCCTCAATCAGGTCTGCGGCGGCGCGGCGCAAAGCCTCGGTGCTGTTGCCCGAAAGCACCACCTTGTTGCCCGTAACCGTCACGCGGTAGTCCTGATAGTCCGCAAGTCCCTTTGCGCCCTCGGTTGATTCGGGGCGGTTGGTCAGACCGATCAGAATTTCCGCGCCCGTGTCGCCGTTCTCATCGGACTGCACCTTGACGGTCGAGCCCGTCAGCGCCAGCAATTCATCGCGCAGAACACCACCGAGGCGGCGTTCATCCGAACGGTTTGCGCTCGGGAAAATCACGCGGTAGGATTCCGCCAGCGTGAACGCCGCGCGGCTCATTTCGCGGAAATCCCAGTGCAGGTCCAGCTTTTCGGGCAGGCGCAGGGTCCCGCTTTGCCCGAGGACATAATCCGAAAGCAGACGGTTCACCGCGCGGCTTGTGGCGGTGTTGCCCTTTCCGCAAACGGCAAGGCGGGTCCCCGCCCAACGGATGCCCCAATCGCCCTCGTTCTCCAGAGTTGCGGCAAGCGTTTTGCTTTCGCTTCGATTGGTCTCGCCGACCAGTATCTCACGCGGGCTGTCCGCCGCCTTGACCGCATTGTCGGTGCGGCAACGGAGTGACAGACCAAAGGTCGAGTTCAGCGCCGCCGTCAGCGTTTTTGCCGCTTCAATCACAGCGGATTTGCCGCTCGTTGGGTAAATGACCACATAATTCTTTGCCTCCGAGCCGAAGAAATCCGACAGCTTCTCGGTCGGCTCGGCTGTTGCGGTCGTCTGCGTCGGAGCTGCGGTTTCGGTCCCGTTGTCACCGCCGCGGCAGGCTGCAAGGCACGGGAGCAGGAGCGCTACCGCCGCAAACAGGAGCACGGCGCGGAAAAACAGATTCTTTTTCAAGAGGATACCTCCGTTCTTTTGATAAAAGGGGCGGGAGAGACCGGGCATTGCCGGACTCCCCCGAAAGAAATCAGTATTTGGTTGCGATGAGCTTCTTCAGCTCGGTGTTCAGCTGGTCGACCTTGCCCTGCAAGCCCGAGCCGTTGGTGTTCCACCACTCGGAGTAGCTCTGGGTCTTCATGCCGGCAATCGTGTAGCCGACCGAGGAGAGCGAGCCGAGGTCCTTTGCCATGTAGGAGGCGAGGTCATAGACGCGCCCTGCACGAATCAGCTCCAACGCGCGGAAGGAATTGGAATCCTGCGCGTACTTCTTCTGAATGGTGTCCTCATAGAAGGCGGGAATCACGCGGCGGTGTCCCTCGGCGGAAAGCGCTTCGAGAACCGCGCTGATGCACTCGTAGTCCTCCTCGCTCTTTCCGAGCGGAACGCCGAACACGTTTGCAACCGCGTCAACCCATGCGTAGTATTCGTCAACCTCGGTGTCGTACTTCGGCCACGGCAGAATGCCGTAATCGAGGAAATCATTCTCAATTACCTTGCTGATATCGTAGAGACGCGCGTCCATGAACAGCACGTTTCCGGTTGCAAAGGTCTTAAAGAAGGACGCGGGCATATTGCCGAGGTAGAGCTTCACATTGTCCTGATTGACCAGACGGAAGAAATCGTCAAAGAGCAGAATGGTTTTCTGGCTGTTGACGGTCATTTGCAGGTTGCCGTCCTCGCCAACCTTGATTGCGCGCAGACCCGCAGAGTAAAGCGCCGTCATCGGTCCTCTCCATTGGGAGGTCATGTAGCCCGTCAGATCGCCGTTTTCGGGGTTCACATCGGTCCCGCTTCCGTCGTTGCTCTTGGCTTGCGCCACCATCTCGTAGAACATATCAAAGGTCCATGTGCCGTTCAGGACCGCCGCATACGGATCGTCCAGAACCAGATCGCGCAAAACCTTCTTGTTCATCGCCATAACAACCGTTGCACCGATGCCCTGATAGCTCAGGTCACCCGTCATGCACCAGACCGTATCCTGAATTGTGAAGTCGGAGATCATCCCCTGGCTCCACCACGATTTCGTAAGGTCGACATACTCCAGATCGTACCAGTTCTTGAGGCGTCCCTCTACCGCATAGGTAAACAGTCCGCGCCCGTGGTCGGCAATCAGATCGTAGGTGCCGTCGTTCAGCAGATTACGCACGCCTGCGGGGTCCAGCGTGTTGCTGTTTCCGCTCTGTCTGTCGATTTTCAGGAGCACACCCAGCCGCTTTTCCACGGCGCGGTTGCGGTAGTAGACCTGCTCGTCAACCGCAGTTGCCTTGCCCTGATTGATCGCTTCGTCATCAATCTCCATGTCACGAACATAGTAGTCGTTGTCGCGCATCAGAATCTTGATATCCCGATTGTCATAGTTGACATCGGGCAGGACCTCAACCTCTTCCTCTTCGCCGCCGTTTGTGGTCGGCTCTTCGGTTTCGCCGTTCTTGGCGGTTCCCGTCGGCGTGTTGCTCGGGTCCTTGCTTCCGTTACAGGATGCCAGAACGGGAATCAGCATCAACAGCGCCAGCAGGAGCGCAAGTCCGCTTTTCAGAATTGTTTTCATGTGGTTTCTCCTCGGGTTCTCAGAAATTATCGTTCACAACATCATCCTCGGTCTGGTCCTCATAGGGCACATCGCGCTCCTTGACGGGCGGCTTGGGGTCCTCGGGCTTTTCCGTGGTCTGTGCGGGGGCTTCGGTCTTGGTGGGGGCTTCGGTCTTTGCGGGCTCCTTGTTTTTGTCACCGCAGGAGACTGCCGCAAGCAGCATGACCGCAAGCATGGCAATTGCAAGAATGCGTTTCCAAAGTTTTTTCATGTTGCCTCTCCTCTCTCAGTTCGCAGAGGTGAACGCCAGAAGCGCCGCCTGCTGTGCTTTGGAATATTTGGTGTAAACGTCGCCGTCAACCTCAACATATTCGCCGTTTTCGAGCTTCCAATAGCTGTGGAGCGGGTTGGTGCAGCCGGATTTCAGCTCGGTGCTGACATCCGCCAGCGCGCGCCATGCCGCGTCCGCAATGCTGCTTGCCTCGCTCGGAGCCGCGTATGTAGTGATGGTTCCGAGGGTGGTGTCGGCATAAACGTAGGTAATGTAGGAGATTGCGCAGAACTTCACGCCGTAGTTGGCTTCCTTGATGTTCACCAGCGCGGTGCTGAGCGTCACACTGCCGCTCGAATTTTCCACAATGCCCTTCTCCGCCTTCACATCGAGATACTTGACATTTGCCGCCGTCAGCGCCTCAAGCGTGATATCGGTCATGTCCTTGATATCCTCGTAGCGGACGATCAGCGTGCCGTAGGAGAAGGAGGTCATGGTCCCGCGGTCAACCATTGCCTTTGCAAAGTTGGCAACATCGGCGGAAATTGTGGTGGTAAAGCGCAAGCCGTAGCTGTCGTCCTTCATGCGCACGCTTGCCGCGCCCATGTCGGGCTTGTAGGAAAGGATGGTGTCCTTATCCACGTTCGGGGTGTCAATCCAAGTCTCACCCAGCTTGGTGTAAAGGTCCTTCCAAGCCGCCTTGACCTCGGGGTTGCCGTAGTCCTCATCGGTCGGTCCCGCAATGGTGACGGTTGTGTCCGACTTCGCCTTGCGCCAGCTACCCGTGTGCTCTGCGCTCGAGGAATCAATCAGCTTAACGGTGTGCGACAGAACCTCAAGCTCGGATTGCGTGGATTCGTAAATGGCATACTGCTTTGCGTCAATCGTCGAGTTCGCCTTCAGGACCAGCTTCGGAATGATTTCCCCTGCCTTCAGCTGTTCGTTTTCGTCCTTGCCCTCCAGATAAGCGCCGTGGCTGTTGGCGTTTGCGCCCTCGCCGTTGTTCTTCAGAACCGCGCCCTCATCAAGTGTCAGCGCGCCGTAAACGATAACAGGGGTATTCCATGTTTTATCGGAAACACCGAGCTTTTCAAAGGTGCAGTTTTTCAGCGTCACCTTTGCCGAGCGCTCGATACGCATACCCGAAACGTTACCTGTCGCAACCGCATAGTTCATGCCGTCAATTGTCACGTTTGCGCTGTAGAAATGCAGACCGTGCGTAACCGAGCTGCTGTAGGTATGACCGCCGCCAATGATGGTGTAGGTCTTGGTGTCGGTGTACGCTCTCTTTGCGGCATCCCAACCCACATACTCGTGTGCGGAATTGTTGGTGTAGTCCGCCAGCATATAGATGGTGTCGCCGTCAACAACGTCCAGATGTGCGTCAACCAGATTCTTGTAATACTTGTCATTCAGACGGAAATAGTAGCCCGCCTCAACTGCGGCATCGTCGCTGTCGTAGGTTGCCCCCTCCGCAGAAGCGGGAAGCATGACCGCCGCAAAGCAGGAAAGCAGCATTGCAAGCGCAAGCAGGCAGGAAAGCCATGATCTTTTCTTCATAAAAGTTCCTCTCTTTCTCGTGTTTGAATACAGACGGTTTCGGACCCGCCCCCGCAGGCGCGGGTCCGCTTTTGGGTTATCCCAGCTTCAGAACGGGCAATTCGTCATCGTTGCGGTCATTATCCACTGTGGAGGTGGTCAGAATGTCGGTCAGGTCGGCATCAATCAGCAGATAGCGCGGGTTCTCATACAATTTCTTCATGGTGTTCTCCCCCTCTCAGTTCGCCGCAAAGTAAGCCTTTGCCGCGTTTGCGTAGTTGACCAGCGCTTTGACCGTTGCGGTAAGCGTCTCGTCAAGGTCCTCGGTGTGAAGCGCCGTGTAAGCGTAGCTCATCGCGCTGTAGGTCACGGTCAGGTCACCAACCGTCACGGTGTAAGCTGTGGTCAGGTCGGAGGACTTGATGCCCGTAATCTCCACATAGTAAAGCTCGGTTTCGTTGTACTGCGTTGCGGTCAGAACGGTATCGCCCAGCTTGAACTCGTAATCCGAAATGCTCTTGCCGTCCGCAAGACGGAAATAGTGGCGGATAACGGTTTTGCTCTTGAGCAACAGGCTGGAGCCGAAGTAGGTCAAGCCATCAGTGGTGCCCGAAATGCTCGGCGCGTAGTCGTCCGCAACCGTGATAGCGGAGAAGTCGGGAGTCGTCAGCCCTGCGTTTGCAAGGTTGTCGGTGTTCTTCTCAAAGCTCAACTGTGCCGCCGCGCCGTAGTGGAGCATTGCGGTCACAAGCGCCTTGACGGATTCGGTTTGCGTTTCATCCTCCAGAATCCGCTTTGCATATTGGAGGACCGAAACGGTAATCTCTTTGGTGTTCCCTGCCGCTTCCAGCTTCACGGGAATTTCTGCGGTCATTTCAGCCGCGCTGACGTTGACGGTGAAGCGGTAAAGATTCAGCAGACCGAACTTTGCCTCCTTCTTATTTGCATCGGCGAGCTTCATCGTAACGACCTCGCCGTTCGGGAGCGTAAAGGTCAGCTTCGTTTCGTTATCCGAAAGCGCCGCGTAAAGGTTGATTCCGATGTCGTCATTCAGAGAAAGACTGTAGCTGTCAAGCGTGTTGACGGTGTAAGTTTCGGTGCCGACGGTTAAGGTGCCGCCGATAACAACCGTACTTGCCTTGCCACTAAAGATATTGATACCGGATGTTTTCAATGTACCGCCGTTGATTTTAACCGTTGCACCGCTTGCATCGTATGTCAGGATAAGTGTATCAGTCGGACGTGTGGTTTCAAACAAACCACCGTTGATAGTCAGGGTAGAATAAGTCATTACCTTTGTAGATTGAACAAGGTTTGTTGCGTAACCGCGATTGGCTGTTTTGACATGACCGCCATTGATAACAACATCGGAAGTTATTCCGTCAGACTTGATTGCAGTTCCGCAAACATCGATTGTTGCACCATCGTTGATTGCCAGCTTACCATAGTCTTTTGTGATCGAAACACCAACCCACTCGCTGTTTCCGAGATTTACACGGTCGGTTCCGCTGTTTGTAACCTTTGCGCCGCTGTCAAGTGTAACATTAGCGCCTGCAAGGTCAAGAGTTCCTGTCCCGCCACCGTTTCCGTTTTGGAAGGTAATATTCTTCATTGTGCAGGTAACTTTTTCGCCGAGAGACAGCAGAGTGTAATTTCCGCCCGAAACAGTATAGCCCGCGCCGTCAAAGGTAAAGTTGATTGCAGTATCGGGAGCAAACGAAATCTTACTGTCCAGAATCACATTTGACAGCAGCCGGAGTGTACAACCGTTGGTTATTTCCTTAAAAGCCGCCGCCAAAGTGGGATACTTGGTTTCGCCGATTTGGGCAACATCCTCCGCTCCCCATTTCTGCCCTAACTGCAAGTAAAGTGTTTTCCATTTTTCGGTGATGGTTGCATCTTCCAAATCCTCCGCAGTCGGACCCGCCATTGTGACGGTTGTCCCAGATGCACCTTCACGTCCCTTAGTAGCAGTCAAGGTCACATTCGGGCTCTCAACCTGAATTACGGATTTTGCAGCTTCGTGAATAGCATTTTGCTTTGCTATAATTGTAGCATTAGATTTCAGAATTACCTTTGGGATAATGGAGGAATCTGAAGAGCCATCCATCTTCTGTGCCGCAAGATACATCCCGTGGCTCGTAGCAGTAGATTTGTCGTTATTGTTTTTCAGGACTGTCCCCTCATCAAGAGTGAGTGTTCCATAAACAATAATGGGGGCATTCCATGCGTTTGTTGCAGAGCCCGTCTTTTCAATTGTACAGTTCTTCAAGGTTACATTCGAGGTGTATTCCACACGGAACCCAGAAAAATTTCCATCCCCGTTAACGATGTAATTCAAATTGTTAATCGTAACATTTGCGCTACACAAATGCAAGCCGTGATTGAAAGTACTGGTGAATTTGTGGTTTCCGCCCTCAATTGTATAGGTTTTTGTTTCGGTGTACCTATTGGTTGCCGCATTCCAACCAACCCATTCGCAGGAAGAGTTATTATAGTCGGCAAGCATATAAACCGTGTCACCATCTGCAACATCAAGATGCGCATCAGCCAGATTTTTGTAATACTTCCCGTTCAGACGGAACACATACTTTTCCGCGATAGCAGCTTCATCGCTTTCATAGGTCGCCCCCTCCGCTGATGCGGGAATCATGACGATTGTCAGGCAGGAAAGGAGCATCGCAACGCTCAACAGAAGCGACAGGATCGAGAGGCGCGAATGTTTTCTTTTCAGCATGATAGGAACCTCTTTTCTTTCATATTTTTCTGATTCGGATTGTTCTTGTTTGTGCGCTGACCTCGGGTCTTCATTTCCGTCCGTCTCATTGCGGCGGTTGCCACAGCCTTTCTCTGCGGCTCCCCTTGTTTTGCCCCGCCGATTCGGGCGAAAACGGGCTTCATTCCAAGCGCACGCGGAATTCCGCCCCCAAAAAAGCACAAAAAACCGGACCTCTTTCCGCACGCGCGAAAAGAAGATCCGGTTTTCCGACATATGGATAGAGCACCCCAACCTTCGGGGCGCAAGGAAAATTACCTGTTACAAGGCGCAAACAGGTCTGTCTGTCTGTCTGTCTGTCTGTCTGTCTGTCTGTCTG
>ERZ808252.1946-NODE-1946-length-13671-cov-2.610899_pt1 | contig 13671 bp, 7 predicted proteins | sample MGYA00521242_ERZ808252 | MGnify/ENA primary metagenome ERZ808252 (study PRJEB31516, sample SAMN03275581) | gut metagenome | biome: mammalia-associated habitat; material: feces | host: Papio cynocephalus | place: Kenya | collected 2012-08-07 ...
AGGGGGCTCTTGCCCTCGTCGTTTCCGTATAGCCGAGGAAGCGAAAAATGATTACGTTGTTAAGACAGCCCGACGCCGTTTACGGGGCGACCGAAAAAACGCCTTTTCGGTTCGAGGAAAAACTTATAAACGAAGTAAACTATTCCTATGACGTTTCGCAAAAATCTGCGAAAATCACGGTTTTTCCGAGCGGTGCGCCCGTTAAATATCTCAAACTGCGATTCAACGGCGATTTGAGAAAGGTCGACAGAGTGTACGGCGATCAGTGGGAACGGGCGGGGTTGAAGTCGTATATCGAATGGCGTTCGGTTATGGCGTCGCGCGTGCTTCCATGGTTTTGTTACGTAATGGCAGGCGACGAAACGTCTTGTTTCGGCGTGAAAACGGGCGCGAATTGTTTTGCTTTTTTCCAAGTGGATACGGACGGGATAACGCTTTTTCTCAATCTTTGCTGCGGCAACGAGGGCACGGAACTTACCGAGCCGATTATCGCTTGCGAAGTCGTCGAAATGCACGCGGAAAGAGGCGCGGACGCATATAAAACGGCGGCAAAGTTCGCGAAATTTTTGTGTGACGACCCCGTTCTTCCGAAAACGCCGATTTTCGGGGTGAACAACTGGTATTGGGCGTATGGCAACATTTCTCTCGACAGCGTTTTAAGCGAAACAAACTATCTTATGGAAATGACGAGCGGTTGCAAAAACGCGCCGTATATGATAATCGACGACGGGTGGCAAAAGCACAGAATTCCCGGGCCCGGGAACTATATCGGCGGGGAATGGGAACCGAACGACAAGTTCGGCGATATGCGTAAACTCGTCGACGCCGTTCACGCTAAAGGCGCGAAAGCCGGCATATGGTTCCGTCCGCTTTTAACGCGGGGTGACGTTCCGAAAGAAGCGATTCTTTGCGAAGAATGCGGCGGGATAGTGCTCGATCCGTCCCATCCGTTCACGCTCGAAAAGGCGTTTTGCGACGCGAAAAAGTTATCCGATTGGGGATTCGATCTCATAAAACACGATTTTACGACTGGCGACGCGGTTACGGGTCAGAAAACGCTTACGAGCGAACAACACGACTATGCTCTTACCACAGAAAACAGAAGATATTTCGACAAAAAGAAAACGACCGCCGTCATTTTGAAAGATTTATATAAAGCCATTCAGAAAGGCGCCGGCGAAAAAGAAGTCATCGCGTGCAACGCCGTGGGGCATTTGTCGGCGGGAATACATTCACTTTATCGTATCGGTAACGACACGAGCGGCAGATCGTTCGAATGGACACGCCGCGACGGAATAAACTCGGTCATGCGGCTTCCCCTCAACAACGCCTTATATAACGCAGATCCCGATTGTGCTGCGTTTACCGACATGGTTCGCTCGGACGTAAACCTTGATTTTCTCGAAATGTGCGCGATCACGGGAATGACTACTCTGGCTTCGGTGACTCCGGGAATTCTTAAGCCAGACGAGATGCGCAGAATCAACGAAATCTTTAGGCTTGCGGATGCGGAAACGGGGAATTTCGGCATAAAAGACTACGAAAAGAACGCTAACCCGGAAACGTTCGTTTCGCCCGACGGTAAAACGGAAAAACGTTACGATTGGAACAGAGTTTACGACGGTTCGCGCGTCGTTCTTTCCTGGCTCGAGTAAAATTAAGTCGGGAAATATTGAAGTAAGCGGCATTTTTAAAAAATAACTCTGAATCGATGAAATCTGCGGCGCTCAACGTGCCGCGTAAAAAATAAAAACGGAGAGAAAAATGGATAAAGTCAGAATGGGAGTCGTCGGGCTCGGCAGAAGAGGGTATGCTCTTCTCGAAACGGTGCTCGAATGCGAAGAAGCAGAGATAACCGCCGTCTGTGACGTTTACGAGGACAGGCGGGAAGCGGCGTCGGAGTACGTAAAGGAAAAAAGGGGAAACTCGCCGACTCTTTACGAAGATTACAAGAAGTTGATCGCCGATTCCGAAGTCGACGCGGTGCTCATCACTTCGTCTTGGGAATACCACGTGAGGATTGCGGTCGAGTGTATGAAGCACGGAAAGATCGCGGCGGTCGAAGTGGGCGGGGCGTATGACATCGAGGACTGCTGGCAACTCGTACGCACTTACGAGGAAACGGGTACGCCTATCATGATGCTTGAAAACTGCTGTTTCGATCGATTCGAATTGCTTTCCGAATCGCTTGCGAGGGCGGGAAAATTCGGCGAGATCGTAAACTGCCACGGCGCTTATGCTCATGATCTTCGCGAGCAGATTCTCGGCGGGCATGTTAACAGACATTATCGACTTGAAAACTATAGGCGCAGAAATTGCGAAAACTATCCGACGCACGAACTCGGACCTATCGCAAAAATACTCGACGTGAACCGCGGAAATCAGTTTTTGTCGCTGGTGTCGATCGCTTCCAAAGCCGCGGGGCTTGAAGAATACGCTCGTTCGGACAAAAATCCCGATCCGTCGCTTATCGGAACCAAATTTATGCAAGGCGACATCGTGAACACGATCATAACGTGCGCGAACGGCGAAACTATAACGCTTCGGCTCGACACGACGCTTCCGCGGTATTATTCGCGTGAGTTTACCGTGCACGGTACGAAAGGAATGTGTAATCAGGAAGCAAACCTCGTTTATCTCGAGGACGATATGCCTGCGCACGAGTTTTTCGAACCCGAAAAGACGGTTGCGAAATATCTTAATAACGCCGAAAAGTATTCGGAATATCTGCCCGCCGAGTGGCGGAACATTTCCGACGAGGAACGCGAACTCGGGCACGGCGGAATGGACTATCTGATGTTTAAAGCCTTTTTTAAAGCGGTGATAAACGGCAAAGAAATGCCCGTCGACGTTTACGACGCGGCTTCATGGATGAGCGTTACCGCACTTTCGGCGGCATCGATCGCGGCGGGCGGCTCCGTTCAGACTTTCCCCGATTTCACGCGCGGCAAATGGGTGACGAGAAAGCCTTATCCCGTGTTCGATCTGCCGGGATATAAGAAAGACTGAAACGTTCGACGAGGAAGAGGCACGGGACTCCGCTGAATCATAACGATAAGGATAATCAATTATGGAAAAAAATCCGAAACCCGACTACAGCGCTCTGCACAAATGGGAATTCTATCCCGCAGACGCGGAAAACGAATATTTACAATGCTTCGACGAGGGGCTTGACGTAGAGCAATATAAACGGTTATTTACGGAAGTGCAGAAACTTCCGAGAGGTGAGGTGCAGAAGCAATTCGGCGACGCGCTTTTCGAACTTGTCAAGTCTCTTAAAACTCGCGACGGGTATAAGTATGACGAACCGTCCGACTACGAGGGAATCAGAGCGAAGAGAAAGGCTTATCCGCTCGACGTTAAACCGCTCAGAGAGGGTGATTACGACAAGGTATACGGTGCATGGATCGGAAGAATATGCGGCTGTATGCTCGGAAAGCCCGTTGAATGCGTCAGGACGAACGTTTTCGTCCCGTTCCTGAAAGAAACCGGCAATTATCCGCTTTCGAGATATATTTACAGAAGCGATCTTAACGACGAGATTTGCGAGAAATACGCGGCGTTTCCGTTTAAAGAAAAGGTTTATGCCGACGAAATTAGCCGTATGCCGTGGGACGACGACACGAACTACGTCGTTCTGGATCAGATCATAATTGAAAAATACGGCAAGAATTTTACGGCGGAAAATGTGGCGAAAGCATGGCTCGAATATCAGGAAAAGGACGCTTATTGCACGGCGGAAAGAGTGGCTTTTTGCAATTTCGTAAACGGATTTCTGCCGCCGTATTCGGCAGAGTACAAAAATCCGTACCGCGAGTGGATAGGCGCGCAGATACGCGGCGATTATTACGGATACGTCTTCCCGGGCGATCCCGAACGGGCTTCGGAAGCGGCGTTTAAGGACGCTTCGATATCGCACGTCAAAAACGGAATTTACGGCGAAATGTTCGTCGCCGCAGCTCTTGCGATCGCCGCTTGCACCGATAATATGGTCGATATTTTGCGCGGCGCGCTCGCTTACGTTCCCGCGACCTCGAGATTTTTCGAAGAGGTTTCGTCCGTTGTCGATATGTTCGAAACGGGTAAGGAAAAGGACGAGGTTTTTGCGTATATTCACGAGAAATACGACGAATACACGGGTTACGGCTGGTGTCATACGAATCCCAACGCGATGATAGTCGCGGCTTCGCTTTTATATGGAAAAGGCGACTATGGAAAAACGATCTGCTTGGCGGTGGAAACGGGGTTCGATACAGATTGCAACGGCGCGACGGCGGGTTCGATTTTCGGAATGGCGCACGGAATAAACGCCGTTCCCGAGTATTGGAAAGCGCCGATAAACGACACGCTCGAAACGACCGTTTTCGGCGTTAACACGGTAAAAATTTCTGACAGAGCGAAACTTACGCTCGAACACATAAAAAAAGACTGAATAATTCGGAGATAAGACGATGAAACTTAACAGAGCGACGTATAAGGATAAAGTAAAAGCTTGCTGGATAGGCAAAAACATCGGCGGAACGATAGGCGGACCGTACGAGGGCAGAAGAGAGATTCTCGACGTAAAGGGTTTTCTGACCGAATCGGGCGAACCGATGCCCAACGACGATCTCGATCTTCAGCTCGTCTGGCTTCACGCGGTGGAAAAAGAGGGAGCGAAAAACATTACGGCTGAAGTACTCGGCGAGTATTGGTTGTCGTTCATCTGTGCCGCGCCTTCCGAATACGGGATCGCAAAAGCCAACATGAGAAACGGACTCACTCCGCCGCTTTCGGGCGACGCGCCGAATAATATATGGAAAGACAGCAACGGCGCTTGGATAAGGACGGAAATCTGGGCGACGCTCGCGCCCGCAATGCCTGACGTCGCCGTGAGATATTCGATCGAGGACGCAAAAGTAGACCACGGTATGGGCGAGGGAACTTACGCGGCAATGTTCGTCGCGGCGGTGGAAAGCGCGGCTTTTGCGCTGACTGACCTCAGGAAACTCATCGAAGTCGGACTTTCCAAAATCCCCGAAGATTGCAGAGTATATAAGACGATCAAACTCCTTTGCAAACTCCACGACGAGGGCAAATCGCCGATCGAGGCGAGGAACGCCATTCAGAAATTCAACGAAGATCTCGCCGACGGCTGGTTTCAGGCTCCGTCCAACGTGGCGTTTGCCGTTCTGGGGCTTTTATATGGCGAGAACGATTTCAAAAAATCGATGCTTCTTGCCGTTAACTGCGGCGACGATACCGACTGCACGGCTGCGACCGTCGGCTCGATATTCGGCATCATGCACGGAACGAAAGGTATTCCCGAGGACTGGAAAAACCATATCGGCGACCGCATAATTACTTGTTGCATAGCGCAGGGTTTGTGTTTCAGAATGGTGAAAACTTGCACGGAACTTACAGAAAAAGTCGTGCGTCTTGCACCCGTCGTTGTCGAGCAGAGCCGAGCCGAAAGACAAATTCTTCTTACCGAATTTACCGACGGCGATGACGAGATCGACGCGGACGCTTTCGAAAAATTCTCGCTCCCGTACGGAAAGAGCGAAGAATCGGACGAAATGCGCAGATCGCTCGCCGCGCTTAAACCCAACACGTTCACCAAAAAGTGCGGACCGTTCACCGTGATCGTGTCTTACGATAAAGCACCCGAAGTCGAGCCTTCCGAAACGCGCGTTCTGACGTTGAAGTTCATAAACAACGTGAAAGCGTTCGGCAACAAGTCGTTTTACGTAAACGCCGAAGTGCTTTTACCGGACGGGTGCACTTGCGACAAGCCCTCGTTCAACGTTTATCTGCCGCACTGGACGGCGCTTACCGAGGATTGTATTACAGACGAACTTAAAATCGGCATAACCATGCCCGAAAAATTGGGTGCGGTTACGACGATATATTTGCGGCTTCGTGCCGAGGGCGGGTATGCGATTCATACCGTACCCGTAGTATTTCCGACAAAAGTTTGACAAAAAAGGTCGAAACGAGATGATTACCGAAAAGAACAGCGTTATTAAAATAAAGACCGAACCGGACGGTTCGGCTATCGTTACGGTCGAATGTGACGGCAATATAAAAAGCGTAGGATTTACCGTCCGCACGCCGAAAGGCGACGAGTCGGCGGTTAATCTGCGTATCGGGGGACGAAAGGCGGAAGGGACGTTTTTCGTTCCCGATTGCGTGCTTTGGAATCTGAATGCGCCCGTATTGTACGGTTTTTCAGCCGAAATCGAAACCGAAAGCGGCAAAGAAAAAGCAAGCGGCAAATTCGGGTTCAGAACGCTTTCGACGAACGGTAAAAACGTTTGTCTGAACGGGGTGCCGTTGTTTATCCGCGGGTACATACGCGGCGCGGCGGCGCACGAACATTCGAACGTCGCGAACCTGCCCGAGGAAGAGTTTTACCGCAAAAACGTAACGCAGGCGAAAAAATTCGGTTTTAATCTCGTCAGATTTCATTCGTTCGTTCCCGACGATGCGTTTTTAAGCGTCGCCGACGAACTCGGCATACTCGTTCACGTCGAACTTCGCCCGCCGCACGACATTTATAATAATCTCGAAGAAATGGTGACGACGGGTACCGCTATCGTTCCCGACGATTTTCTTGAAACCGTGGTGAACGGCGGGTTTAATCATCCGTCGCTTGCGGTTTATTGCATAGGCAACGAAATTAAAAAAGCTCCCGCAAGCGCGATTCGCGAGATAAAGGAGAAAATCGACGCGCTCGACGGAACGCGACTGTTTCTCGATACTTGCGCATGGGGTGAAAACGGTCGCCCCTACGTGGACATAGACGTTCAGCATTTAAGTTATTATTTCCCGTTCGGAAAGCACGCGCACATGTACGACGATACCGACAATCTGCTCGTGACGGGGCGCTCGCCGGATAAACCCGTGCTTACGGACGGCGAAAACTCGACGATCACGAGAACTCTCAATTTTTCCGTGCCGCTCCTTGCGCACGAAGTGTGCCATTACACCGCGCTCAGGGATTTTTCCGCGCTTAAGGAAAAGTTTTTGAGTTGCGGCACGCCGCTTCCTTGGTGGATAAACGAAGAACTCAAACTTATCGAAGAAAAAGGGTATAAGAATGCGTACGGCGAAATGTACCGCGCGAGCAAGTATTTCCAGTCGGAGTGCTGGAAAACGGCGTTCGAGGCGATGCGTGGAAGCAAACTCCTCGGAGGGTTTCACTTCTTGCAGTTTGCCGATACGGACCGCTATGAAAATTCGAACGGGGTCGTCGATTGTTTTGACGACGAGAGTTACGTCAAACCCGATTTCTTTCTTAAATTCAACGGCGAACGCGTGCTTTTAAGCGAACTCGGAAGCAGATTGTTTTACGGCGGCGACGTCGTAACCGTTCCGATTTCTTTTTCGGATTTCGGCGAAGATTTCGAAAAGAGTGCGGATTTTTCTTTCAAACTTCTGCGCGAAAACGGCAGCGTTTGCGCAGCTGGCGAAATGCCGAATATCGACGTTTCGAAAAAGGGCTTGTACGGAATTTGCAAAATAAAAATGACGCTTCCCGACGTAAACGGATCGGAAGAACTGACTTTACGCGTTAAACTTGCCATAAACGGCGAGATATATTCGGAAAACGAATGGAGAATCTGGGCGTTCGAAAAATGCGCGCCGATCTCTTACGCGGAATTCGTAAATTATGAAAAAGGTGACGTCGCCGTTACTTCCGACGCGGAAAAAGCCTTCAATCTTCTCGAAAAAGGCAAAAAGGTCTGCCTCGTTTACCGCAGCGACTGGACGCGTCACGTTGCCGACAAAACGCAGGGGAACCCTGAATATGCGTTCAGGGCGACATGGAACCGTTTCAAACCCGTTATCTGGGATCGCGGGACGAATTACGGCGGGCTTTGCAATGCCGAACTTCTCGGAAAATACGGTTTTGCGGGCGGGAAGTATTACGATTTCAATTATTCGGTTATCTCCGAGGACTGCGATAAAATCGTTCTCGACGATTTTTCCGTCGCGGTGGATAAAATCGTTTCGGGAATCGACAAAAGCTGCCGCGACCGGTTCGACGCGTATAAGGGAAGCTTTAATCTTCCCGAGATCATGTCCGACAGAACCCTCCGCGATTTCGGCTATCTGTTCGGCTTCGGCGTGGGAAAAGGCAAACTTCTCGTTTGCGGACTGAACCTTACCGGGCTTGACGAAAACGAACCGTCGAGCGTCGGAATGGCTCGGTTCATTCTCGGGTATCTCGAAAGCAAAGATTTTGCGCCGAAGAACGCGATTTCGCTCGGCGAACTTAAAAATTATATGAAAAAATGCGCCGGCGCGCCCGTGAAAGAGCGAATGATGACGCAATTCTGGGAACTCGACGACGCGCCCGTGGAAAGCCCGTCCTTCTGGCGAGAATCGAGAGAATATCTGACGGAAAAATGATTTTTCGGCGGACGAAACGGCATCGCCCGTTTTGTGTAACAGACACGCAAAAACCGCCGCAAGCTTTTCGGCAAGCGGCGGTAAAAAAAGCGGGAAGAATTTCAGTTGTCGTTCACGTCGAGTCTGTCGCGCAGGGGATAAATTCCCAAAATGACTTTATACTGTCTGTAAAACGTGGTGTAGTTCTCGTAAGCGCACGTTTCGGCGGCTTTGGCTGCGGGAACGCCGCGCATAATGAGCGACTGGGCGTACATTATCTTTTTCTTGTTGATGTATTGCTTACAGGAAATATTGAGTTCTTTCTGAAATTCGCGATCGACGGAAGAGCGGCTTAAGAAAAACTTATCGGCGAGAATCTGCGCCGTGATCGGTTCCTCGATATGGTCGTTTATATATTCGATTATTTTGCCGATCAGCGACGATTCGAGGACGAACTCGTTCGACTTCGGAAGGTATTTCATGTCGGTTATCATTGAATGAAGAGAGATGAGTTTAAGCCGTTCGAAGTCCTCTTTTTCATAAATTTTCTGGGCTATCGTAAGGTTTTCGAAAAGATTGCCGATGACCGAATTTTTGCCGATGTGGTAAACGGGGTTTGCTGTTTCGAGAAAATCGATCTCGTCGGCGGCAAGGCTGTTCTTTTTGAAATTGAAAACGTAGCGTTCGTACGGTACGGTCGAAAGCATGCAGAGTTTGTGCCGCTGTGCGGGTCGAATTACGAGAAGATCGTTCTTTTTGAGCGAATAGACCTTGTTTTCGATGGCAAAGTCCGCGTTCCCGTCGATAAAAAACAGAAACTCGAAATCGTTGTGGAAATGGAAAAAGAAATCTTCGCCGCGCGGCTTCTTTTCGAACAGATGAGCGAATCGCATCGATTCCTTGTGATTTACCGGTTTAACTTCCATATGATACCCCGACGCGCCCGTTGCGCTTTATAATGACAGTATAATACTCTTTGAAGAAAAATGCAATAAAAAACGAATAAAATTGCTATTGACTTTTTTATTTATAATGATAAAATTCAAATTGACGATAAGGGACTTTATCAAAGACCGGGAATTCGGCTTTGCTAAAACGGTTTTTTGGGGATAAATAAAAATCCCCTGATTAATAGGAGGAAGATATGAAGAAAAAAGTGAAATTGCTGGCAGTAGCGGCTGTGTCGTGCGCCATAGTTTCGTGCTTGACCGCATGCACCGAGCATGCGCACACCGCAGACGAAGTGTGGCACGGCGACGAAAACAGCCACTGGCACGTTTGCGTCGATGACGGGGAAATTCTCGAGGAAACGAAGGCTGCTCATACGGACGCGGACGCCCTCGAACACGACGGGGCGAAGCATTGGCACGTTTGCGACGTGTGCGACCTTAAATACGGTGAAGCGGCTCACACCGCCGACACCGAATGGCACACCGACGGCACCGATCGCTGGCACGTTTGCACCGAGTGCGGCGCGGTGGTCGAATCGACCAAAGTCGCAATCGAAAAAATAACACTGCCCGAATATAATATCACCGCGACTTACACGGGCGAATCGCTCTCTTGCGGGCTTAGTTCGACGGATAAATACACGGTGACTTACGCGCAAAACGGCGAAACGGTTACTCCCGTAACGGTCGGCGCATACAACGTGACCGTTGCTCTTACCGACAAGACCTATACGAAATGGGCTGACGGAAAGACGGAAGATCTTACCTTCACGTTTACTGTCGAAAAGAAAAACGTGACCGCTCCGACTGCCGACGAAACTGCGTTTAAATGTACCGGCGAAGAGCAGACTTACGGAATTGCGGAAAGCGCGGACTATACGATCGAGAACAATAAGCGCACGGAAGCGGGAACGCAGACCGTGACGGTCAGACTTGCCGACGCCGACAACACGCAGTGGGCTGACGGAAAGACGGAAGATCTTACCTTCACGTTCACGATCGAACACGATTACGGATGGACGACCAAAGACGGCGAAGCCGTTTACGAATGTGCGGGACACGACGGCGAAAGCAAAACGCTCAAACTGTCGGTCGAAAACAGAAAGAACCTCGTTCTCAATATGGACGAAGAAAGCGAAAAGTCGACGATGGCGGTTGAACTCGATCTTTCTTCGATCGGCGAATATGCTTCGGTCGAAAAAATCATGCTCGGCGAAACCGTTCTTTCCGAGGGCGACACGCTCGCTATTCCCGCAGGGCTCGGCTTTACGAAGTTCGGCGAACAGAATATGATCGTAACCGTTAAGACCGAGGACGGAGCGAGCCACGAAATCACCGTTCCCGTCCTTCTCGTGACCGAAGAAATCTCGAAGTTCGACCGTCTTGTCGAATGTGTGCAGATTATTGACGCGAAAGGCGGCAAGTTCAACGAAGGCAAATATTTTACTCTGGCGGGTAACATAACGCTCGACGACAATACGCCTTACAACGCTTTCGGCATAAACGGCGGTAACGGACTTGCAACCGCGGGTAGCGGAAACGGCTTTGCCGGCACGCTCGACGGAAAGGGCTTCTCGATCGTCGGCGGATATACCGCGGGCGGCGGACTGTTCGGTTCTCTTCAGAACGCAGTCGTAAAGAATATTCATTTCGAAAACGTTAAGGCGGCAACTAACAAGACTGTTTCGGTAATCACCGGTTCTATGTACGATTCCGTTCTCGATAACGTTATCGTTACCGTAAAAGGTTCGGTCGATTTCGGAACGAGCGGCAACGGCATCATCGCTTCTAACCATGTTATCAATATTACTCTTAACAAAGTTACGGTAAACGCCGAAAATTGTTCGTTCGCAACCGTTTTCGGAAACGGGTGGAGTAACCCGACCAGAAAAATCGACTGTACGGACGTAATTATTAACGTAAAATCTCTCGGATGCGCAACGACGGATTCGGGTAAAAATTTACCGGATTTGGCGCTTGACTCAGTTAACGGAATGAAGGTTTCGATGGAAGCGAGCGTCGCTCCCGAAGAAAGACTTTCGCTCATAAAGAACGAGTTCGCTCTCAATCTCGGCGACAAGTTTGCCGCGGCGACGAAGATCGAAAAAGCGTTCTATAACGGAGCGGAAATAGAAGTAACCGACTGGACGATCGAAAATGGCGTTTTGAGCGGCGATTCGACGATATTCGCGCTCAGCGAAGTCGGAAGCATCAAATTCGTCATCGTCATTCAGAACAAGAATATCACTTACACGCTCACCGTCGAAGTTGTCGTCGAAAGCGGCTATGAAAAGATCGCGCTGACGGACAGCGTTGACGTCATCCTCGTAAACAACGGAACGGATAACGCGGAAATCGCCGTAAATCTCGGCGAAACTTACGCAGACTACACTATAACGGACGCGATCCTCGGAACGACCAAACTTTCCGTTTTAAGCGGCAAGATCGTCGTCAACGACGCGCTCAAGGGTATGAAAGCGGGCGAAACCAATCTCACCGTTCAGGCAAACAACGGAGAAAACTATTATGAATTTTCGATGCCCGCCGTTCTCGTAAGCGAAAGCGTCACCTCTTTCGACCGCCTCGTCAAACTCGTTCAGATTACGAGCAATTCTTGCGGAAAATTCAACGAAGGCAAATATTTCATTCTCGGCGACGACATTACGCTCGAAGCGGGAAAGGAATATAACACGCAATTAAAGTCTGACGGCTCTCCGGCATACGGATACGCTTCGGCTGGTTTAGGAAACGGTTTTGCGGGTACGCTCGACGGAAGAAAACACTCCATCATCGGCGGCAAGATGGCTGCGGGCGGATTGTTCGGTTCGCTCCAGAATGCAACGATAAAAGATATTAACTTTACCGACGTTCAAGCGGTTAACGGATCGCCTATATCGGTAATCACCGGCGGTTTATATAGCACCGCTCTCGAAAATATTACCATAACCGTTAAAGGCAATGTAGATGTCAAAGGCTGGAAAGACACATTGGAAAACGTCGGAATTATTTCCTCCGGTCGAAACGATAACGTTACGCTCAAAAACGTCACGGTAAACGCTACGGGATGTTCGTTCGAAACCGTATTCGGTGGCGGATACGGCAACCACAATAAGGCTACTTATAAGTGTGAGAACGTTGTTATTAACGTAAAGGCTGTGCAGTATCTCGGACATTATAATAATGAAAAATTTCTGGAGATCGGAGCCGTCACCGGCATTACCGTCAATCTGACTCAAGAATAAGCAACAATAAGTAACAAAAACAAAACAAAAGCCGTGCCATTGCGGCTGCGCTCAAAACGGAAACGGGCGGGCGCAGCCGAACGTGGCGCCGCGGGCTAAAAAAATAAAGACTAACGAGGTTTTACCATGAAAAGAGCAACAAAAATCATATCTGCCATTCTGGCGGGCGTAACGTCGCTTTGCTTTGTAGGGTGCAGAGACGGCGGCAACAACAATGGCGGCGGCGGAAACAACAAGAATAAAACGCAGGTCAACCTGTGGCAATATATCGGTTGTTCCGGCGAAGAATGGATGAAAGAAGCCATCGAGCGCTTCGAGGAAAAGAATAAAGAAACCGTTTACGAGGACGGCAAAAAGGGCGTTTATATCAACAGAACTTACGATAAAACCCCCAAACTTACCGACCTTACTTACGACGTTTACGTTCTCGAAAGCGTTGCAGACATTTACGCTATGTCCGCGCAAGGCAAACTTTTGGATCTGACCGATCTGTTCGAGGGTAAAAACGGTTACGAAGCCGTCGGCGGAAAGATCAAGGACGAAATGCTCGACGGGCTCAAGGGCGTAGATTCCGACGGAAACGAGGGCTATTACGCGCTTCCCTGGTACGAATGGTACCCCGGCATTACTTACGACGTCGATTATTTTGACAAAAACGACCTGTATTTCGCCGATTCTTCCGTCGGTGCGACGGCTTACACCACCGACTACGGCACGGCGTATCTTCTCGGCTCGAACACCACGAAATCGGTCGGGCCCGACGGTAAGCCCGGAACTTACGACGACGGTCTGCCTTCTTCGGTCGAGGAATTTCTGCAACTCTGTGCGATCATAAAGGGCAAAGGATTCGATCCGATCGTTATCGGCGGCGGCGTTAAAGACTATTCGTTCTATATCGTCGAGGCGATATGGGCGTCTCTTTCCGGCGCGGACGAAATGCAGACCATTTACAGCATGGATTCCAAGGGGAAAGAAATCGAAGTCGTCAAGCGCGATTCGAGCGGAAACTTCGTTTTCAAAAACGAAAGCCTTTATCCCAACGCCAAAAACGACAAGGTAAAAGCCATCAAGGTGCCTGAAACCGAAAAGATCGTCATCACGAG
>ERZ808252.1948-NODE-1948-length-13666-cov-2.546396_pt1 | contig 13666 bp, 19 predicted proteins | sample MGYA00521242_ERZ808252 | MGnify/ENA primary metagenome ERZ808252 (study PRJEB31516, sample SAMN03275581) | gut metagenome | biome: mammalia-associated habitat; material: feces | host: Papio cynocephalus | place: Kenya | collected 2012-08-07 ...
AATACCAGAAATTTCTCCCACTACATTTATATTAAACAAAAGTTCTTCTGCATCAAAAATTTGTTTAATATACATAGAAAGTTGAGTTACAGAAATTGCCTTATCTTCCATCATCTTCCTTTAAAATTGATTTCAAAATTCCATTAACAAAAGAATAACTCTTATCTGTTCCATATTTTTTTGCTATGTCAACACTTTCATTTATAACAACACTTATTGGTGTTTTTTTATAGTAAAAATATTCGCTGACAGCCAAAGCAATAATTGCTCTGTCTATCTTGTATATTCTATCCAATGAGAAATCTTTTAGGTTTTCAGAAATTTTTGCATCAATATCATCTTTATGAGCAAAATACAAAGAAACAAGTTCATTCGCAAAATCTTGGTCTTCTTTTTTGTCAAGTTTTTCTAAAACAAAAAAATCATTCATATCATCTTCATTTGATATAAATAAACTTTCATAAATTTTCATAAATGCTACTTCTCTAGCTAACCTTCTCATATTTATCTCCTAATGCAAGAAAGAACCCAACAACATTATTGTTGGGAACTTTTTATGCCTCTTCTGTTTTAAAATCAACACCTACAATATGCACATTTATTTTGCTAACACGCATATCAACCATTGATACAATGTTATTTTTAATATTGTCTTGAACCTTGTATGCAATATCTGGTACATTTATCCCACTAAATATTCTAATAAACACATCAATTATTAATTGGCCATTTTGTGAAACTTTAATTTTTACGCCTGTTGAATCTGATTTATTAAAAACTTTTTTAAACTTCATCCAAAATGAATCTTCTAATGATGCAACACCACTTATTTCTTTTGTGGCTAAAGAAATAATAGAAAGTAAAATATTTCTATCACAAGTAATTTTGCCTTTGTCTTGATTCAAATCATTTATAATTTCTGCCACTTTGTACCCCTTATTATATTATATAATTACTATTTGTTTGCATTTATATACAAAAAACAATAAATATAAGTACTAATAATATAACATAATATCAAAGGTTTTGCAATTATTCTACAGGAATAATTTTAATATTATCAATAGATTTTGATGTTTGTTGTTTTACAATTTCAACAATTTGAGCAACTTGAGAACTCTCTAAATTTGTGCCTTTTACAATTACATTTACATTACTTGCTGAATTGGTAACAATCACATCTTCAAAGCCTTTTGCTTTAATAAGCCCTTCCATAACAAGTTCTGATTCCATTGCATTTACAATTTCAAGTTTTTTTGCTTCTGCATTAGCGATTGCTTCACTTGATGAACTTTCACTTGAAATGATTGAGTCATAATATAACAATTCTTGGTCTCTTGTTGATTGTCTATCTGTTCTATAAGTATCGAAGTAATTTGCAGTGGTTATTGCACCACTTGTTGGTGTTGTTGCATTGTTGTTTAATGCAACATTAAGATAACCTGTTACACCTAATAATAAAACCATTGCAATCAAAATAAAAATTTTTGTTTTTTTCTTTAACATAATTAATTCTCCTTTTATTCCCCTATTAAAATTTCTATGTTATTTGCTTCTATATCTAAAAGTGCTTCAACTGCTTTTTGCAGTTCTAATCTTGTGTTAATATTTTTTGCACCACTAGCAACAATAATTACTCCACTCACCTTTGGTAAATTTTGTTTAATCACAATTGGAGTAGATTTTCCAGAAACAGAAACTAAAATCAAATCTTCACTTTTGGTAGTTTTTGTTGTTGTAGTTCCAGAGTTCTGGGAACTTGTCGTTACTTCTTCCATATTTGTTGCATAAACATATTCAATCCCACATGCCAATGTTATCATTACATTTACCTTTCCTGCTCCTTGAATATGTCCCAGTACAGAAGTAAGTTTATTCTCTAAATAGTTTGCATATTCCTCTGTTGTTAAAGTTGTTATTGTCACATTTTCTGTTTTTTTGTTAGAAAAAGATGTACTATAAATTAAAAGCAATACCGCACAAAAAATAACTACAATAATTATTTCTATATGTTTTATATTTTTAATTTTTTCAAAAATATTTAACTTGTTTTTTTTGTTCTCAGCCACTATATTCAATCTTCTCCTTTTCTATATCTATTTTAGAAAGAATGACATTTTCAACTTCTTTCTTTATATCTATATGCTGTCCATTTTTTTCTATGACGACATTTGATAAATCAACAAATATACCATCAATTTCCATTGTTCTTGTAAATATATCAGCAGAAATTGCAATATCTATATTATAAATTCCTTTAGATTCTATACCCTTTTCTATTTCGTTTTCAAGTGCTGTTAATTTATCACGATTTAGTTGATATATATAGTCATCTTGAAGTTCAATCTCACTTGTGGTAATAAAGGAAGAATAATCTATTTGATAATTTTTTAAAAATTTGGGGATGGGAGCAATTATTACAAATATAATAATAAAATTAAAAATGCTTTTTATATGTGAAGACATTTGTCCACTCGGCAAAAATAAATCTATTAATACTGACAAAACGCATATGCCTGCAATGGATAAAACCCAAGAAGATAAATTTGTCATTATCTCTCCTTTTAAAATACATTTGCTGTGCACATAACCATACCAAGAACCAACACATATGAAAATGCACAACCTAGTATTAAAACAATCAGTAGTGATATATTTTTTGATATCATTGTTATAAAGTTAGATAATTTACTATCTGTTACAGGTTCAAGAATTGCTGCTGTTAATTTTAATGATAACATATAGACAATCAATTTTAAAACGGGTACCAATATTGTAACTAATAACAAAATAAGTCCACATACTCCTATGGCATTTTTAATTAAAACGCTACTTGCAACTATAAGATTAAGTCCATCGGCAAGATAAGAACCTACAATAGGAACAGTATTTTTTATTGTATATTTTGCTGTTCGTATAGATATACCATCAACATTACCAGCACTTATTCCTTGTATTGCCAAAAATGCCGAAAACACAGTAAACACAATACCTATTATCCATTTAAACAAACTAGCAAAAAAATCTGTAAACTTGTTTAGTTTTACATTGTTAGACAAGTTAGACACAATAGCAAATACCATAGATATAATAAATATTGGTAAAAGTATTTTTGTAAAAATAGAAGTTATTGTCCCACTAAGCACTGCCACCGTTGGCTGATACATACTCACTGAAACATTTCCACCAATAGCAGTCATTATTGTTAAAAGTATTGGCATAATGGAATCAATTTGCTGTTTGATTGTAATAATTGTGTTTGATGTAAATGATACCATTTGAGTGATTGAACCTATTAAAATAGCAATAATTGCACCAAAACAAACAAAATGAATTACATCGCCAAGTGATTTATTTTTTGAATTAGGTCTTGAAGCATTTACCAAACTAAATGTTATTCCAATGGCAATTACTAAACATATGATTGGAACAAAAGACAATATATTTTCAAAAATCAAATTCATTACTGCCGAAAACAAAGATTGCTGATTTTGTGAGAATTCACCATTAATTAACTTCTGTACCTTGTCAAAAAAACTTGCAGAACCCAATAATTCATATTGCTCATTATCCAAAAGATTCAAGACATCTTCAACACTTGAAAAATCTAAATCATTTAATTGAGAGTTAACACTTTCTGTTATTTTTTCTTCAATTTCATTTTTGGTCATTGCATCATCACAATAAACTATTTGGGAAAAGTTTTGTTTTAAACTAAACAACAAACTGCTAGAACAAATAACAACAAAAATAATTATTAATAACTTTCTCATGGCAATAACTCCATAATTATTTCAATTATGTTTGTTACAATAGGAAGTGCAATATATATAATTAAAATTTTTCCAGCGAATATTATTTTATCTCCTATACTTGAATTGCCAGAGTCAGCACATAAATTGGCACTAAATTCTGTCAAATAACCAATTCCAACAATTTTTAACACTATTTTTAGAAGCCCCATATTTAGTCCTGTTTTGTCTACAATATTTGTAAATGTGTTAATTATTTCAAATATGAAATTAATTGTTTGACTGAGTATTAAAATACCACCAGATACTCCAACTATTATTGCTATTTCAGGCTTTATAGGTTTTACGATTATTACACAAAGAATTGTTATTATTCCTATACCAATTATTTTTACAATTTCCATAGCACCTCAAAACCCAAACAAGTTTTTTACAGTATCAAATAGTGTTCCAATAAGGTCTAATACCATAAGTAAAACAATAATAAGTCCCGAGAGTGTTGAAAAAGTTGCTATTTCTTCTTTACCCGTTTGCTTTAACACTTGTCCAACTACAGCAGTTAATATGCCAACAGCCGTTATTTTAAAAATTATTTCAACACCCATATTCTTCTCCTTATATAATCAATAAACAAACTAGCACACCAATTATCGCTCCCAGTTTGATAAACAAACTAGCATATTTTTTGCACTCATCATTAGCATTAATATACATCTCATTAATTTTTGCTAAATATGAATCAATTTCTTTTGCTTGATTTGTGGAATCGTATTTTCCCAGACTAGAAAAGAATTTAATAATAAAATCTTTTTCTTCATTTTTTAAAATTTTAACATTACTTAGAATCGTATTATCGATAGGTTTTTTATTGTCCAGAATTGTGCAAACATTAGAACATATTGATGTTAAATCAGGACTTGAAACATTAAGTGAATTTTTCTCAATTATATTTTTTAGTTTATCTTGTGAAAATGAAACATCTAATTTAAAACTTGACATAAACACTTGAAGTGATGAAAAGAATTTTTTTCGAGAAATATAATACGATGCCAATTTATAACCCAAAAGCGAAAAACAAAATATGATACATAAGATTAATATAATTACCATAATCACCACTTCACTATTCTTGCAAATTTTTCATTATAAATTCCTTCAAAAGTTCCTGGTCCTTCTCTCTTTGATAACAACACATATCTTTCAAAAAAATTATGTGGTAAATCTTGAAATATCTTTTTATTTTTTAAGTCATCAATACTTGAAGCATGAATAGATGCCAATACTTTTACTCCACAATTCATGGCATCAATCAGACTATTCGCATCTTCACTACTTCCTATTTCATCTGTTACAATTAAATTTGGATTCATTGACCTTAAACATTTCATAAATCCATCTTTTTTGGTTGAATAACTCATTACATCACAAAAATTGCCTATATCTAATGTACTATTTTCACCACCTGCAATTTCTCCTCTTTCATCTATAACAGATACATTTAAACAATAATTATGATTTGATATTTGATACAAGAAATCTCTAATAAATGTTGTTTTACCTGCTCCAGGTGGAGATATTATTAAAGTATTATAAATTCCATTTTCGCTTACAATATCGTCAAAACAACACAATGAAAAATTTTTTACTTGATGTGGTATTCTTATATTCAAACTGCTCCAAGAAACAATCGTTTTTATAGACTGATTTTCTGTTACAACATTGCCGCATAATCCAACTCTAACACCATTTTCAAGCATTATATACCCTTGTTTTATTTGTTCGTTTACAGCATATATAGAATAATCACTTGCCTTATACACGATTTCGTTTATTATGTCTTGATTAGCAATTATGGCTTCATCAATATCACAGCATAATCCATTATTGGATAAATAATAAGGTTGTCCTTTTACAAAAACAACGATTGGTTTATTTCGTCTTATTCTTATTTCTGTCAATTCCTTGATTGAAACTTTTTGCCTAAAAATATTAGCAAGATTGTCTGTCAAAATATCAAGTAACATATATCATCTCCCAAAATATGTATACTAGAAAGGATAATTAAAATAACAAAAAAGTAAAAAAAATATGCAATACTAAAAAGTATTACATATTTCGACATAATTTTAAATCAAGCTTATTTAACTCTTTCCATGTATGAACCATCTCTTGTGTCAACTCTGATTTTTTCACCATTGTTTACAAAAAGTGGAACATTGATAATATATCCTGTTTCAAGTTTTGCTGGTTTGTAACTTGATTTTGTTGTATCACCTTGAACTCCTGGTTCACAATCTGTGATTGTTAATTCAACAAATGTTGGTGGAACAACTGAAAATACATTACCTTTGTAGCTTTGAATTGTTGCCATCATATTTTCTGTCATAAAATTCATTGCATCAGCAACTTGAGATTTGTTAAGTGGCATTTGGTCATATGTTTCCATATCCATAAAATAATACAAATCTCCTTCGTTGTATAAATATTGCATTTCTTTTCTTTCAATAACTGCAACTTGAAATTTATCAGTTGGGTTGAAAGTTCTTTCCAAAACTTGTCCTGTTACAACATTTTTAAGTTTTGTTCTTACAAATGGTGAGCCCTTTCCTGGTTTTACATGCAAAAATTCTACAACAACATAAACATTGCCTTCCATTTCAAAAGTTACACCTTTTCTAAATTCACCTGCTGTTATCATATTTTCTCCTTAATTAACTTAATTTTCATTTTAGTATAGCACACAAATATGCAAATTATCAACTCTTTTTTTAATGTCCATAAAAGAATTTATAACCATCTTTTTTATATTTTAATAAATGTTTAACACTTTTCATCATGTCAAAATAATTGCCATCATAAAAATCATATCTTCCGTATCCATTTTCAAATAATGTATCTCCACAAAATATGTTATTTTCATAAATAAAAGAAACAGAACCTTTACTATGACCTGGAGTATGAATAACATCAAATGTAAAATCTCCAATGCATAATTTCCCTTCATCTATTAAATAATCAGCATTATAATAATCAAAATTGGCATCTACTAAATTTGACAAATTTTTATCTGTGTAGAGTTTATCTGCATCTTCTTTATGAATATAAACAGGTATTCCTAATTTTTGCAACTCAAATCCATTTTTGCTATGGTCAAAATGCCCATGAGTAAGTAAAACTGCAAGAATAGTTAAGTTATTTTTATTTGTATATTTGATTATTTCTTCATACGCATATCCTGGGTCAATTACAATACAATTTTTATCTCTTGTTAATATATAACAATTTTCATTTAATTCACCATTAGTTATTTTTTGTATCATCATTAAACCTTTTCATATATACTTTTCATAATTAAACTATCAGTCGTCATTTTATCTCTTGACTCTGAAATTATTGTTGGAGATAAATTCATATCTTTAATTACTTTTGCCAATGGTTCAAATTCAGGTCCATAAATAGTATCATCAAAATTGAGATGTCTAATCTCGCCTTTATTACCATATTCAATTTTTGAAAAATGAATATGACAAGTTTTTGCTCTATCTCCTAACTTTTCTATTGCTAAATCGAAAACTTTTTTATAGTCTTCATATGTTTTTAGTGTCCCACCTGTTAAAGCATTTATATGACCAAAGTCAAAAGTTGGGACAAGGCACTCGTCCATTGTGCATATATCTATAATCTCTTCATATGTTCCTATTTGTTGTGGTTTACCCATTGTTTCTGGGCATATTCTTTTCCCACCTTTAAGCAAATTCTTTTCTTTTACAATTTCAAGTACTCTTTTAAGGTTTGTTTTTACCAGATTTATTGCTTCTGGGCGTTGTAATTTTCCACAACTTCCAATATGTACAACATAATCTGTTCCACCTAAATCATCTAGAAGTTCAAGTCCTTTCGTAATATATCCAAAAGACTTTTGAATCATCTCCTCACTTGGATTTGCAAGATTTATGTAATATGGAGCATGTGCAGAAATAAGAATGTTATATTTCTTGCCTTCATCACCTATTTTCTTTGCAGTTTCACTTCCCATTGTAAATCCACGCCCAAACGATACTTCATAAGCAGAAAGCCCTTTTTCTGAAAGCCACTTTGGTGCTTCAACTGAATGTTTATGCTTTTCTAAGTAAAATATATCTTCATTTCCAGATGGTCCAAATCTTACCATATTTTTATTCCTTTTATTTTTCAAAAAATTTAAAATTATTCTCTCTAATCTGTTCAAGTGTACAACTATCATCTAAAGAATAATCACCACATATAGTACGTATAATACCTAGCATAGTACCATATGTAGATAACTTATATGCTATATCTCTGCAAATACTCCTAATATAAGTACCTGCAGAACATTTGATTTCAAACATAAAAGTGTTCTTTTTTATTTGATACAAAACATCACACGAATAAATTATCACATGTCGAGTTTTTAATTCAAACTCCTCACCCTTTCGTGCTAATTCATAAGCATTTTTTCCATTTACTTTTTTTGCTGAATACTTTGGTGGTAATTGGTCAAATTCTCCAACAAATGATTTTGATATTTCTTTAACTTGGTCAAGAGAAATTTCAACATCGTTTGAGTTAATAACTACCCCTTCACTATCCAAAGTATCTGTTTCTTTCCCAAAAAAGAAAACAGCTCGATACACTTTTGTTTTATTCAAATATTCATCAAATAACTTTGTTGCTTTATTTACAGCTAGCAATAAAACTCCTGTTCCTAATGGGTCAAGAGTTCCCAAATGCCCAATTTTATTAGGTTTTAAAATTCGTTTCACAATTTGAACAGCCAAGCTTGAAGACATACCAGTTGGCTTATTGAGAACTATTATTCCATTTTTTTCAAACATTAGACACCTGCTCTATTTCATCTTTGCATAATTTTATTAATTTATCCAAATTGTCTTTAAAATCTTCTCTTATTTCAAAACCTGATGCTTGAGAATGACCTCCTCCCCCAAGTGCTGATGCAATGTGAGATACATCATAACCAGAAATACTTCTTAGACTAACAGAAAACACATTCTTTTGTTTTTCTACAACTGTAAATGCAATTTTAGTATTTTCAAGATTAACAAGCATATTCACATAATCACCAATATCCACTTTTGTAAAATTGTGTTTCATCATAAATTTACCAGAAATAACAATATAAGTAAGTTGCCCATCAAAAACTATTTGGCTATTTAAAAGTTGTCTTATCTCAAAAGTTTTCCTTGGTATTTTTTTAATTATATTATAATTTATGCGATGCAAATCTGCACCTAACTCTAATAATTTTGCACCTACATAATGAGTTGAACTTGTTGTGTTATCATGTAAAAAACACGCTGTATCATCAACTACACCCATATATAGTTTTGTTGCTATATCTTTTGTTATATTAATTTTTGCTGTATTAATTAACTCAAAAATTATTTCACTACATGATGCCTTTTTATTATCTACATAAGTTACAAGTGTTCCTTGTAATTTTCTATTTTTATGATGGTCAATTACAATGGTTTTTGAAAAATTTAAAAAAATATCTTTATATTTTCCAAGTAATCTATCACTTGCAACATCAACTGTGATTAATAAATCGTAATTGCTTAAATCAAAGTCTTTTTTATTTATATTATCATATTCAAGAAATGTTAATCTTGGTGGTATATCATCATCAATAAATGCATCTACATTTATGCCAAAACTTTCTATTAAAAAAGATATGGCAGAAATACTGCCCAAGCAATCTCCATCAGGAGATTGATGACCAAAAACTGCCACACTTTTTGATTGTTTAATTAAATTAATTATTTGTTTCATCATCTTCACTTTCTTTTGGAATATTGAGTGTTTCTAAAATTGCATTAATATCATCACTGTGCTTTGCACCTTCATCTAATATAAAATTCAATTTTGGAGTATATGGTAAATCAATCATTTTAACAAGTTCTCTCTTTATAAAACCTTCACTCTTTCTTAATTGGTTTATAACAACATTCTTATCTCCTGTATAAACACTTACACCAACTTTACAATATCTAAAATCAACAGAAAGTTCGACAAAAGTTATTGTTATAAATTCATTAAGTCTTGGGTCATTAATCTTGTTTCTTAAAATATCATTTAAGGCTCTTTCAACTTCAGAATTAGCCCTTTCAGTTCTTATACTTGACATAACTAACCCCTTTTAATTTCTACTTTTTGATATACTTCAAAAACATCACCAACTTGAACACCAGTTGAATCTTTAAGTTTAATTCCACATTCGTATCCATAATTAATTTCAGCTTTGTCATCTTTTTGAATTCTTAAAGCTTCAATTTGTGTTTCAAGAATCTTCTCTTTACCACGATATACATTTACAAATGCATTTCTTGTAATCTTACCATCTGTAACATAAGAACCACAAACAACCCCACTTTGAGATAGCTTGAACATTGCTCTAACTTCTGCATGACCAATTGTTTGATTTTCATATTTAACAGTAAGCATACCATTGATAGCTTTTGTTATTTCATCAACAACCTCATAAATAACTTTGTATGATTTTACTTGAACATTCATAGACTCTGCAATTTGTTCAATTTTTGAAGATAATTTTAAATTAAAGTTTATTACAACTGCATTTGAAGCTTGTGCAAGTAATAAATCACTTTCGGTAACTGCACCAGCACCACTATGAATGCAAACAACTTTTGCTTCTTCATTTTTAATTGCTGTTAATGATTGTTTCAATGCTTCAACAGAACCTTGTACATCTGCTTTAATAATAATATTTAAAGCTTTTAATTTTCCTTCATTTACTTTATCCATAAAATCTTCAAGTGAAACACCACTTGTTGAATTTGCTCTAATTTCTTTTGCTTTTGAAATTCTTTCTTGAATGACTTGTTTTGAAAGTTTTTCATCAACTGCAAAAACCTTATCTCCTGAAGTTGGAACGCTATCAAGTCCCAAAACAGCAACTGGAGTGCTTGGTAATGCAGTCTTTACTTGTTTACCATTTTCATCATACATTGCTCTAACTTTACCGTATGATACACCACTTATTATTGAATCTCCAACATGTAAAGTTCCACTTTGAACCAATACTGTTGCGATTGGACCTTTATTTTTATCAAGTTCGGCTTCAAGAACAGCTCCAACAGCAGATTGTTTTGGATTTGCTTTTAAATCTTGAACTTCAGCAACTAACAATATCATTTTCAAAAGTTCATCAAGACCAATTCCTTTCTTTGCTGAAACAGGTACTAAGATAGCATCTCCACCCCATTCTTCTGGTAATACACCATTTTCTGCTAATTGTTGTTTTACTCTTTCTATGTTGGCTTCTGGTTTATCAATTTTATTTATAGCAACAATCATTGGAACATTTGCCGCTTTAATATGACTGATTGCTTCAATCGTTTGAGGCATAATTCCATCATCGGCAGCAACAACTAACACTGCGATATCAGTAACTTTTGCTCCCCTTGCACGCATTGCTGTAAATGCAGCATGACCTGGAGTATCAATAAATGTTATTTTTTCATTATTCCAAGTGATTTGATAAGCACCAATCTTTTGGGTAATACCACCTGCTTCACCACTAACAACATTTGTTTTTCTTATCGCATCAAGCAATGAAGTTTTACCATGGTCAACATGTCCCATTACTGCAACAACAGGTGGACGCTTTTCCATATTTTCTTCATTATCTTGAATTTTTACATCTTCAAGCATTTGTTCTTCGTATGATTTTTCCAATTTTTGTTCAAGTTTGACTCCAAGTTCACCACATACTAGTTCTGCTGTCATATAATCAATTGTACTGTTAATATTTGCCATAACTCCTAAAATCATTAATTGTTTTATAATTTCAGTAACTGGTCTACCAATTTTTTCAGACAAATTTTTAACAGTAATATTTTCTGTTGTAATTGTTGCATTATCAATTTTTGGAGCTACAAAAACTGCTTGTTCTTTCTTCTTTTTAGCAAGTTTTCTGTTGCCCATTCTAATGCCTTCTTCATCGATTTCTGACATATCATCAACTATGATATTTTTTCTGAGCAATGATTTTTTATTAATCTGTTTCTTTTCTTCAATTTGACGATTAGATTTATTCTTATTTCCATAATTGCGTTCTGGTTGAGAAAGAACAGCACTGCTTTCTGTTGGCTCAAAAATTTTAAAAGCATTTTGTTTTGAGGATACAAAATTATTGTTTCTACCAAAAGGTCTTTGACCATTCTGCCCAAATGGTCTTTGTTGCCCGTTATTATTAAATGAGCGTTGTCCATTTTGGTTAAATGGTCTTTGACCATTGAAATTTTGATTTCTGTTACCAAATGGTCTTTGTTGTCCATTCCCATTAAAATTATTATTAAATGGGCGTTGCATATTATTTGGGCGATTATTATTTCTAAAGTCTCTATTTTCAAAATTGCGTTTTTGATAATTGTTGTTTTGGTAATTATTATTTTGATTTTTGTCAAAAGTTGATCTTTGAGTTACAGGTTTAACTTCTTTTGTTACAGGTTGTTTCTTTTCTTCAACAACAGATACAACTGGTTTATCATTTTCCTTATTTGGTTGTTCTTTTACAGAATCTAAAGGTGCGTTTACTCTAGATTTTTTTGTTTCTTGAATAATTCTTAACTCATCTTCAAGTTGACTTTTTGATGCTCTAAGTTCACGCAAAAAAACTTGTAAAGTACCACTTGATTGCACTTTATATATTGACCTAAGATTATTTAAAATTGTTGATTTTTTTTCTGTTTGATTTGCCAAATTATTCACCTCTAATTACCTTTATTATTTCTTTTGATAAACCTAAATTTTTAAGACCTATTATCTTGCAATTTTCAATAGAAACTATTTTTGAAAAATCTTGTGCTTCTACTTCAAATATATCACAATTTGTTTGTAGTTTTTGATTATTCACTACTTTTTGTATGCTTTTGCCACTATCATTTGAATATAATATCAAATAAAGTTTCTTATTATATTTTTTTAAATTATCAGCACCAATAATTAAATATCCAGCTTTATTTGAAATATTAACAAAACCTTTTATTTTATTTATTTCTTGTATTTGCAAATTCTATATCCTTTAATATCTTTTCATATTGTACTGTGTCAAAATTTAGTTTGTAAACTCGATTAAATATTTTCTTTTTTAATATCATATCCAAACAATTATGATTTTTACAGATATAACAGCCTTTACCTTTTCTTGATTTATTATCGTCAATAAAAAGTTGATTTTCATCTAAAACTATTCTTATTAAATCATTCTTATCAAATTTATTCCTACAAACTTGACACATTCTTTGAACTTGTCTCACTATTCACCATCTTCATTTATATCTTCAAGATTAGCAAAGTTATCATCTTCACCAAGGTCAGTAAGTTCATATTCAACTTCTTTGACTTCATTATTATTTTCAACTGAACTTTGTGGTTTTACATCAATTTTCCAACCTGTAAGTCTTGCAGCAAGTCTTACATTTTGACCACCTTTACCTATTGCTAATGATAATTTATCATCTGGGACGATTACTCTTGAAGATTTTAAACTTTCATTAATTTCTACACTAAGAACCTTTGCAGGACTTAAAGCATTTGCTATATATTCAAGTGGGTCTTCTGAATATGGAACAAGATCAATTTTTTCACCATTGATTTCACTCATGATTGTGTTAATTCTTTGTCCACGATTACCAACACACGCTCCTAATGCATCTATATGTGGTTTTGTTGCCATTATTGCAACTTTACTTCTGTTACCTGGGTCACGAGCGATGTTTTTTATAACAACTTCACCATTTTCAATTTCTGGAACTTCAATTTCAAATAATTTTCTAAGGAAACCAACATTGCTTCTTGAAACTTGAATTTGCCTCTAAACCTGATGGCAAAAAATGATTATATTTATTAAC
>ERZ808252.1950-NODE-1950-length-13642-cov-2.891808_pt1 | contig 13642 bp, 10 predicted proteins | sample MGYA00521242_ERZ808252 | MGnify/ENA primary metagenome ERZ808252 (study PRJEB31516, sample SAMN03275581) | gut metagenome | biome: mammalia-associated habitat; material: feces | host: Papio cynocephalus | place: Kenya | collected 2012-08-07 ...
AAACCTTCATTTAAAATATTAATTGCGGCATTTATATCTCTATCTAATTCTGCTCCGCAATTTGGACATACCCATTCTCTTATATCTTCTGATTTTTTACCATCTCTTACTCCACAATAATGACATATTTGACTTGATGGATAATATCTATCTATCACTGATAATGTTTTACCATACCAATTACATTTATATGTTAACATTCTACGAAATTCTGACCAAGATACATCTCCAACTCTTTTATTTCGAATTTTATTACCTGTCTCTTTCATAGATTTAACATCTAAATCTTCAATAGATATTATATCATATTGCCTTATTAATTCAATTGTGAGTTTTTGTAAAAAATCATTACGTTGATTAGAAATATGTTTATTTAATTTTGCTACTTTAATTCTTGCTTTTTCATAACGATTACTACCAATTGATTTTCTTGATAATTCTCGTTGTAATTTAGCAAGTTTATTTTCTAATTTTTCATAAAAATGAGGATTCTCAATTTTATTTTCATTAGACATAATTGCAAAATCTACAATTCCTAAATCTATTCCAACATTCTGATTGGTTTTAGGTAATTGTTTTATTTCCATATCAGTACAACACAAAGAACAATAATAATGCCCATTAGGTTCTTGTGATATTGTAGCATTTAATATTCTTCCTTCAGGAATCCGTTTATCTCTTGTTTTTATACTTCCTAATTTAGGAAGTTTAATATATTTATTTTCATAACGTATATTTCCTCCCATTGTAGTTTTTGTAAAATTACTTCTATAAGATTGATATCTGTTCTTTTTAGATTTAAATTTAGGATATCCTTTATGTTCATCAAAAAATTTTATAAAAGCCCAATTTAAATCTTTTAAACAATTTTGTAAAGCCCATTTATCAACCTCTTTAAGCCATTTAAACTCTTTTTTAAGTTGCGTTAAATCTTTAGAACAATCATAAAAATTAAAAGTAATTTTTTCTTTTTCATATAATTCAATACGTTTATTTAAATAATAATTATAAACAAACCGCTTGCATCCAAAAGTTTTCTGAATCAATTCCTTCTGAATTTTATTAGGATAAATTCTATATTTATAAGATTTCTCCACTTCAATATCACCTCTTTTCTACAAAAATAATATCCCAGAAAAGAATTTTTGTCAATGTCATTTTAAAAAATATACAATAACCGTAGTTTTTAATCATTTAGAAGTTATCGTTCATATAAAACCGTTACATTTTATACATCCTTTTTATTTTAAATTTTTATTCTTTTATAAATAATAGGTATCTTACTTTTTCCAGTAAGCACAGACTATATCTTATCCATATCACATTAAGTGACTTAGGCGCAAACATTTCGGTATACTTATGCCTACTCCCCTCACGAGGGATAGTCGTTGGGGGCAGAATTATTCATTCTTTCCCTGCTGATTCTTAATTCTAAAGTGTTTAGGATTTAACCATGCACCATCTAAATAATTTTCTTCGTTTTCACGACCATTACATTTAAATTTTTCAATTTTATGTTTTAGTTTATTCAGCTTTATAAGTTTCCAGCATATTAGTTTGCTTTGTTGGAACGATTATTTTAAATCGAACACTACATACAGATTTCTCTGTATGCTGACTATAATAAAAATATAATATCTTTATATTTTTTAAATTAATCAACAGCACCAAAATTATAAGCTAAAATTATATCTTTTAATCTTTCAATTTGTTGCGGTTTCTGAATAATCATCTTTTCTCCATTGTTCAATACCTCAATCAAATTGACACAATTGACCATTTTTACCATTAATCCCTTTTCTTCATCTCTAAATAATTCTGCTATCATTATAACACTGTTATCCAGTTTTGTAGAAGGGTCATATGCAATAATATATTTTTTATCTTTTGTTTCATTTTTAAATACAGGTAAATACGCTTGAGAATATTTGTTTAATGTTCCTCTCTTTACAAGAGAATCCTGAGAACCATCTTTATCGAATCTATTATAATATTCTCGTTGTGCTCTATAGGGATTAGTTTTAAAGGCATCATCCACTTCAGATTGCTTAATCAATGGCTTCATGGGCTTTCCATTCATAAACGGATGCAGAGAAAATTCGCAATCAATATCCGCTACAAAATAATCTGGGTCGCCCATCATCATCTTTTCAAAACCAATTTTATATCGGTCAAACAATTCACTATCAATACCTTCCGCAGAACTTAAAATTAATTTTTTATTCTGTAATTGTTTAGGATATACTTCACTATTAATATTTTTACCAACCACGAAATCTGTATCCTGCGCACAAAAAGGCATCGTTAGTGCATAGAAGTCCCTCTCTATTTTCCCTCCCTCATCGTAAACCCGTCTATTTAGTAGGTTTATAGGTTTATCTCTACAAACCTCTGTTGAATTAATCAACCTCTCTCTTTCGAGTCGATGTTTAGACTATATCTTATTCTTTATTTATAAAGAACCCCTTTATTTCGGCTTTTGCCTACTTCCTTTATGGAATAGTCGTTGAATTATCTTTCGATAACTGCTGATTGTCTATTATTAAAACTTTTAGGATTTAACCATAAGCCATCTTGATTATTTTTTCTACTTTCGTAATTCAATATCTACTTTATATTTTAAATATTAAATATATAAAGTTCTACTTTAATTAATCAAGCATTAAGAGTTTCCAGCATTTAAAAGGGTATTTTATCATACACATCTCTGTATACGTCAACATTTACGACTTTATTGAATCCACTTCTTATGCCGACAATATTTTTAGCGACACTATTCAATGTATTAACGGTACTACCATTATATAAACTAACACTAAAACTTTGTTTGTTATGAGTAAAAGGGTCTGCTCCAGAATTTTGTTTGACACATTCTTCTAAAAATATATTACTTACACCTATCATAGATGCAATATTGCCCTTCGCCATGTCTTCCATCTTAGTAAAGGTTTCTTGTGCCTGCGAACCTGAAGGAGCAAGAATATAAGTATTATGATTAGATATCAATAAAGAACGTGCCATAATTAAAGGTGCAGACATAAAAGAATTATGCGTAACAGTATATTTATTACCGCATAAATATAAACCACTTTTATTAGCAACAGTAATACAACGCATTGCTTTTCTTTCACCTGTTTTACGAACATTCACAATAGCTTTTTGCTGAGAGTTTCTTAGGGGATGGTCAGGGAGCTTATCATATTTTCTTTTCATTTTAAAAACAGGAAGTTCCTTGCTTGCAGTAAAATAAATTCTCCAAGTATGTGCTTCTGTTCCATCTTTTTTAATATAATTAGTATGTTCTTTAAAAGTTAAAGTTCCATCCATTCCTAAAGAAGTTATTAATTCTAATACTTGATTAGCTAATTCAGTTCGAGTTTGAGTGAATTCACAATGCCCTAATTTATCTACTGTTCCATCAGTATCCATTAAACCCTGTAATAATTCAAGACGAACCTCCACATCACCATATAAATATTCATCTGGAATATGTTTGTTATTTAATAATCCCATCTTTTTTAATTTATATCTAAATCGAGAAGCGGCATTATCTACTGGTTCTGTCTTCTCTCCTCGATATTCTATAATATTACCAACTTTAATTTTATAACAATTTTTAGGGACTTTTTCTCCATTTTCTATTTTTTTTTGTAAAACACAACCATCTATATTGCAACCTTTTTCATAAAGATAACCAATTATTTCATCTTTATCATCTTTATGAGAAGTTATTTCATTTGATGCTGAGGTTCCATCTCCTAACCATAAACCTAATAAATAAGGGTCAATAGGTAATCTTTGATTTTTTGCAAATTCTACAGGTTTTGTTAAAGGAACATGAAAACGATAATCTTTATGGCCATCTTTTCGTTTTCTTAAAAAATTATGATAAATAAAATCTGTATTTCTTAACACCCATTTGTCTTCATAATTATTATTTTTATCAAAATCTCGGTCGAATACATACCATAAATGGTCTGCATTACATTCTATTTTTTCTCCATCTTCAAATTCTACTTCATAAACTTCATCAAAAATAATAGGATTTAAATGGCAAACAGTAACAGGCTTACCACTTTCATCATATATCCTATCTCCTACTTTTAATTGACCTATTGTAGAACTAATTTGTTTTTTTCCAGATTTATTAGTCGCTCCATTCGCTAAGTAAACCTTGGTATTTAAACACTCCGCTTTCCCGCTCGACCTTGAGCAAACCCAACAACAATTACTTGCTACCCAGGAACTTAATAGAATCCATTTTTGATGGTCAGTTAAACTAACTCCCAAAAAATCTTCCATAAATCTTGTAGGATTGGCTCTGCCCCATCGAAGAATTTTACAGTATTTCTCATAAGTTTCTAATCTTTTAGGTAATAATTCATACCTAATATGAGAAATCATTGAATATTACATTGATTCCCATATTTAGCATCACCTACCTTTGTGGCTTTTAAAGCCTTTAAACTTTTATTCATCATCGTCCTCCTCATTGTACACGCCTTTTTCTTTAGCTTTTTTAATTAAATTATTTTTAGCTAAATCATACTTTGCAAGTCTCAATTCTTCCTGTAATCTGTCATTATCTTTTCTAAGCTTAATAAGTTCTTGTAATTGGTCTTGTGCAATTTTCCAAACTTCACTTTCACCTAAAGATAATTGCTGGAAGATAGCTTTCATACTTGCGTCAGCGGCTTGTTGAATAGTTGCGGAGGTTTCGATATCATATTTATTAAGAATAGCATTTTCAAATTTATCTTCATTCATCTTATTAAGAATACCAGTAAATGTATTTTCACCTTTTGCCTTAGCTGTAGCAAAACGCTCACTAAAGCCATTGTCTCTTGCAAAAGCTGAAATACCATCCATTTCTGTTTTCTTTAACTTAGAAATAGCACTTAATTCAGCAATAGGAGCTTTTTCATTTTGTTTTTCTCTGTATTCCTCATTCAGTTCTCGAATTTTTAAATAAGAAGTAACAATCTGAATAGCGGCTTGCATCTTAACTCCATCTTGTTCCATTCCTGGTTCAATAATTCCTAATAAATCACTATAAAGCATTTTTCTATTCTTATCAGTTTCATAAGCAAAAACGTCATAACCAAGCATATTGATTACTTGTTTTCTATTTCTCAATTCTTCTTTTGTCCAATCCAATAATCCATCAGTATCAAGACTTAATTTCTTTTTGCCTTTAGAATTATCAGATTCAGCAACATGAACATCAGACTCATATTTTTCATCTAAAAAAGGAGAATCCAAGAAAGTTTTCCCTAAACTATTAGGATTAGAATTCACACAGTCGATATACTCACCAACGATATGTTTATTATCGTCATTTAAATTCTTATTTTTTAAAGCTTGCATAAATAATTCAATATCCCAATAAATATTCTGACTTGCACAAAACATCTTCATAGCTTGTTCAGCATCTTTTTCTGTTTTTTCAGTATAATAATAATTGAATAATTTATTAGCGCAATCTTTACAAATATTAGTACGAATATTGCCATGTAAATCAATTTTAGTAAGATTACTATAATCGAAATTAATATAATAATCTGTAATATCTAATGGTCTACCACAACAGGTACAAATGTATTTATCATAAATAGGAACAAACTCTTGAAAATTTCCAAAAGCATCCTTATAAAAATCATTTTTTACTTCTTGATATTCTGGCGTACCATTATCATAATCTTTAGCATATTCATCTTCATTAGCTTCCCAAAGAGTTTTAACTTCATCATCATACATAGTAGCATCTAAATCTTCTAACGCTTCCTCATATGCTTCTTTACTCTCTTGGAATTTATCGAAATGAATTTTATAATTTTTCCCAAACTTATCTTTAAAATAAGTAATAGGCTTAAAAAAATTAGCTAAATCAACGAAATCGAAAAGAGTTGCACTTGCAACACCAGATTTAGGAACTAAAGTTTTACCTTCTTTTTTCTTTACTTCAGCTTCTTTAGCTTCTTCTGTTTTTTCTTGCTTTTTAGAAACATAATCAGCTAATTCCTTTTCTCGTTTTTTCTTTTCAGCTTCAATCCAATCCTGTTCACCGAAAATCTCTTTTTCCTGAGAAATTTCAGCTTTCTTTTTAGCGGCATTAGCTTTTTTTATTTCTCTATTTAACTTATATTTAAGTTGGGATTCATTTAGTCGTGCTATATAAACCACCACCTTTAAAAACTTTTACTTGTCATACGACAAGTCCTTTTAAAACCTTTTAAACCTCAGAAGAGTTCGAATTAATATTTTTCTCACTCATTTTAGGACACCTATATATCACCACCACTATATAGATGTCCTATATATCAATGAGAAAACCCGTAATCAAATTAATAAAATTTTTTACCCTTTAAATAATTCTTAATTATTCATCAGGCAACACTTTCAACCAGAAATCTCCAACTTTTTGTTCGGTAGGTTCTGTAGAAGAGACTTCGAAATTCGTCATAGTATTATATACCACTTTAAATTCTCCATCGACTCTTTGAGCTTCTTCTTCCATACCAGTTTTTAATGCGTCAAAATTATCATTAATAGTCTGTCTAAAAGTACTCGCAGAACCTACAGAGACTTCTTTAATATCCACATTAGTAGCCACATCCCGACCCCCTTCTCATTAGAATTTAAAACCTCACAAAAGTGAAGTAAAAATGTAAATTAACTTAATTTACAATAATTTTTATATTAATCATCTTTAACTGGCATTGCCGCAATTAATTCTTCTTCGGAATCATTAGAATCCTCTTCATTCTCAACGTTTTCCATTCCTACAGCTTTACCAGAAAGTCTATTATATATATTTTCAAGCATCTTAGCTCTACGTTTATCAGATTCAGTCATATAAAAATCATTACTTAAATCTTCCAAATTTTTTTTAGTTTGCATTTCAATGATATGACTGTCAGATACTCCACCTTCAGGTTTAATATAACTACTGGACATACTTTCGGGCGGCAAAGGTTTTTTCTTAGGAGGTCTACCACGTTTACGCTTTACAGGTTCATTGTTAGCCTGTTCTGCTTTCAATTTAGCTCTTTCTTCAGAAATGCTTCCTTGACCTTCTATATTATCGCCTTTTTCAATCTTTTTCTTTTCAATAGTATCTGAAATAATATCTTTATAATATTTATTACTATACAACTGTTCAAGTACATCTTGACGCATTTTAGCATTTTTCTCAAATTCTTCAAGCATTAATCCAGTATCATTCAAACGCTTTTCAATCTTGTCCATAGCTTTCTTTTTCATGTAAGACAATTTACGTTCACTTACATAGTGACCTTGTTCTTCCAGAGTCTCATTTACCTTTTTAACATAATCATTTTGAATAGTAGCAATAATATTCTTTTGAATTTGGAAAGGTAAATCTTCAAAAGCGAAATAATCATTTTCAGCATAAATTTCTTGTAATTTATCCTTATCCATTTTTTCTCTCATTCGCTTTTGCTCTTCAATCCACTTTTTACTATGGAATTTATTTCTCTTGCGATTATTGGTAATTTGGATAGCTGTATTAATACTTCTCCATTTGTTTTGAAGAACTAACTGAGCATCATCATAAGTTTCAACATTAATTTTATCTTCAGGAAGTCCAATTTCTCTTAACCAAGATTTAGCTTCTTCAATAGATGCTTCAACTGTGCCAATTTTAGCTTTAGCTTTCTGTTTATCTATTGCTTTTGCTTTCCTAATCTGCTGTTGAGTCTTATTACCATATAAAGCAGAATCTGCTTTATGACAAATTTTAGTAATTCTATCTTCAGGTAATCCTACCAGTTCTGGAATTTCAGGATAACCAGCAGATTTTCTAAATTCTCTTGCTTTTGTAGTATATTTTTGAGGACTCCATTCTGTAAAATAAATAGCAGGATGGGTTTGAATACACTCCAGTGCTTCTTCTGTCCATTTAAAATATGGATAACCACTTTTAGCATTACTGTATCCACCTCTGGTAATATCACTTCCCTGATATCCCAACGCATATGCTCCAGTTAATTTTTTAGGGTCTACTGTATGCCCCCCTATTGTAGCATAAGGGAAATTAATATGGTCTTCCAAAGCTATATGTTGCATTACTAAATCATTATAAGCATCATATGCTTTTTTAGCCATTTCATAATCTTCCCCCATAAGTTCTGCCATTTCTTCAATGAAAACTTTAGGGATAATCCATTCTCCAGATTGAATTAGTTTTGAACCTGCCCTTCGACCATAGGATGTATCTCTTAAAGGCTGGTCTTCTGCTACTTCGGCTCTATTCTTAGGCAAGTTCTCACATCCTTTCTCTTTATTATTTGTTTATTATTTATTTGTTATTTATACTAAATACAATAATATATATAAAAATAAAAGTAGGGAAGATTTCTCCTCCCTACTTTATTATTTCAAGTAATTCTATTTTATTTATATTATGTATTAATTTTAAATTAATGAGCTATCGTGGAATATTACTCACGAACGCCCTTCTTTAGAGAAGGCATAGCCTTAACCTTAACAGCAGGATGAGCATCACTATGCCAAGGCTTACCAGTCAAAGCAGAAACACCATCCTTAGCTTCAGTCATATAGCCCATAACCTTTACTCCACCAAAAGTAACATCATCACAGTCACGAACAACATCGGCAACAACAGGAGCAATAGCATCCAGAACCTGCTTAGTAATTACCTGGGTAGTACCACTCTCATTAGCAACAGCCTTAACAAAATCCTTATAAGTCATAATAAATAATCTCCTTTTAATAAATTTTTGAACTATTAAAGTTCCCTTTTAATCTAATACACTTAGGTATTTATCCTAAGTCATAATTACTTATACCACACTATAGACATAAAAGTCAAGTGGCATTTTTAAAATTTTTGAACAATTTTACAGATTTTTATTTTTAAAAATAATTTACTTAATTATCAAAATTAAATCTTAAACATCTCAGTAAAATCGTTCGTTTCTCTCTCTTCCTCAGCAAAATCCGCACTATCGGGAATGTTAGAATTCATTTCTTTATTGGCCTTACGCTCAAATCTACGCTGACGATTATCCTTCCACAAGCCCAAAGCCAACATTAAAGTTGTCACCTTAGAAATACGATACTCGCCAAACTGATTCTCATAACAAACTGCCTTGGGATTATACTTACCCCAATGCTGAATCTTGGAATCATCCAGTAAGCCCTTTTCAACCAAAGTATCAAACTGACCCTGATTAATACGCTGTAGATTCAAACCATCATAATAACCTAAAAACTTCATTAGATGAGGTTCCTCAACAATATAGTAAGTCTTACTATTCTTACCAACGTGTTCACGATTGGTAACAACAAGATTACTATCCTGAGTAATTCGGTTACCCCACTGCTTCCGATAGCGAATTAAGCCATTGGCTTCTAACATCTCTCGCTCTTGCTTAGAAATTCTAATCATTTATTTCATCCGTTCTGAATTAATAGTAAGGAAAAAGAGAGTTCTTCCTTTTGCAGAAAAACTCTCTTATCCTTCCATTATATCAAAATAATGACTTGAGACTGAAGTTGCTTGTTTTTAAGGGGTTTTAGTATAGATTTGCTTTTCAACAATCCACTTTACGTTTTGCAATGGTTTGTTGAATTTTTACTTTCTTTGCACAATCAACGCAATATTTCTTTAAATGGTCACCTTTCTTATTACCCGTATAAGGAACTTCTTTTCCACAATTCTGACAAACATAGCTTCCATACTTCTGTTTTTCTAACCATTTCCCACATTCATATAAATCATTACCAGAAATAGTAATTTTCTCTTCTTCTGATAATTCCTTAAATTCAACATTAAATAAATCGGAATTGTCTTTTACAAACTTTACGTCTATGCTATCTTTTAAAGTTACATGAAGCAATCCTAAATCATACAAAACTCTTTTTTCCTTATTCACTTGAAAACTTAAAGGTAAATCTGCATCCTCTTTAAATTTCTTCATTACCCCTTGTAGATAATGCGCATAAGGATATTTTACATAATTACTTTGAATCCGTGTCCAAACATATAATGTAAATAAAAATTTTGTCCTGTTGAAATTAATTGGATGATTACTTAATCTTATATGTCGATTTTCTAATTCAAAAGCAACTTGTTCATCAGTAATCTTAAAATTTGTTTCAAGATTTAGAAACCATTTTAAAATATCTTTAGATATAATAATTTCTCTTACTTCTCTTAATTGTTTTCCGTCTTTTTTATCTCTATAAGCTTCATCAACCGCTTTATTAATAATAGCATAATGCCTATGCTTATCATAACTCGGAATCTTTTCAGCCTTTTCTTTTAAAAGCACTTTACATTGTGCCTTTTTCATGTCAGTATCAGCATAAAATCTTGCCAATAACTTACAATCTCTTCTTAAATTTTTAAAATCTAAACCTTTTTCAAGAATGACCTTAATGTAACTCACTTCATCGTAAATATCTATCATTAAATGTCACTCCTTTCTTCAATGCTAATATCTGCTTCGCTAATACTCTCATTAACAACATTTTCATTAACTGAATCTTCGTCTTTAATATCACTAACCATAATTCTTTCGATACTATAGTTATCATATAAAAACTTTAAACTACCATTTGCATTTTTCACAGGGAAATAAAAACTATTCGTTCTATTCTTGATTAGCTCAAAAATCTGCTTTCCCACAATATTCCATAAAACTGACTTGTTTAAACTCGGTTTTACTTCATAAAAAATATAAACCAAATGATTACTCAATCTTTCAGAATTAGAACAAACTTCTTCAAATTTACCCTTTAAATAAGTAAACCATTGAACTTTATCTAATTCATCTTTTTGTGTAACCATATTCTTCTTAAACATTGCAGGATTAATAGTTTTTAATTCCTTCATATTCTGATTCTTAATATCAAATTCTCTCTCAATTACTTCTAATAAATCTTTAGTTAATTTCTTTTCAGGCTGAAAATTTTCACTAACTAAACTCTTCCAATCAAATCCTTCTGAACTTCTTATTTTCTTTTTAATTTCAAAATCAGTATTTTCAATGTAATGACATATCTTATTCATTACACAAGGAGAATCTAATACAGGAAGAAATTTATTGTAGTAAAATAAGAAATTAATCTGAGCTTCAGTTAACTTCTCAGGAGTTTCTTTCTGTATCCTCAATAAATCCTTAAAACTCATAAAAAATCTGGTCTGACAATTAGACTCTGCATTTTTGTTATAAGCATTTAACTCTTTATTCAATTGACGATATTTATACTTAAAGAAATAAGGCTTTTTATCAGCTAATAATGAATTATAAAAATTCTTTTTCTCAGCTTCTTCTAAACTATCAGTCTCATTTATATGCTGGAATTTCTTCCATACTGTGGCTTCTGATTTTACCGCTTCACCTATTTTGGTTTTGTCTATCTGGCGACTCTGGGCGGCACAGCACATTCTCACTCGATTATTTAACAATACCCATTCTTCACTGTTTTCTTTGAACATGGGTATCATGCCTACAAAAGTAGAACAAATATTAGTACATTCTTAACTTAATCTCTTAAGCAATAGACTATATCTTCACTCTTTTTTCTTAAAGAGGTATGGCGCTTCCATATTAAGAATTTCACTTAATATGTACTCCCTTTAATGGGATAGTCGTTAGAGTTTAAAAAGGTTATTATTCTAAAATAATATTTTTTAAGTTTTTGTTTGGACAATTATTAATTTTTTCTAAATTTTTTAAATTCTTTAAATGTCTTTGATATTTTCTTTCTAAATAAATGGTAGCATCATCATATAAGAATTTCCCAAAATCTTTTATTGCATTTTTAGTAGAAAAATTTATTTGTTTAGTTAATTCGTTGTATTTTGAATCTTCTATTCTAACATTTATTTCAGGTAAAAAAGATTCTATAACTTCTTTCATCTGAGTGCAAAAATCTTTAGAGGACATACATACTACATGATAAGAAATTTTCCCAGAAACACTTTTAGTTAAATGAATGGTTCCATCCCCATCCCAATATCCTCTTAAAAAATGTCTTATTAAATCTTTAGGTATTTTATTAAAATCTATTTTTAATTTTAAAGATTTTTTAGATGTTATACCTAAATTAATCAAATCTTCTACTATTTTCCTATTTGCTATAAACAAAGTAGACGATTCTGAAGAACATTTTTTACCTTGTGGTAAAATCGTTTCTATTTTATTGGTTTTTATATCACCTGTATATTTCATGCAATCCTTTATTTTATATAAAAGCTCTTTATCTTCACTATTTAAAGTTATTTTTAAACCTGTTGATGTTTTATTTTTTACAACTGTACCATCGGCCGCAACAAAGCCAGCAATATAAGCTTTTTCTTCTGTATCTATTATCTCGAAAAAATTTTCATCTTTTCCATAATGAGGAGTTAAACATCCACAACTTTTAGTACCTCTATGTTTTCCTAAAGATAAATCTTTAGAATCTACAATCGTAAAATTTCCGCAATCACATAAACATTTATATTTCCCATTGCTTAAATATTCTTTAACTTCCAACATTCCGAATCTTTTTCCTACTTTTTCAGCTTTTGCTTGCTGTTTTAAAAAAGTTTTTTGGCAATTATTGCATCTATATACACCTTTACCATCATTTCTTAAACTTCCTGTCGGAACAATTCTATGTTTTCCACACTCACAAACACAATCGTATTTACCATTACCTAAATAAGAAATAACTTGTAATTGTCCATAAAATTTATTTATTTTATTTATCTTTTCCATCTAATAACCTCCTTAATACCACAGGATTAGCTAATTTAAAAGCTTTCCCTGTTAGCTATTACTTTAGTTATCATTTCCTATAACTTACTAAACGCAGTAATAACACCTTAGATTTCTAAGTTCACACACGTTTATTTTTCTATTCATTGCTGAATAACCAGACTACTTAGCTAATCTGTCCGATTCGTGTTCCAAATGAGAATGTGTCAGTTTTAAATAAATCATCTTCAGTAAATATCTTTTTATGGGGTTTCTTCGCATTATATACTACAGGATTCATATTTGGATATCTACCTGTAGTAAAATTAATATTATCTGTAGTGGCTATAATATCAAACCTTTATACCCTTACTCTCGTAATATTTAGCGACTTAAAGTCAGGGAGTAGACTATATCATTATCTTGTAATTATACAAGCACATGGTACTTCCATATTAAGAATTTCACTTAATATGTACTTCCTTTCGGAATAGTCGTTACAATTAATATTTTTATTTTTAATAATTTTTTATAAAATCTTTAACTTTATTAAATTTCCTATCTAAGTAAATTGTGGAATTTAAATATAAATCTTTTAAAAAATTCTTATTAAAATCTTTATTAGTACTTATTATTGTAGCATTATTCAAATTATCTTTATGCCTATAATTTAAATAAAATTTACAATCATATTCACAATTTTTATTTAACCAATCAAGTATTTTATTTAACATTATAGGCGTAGAAGTTAATGTAACATCACAATATTTTTTCTCTTTTGAAAAAGAAATACATCCATCTCCGTCAAACATCCCTCTAAGAAAATCAAAAAAAAATTCTTTAGAAATTAGAGATAAATTAATATTTAATATATCAGTCTTGTTTTTTACTACACCATATTTTTGTAA
>ERZ808252.1951-NODE-1951-length-13632-cov-3.630257_pt1 | contig 13632 bp, 13 predicted proteins | sample MGYA00521242_ERZ808252 | MGnify/ENA primary metagenome ERZ808252 (study PRJEB31516, sample SAMN03275581) | gut metagenome | biome: mammalia-associated habitat; material: feces | host: Papio cynocephalus | place: Kenya | collected 2012-08-07 ...
TCAGCTGTCCAAGAGTGATAAGTATGCCACTTACACCTTCTTCTATGATGCTTACGGCAACGTGATCGGCATGACCGATGCTGAGGATACCTCGAACTGGGGCGTTCTCGACGGCGCTTACATCACCTACACGAAGGGCACTGCTGCTCTGAATGTTGAGGTCGTTGGCCTCGACGCCGAGATCAGCGAAGGCACTGCCAAGAAGGCTTGGGGCGTAACGAAGGCTGATGGCCTGTCCGCTGCTGACATCATTGCGGAAGCATTGCTCAACAGCTATAACACAAAGCACAATACCCCTGCTTCTGCATGGGATGGTGAAAACCGTCAGGCGTTCAAGCCGGCTTACGATCACCTGTTCAAGATCAGCACGGATTCCGAGGGCGCTTACACCATCGCAATCTCCAACGACGTCCATGACCTCTTCGCAGCCGATTCCGAGATGACTGTCTATGCTACCGGCTCTGTCAAGATCACGAAGGATCAGCCTTACATTGAGGGCGAGCAGACCGGCGGCACTTACAAGCAGATTGATGGTCTGCGCATGACCTCCGAGACCAAGATTCTTGTCCACAAGATGGACGGCACCTATGCTTCCTACGAAGGCTACAAGAATGTTGATTCCCTGATCGCGCACGGCGGCGAGTATGTCATGTCCGATGACGGCAAGACCATCGACGTCCTGTACCTCTGCGACAACGTCTACATGACCGACGGCAAGTTCGTTGCGTTCGTTGGCAAGAGCCTCAAGAACAAGACGATCGAAATGAACGACGAGACCTACTGGGCTCTGACTGTCTATGTCAACGGCGAGGAAGACACTGTTTACCTGAACGACAATGATGCTTGGAAGTTCGAAGACGAGAACGGCTTCACGAAGGGCTTCTACGAGATGCAGTATGTCGAGGTCGACGGCGTCAAGACTGTGAAGATCCTGAAGGGTCCGCAGAACTCTGGCTACACGGAGATCGACGAGGATTACGGTTACACGAAGACCATCATTGACATCACGGACGAGTGGGTTGCTCTCTATGAGAACTACCCGAAGAACGGTACGAAGACTGTTGACTTCGCTGCGGACTGCGCATTCTACTTCATCGACGACGACAGCTCGAAGGTTCTCGAGAAGGTCACTGTTGAAGATGTCATCGACGCTTGCGACTACAGCAAGACTGTCGAAACGAATGATCCGCAGAGCAAGCGTATTGCTTACGTCAGCTACAACAGCGACGGCGACGTCAACGCTCTGTACGTTGTCCTCAAGCCCACGTACTAATCCGAACCTTTTATAAGTTCAGATCAAGCAACTCCTAAAAAGAACCCCGGGGCTCTCGCCCCGGGGTTTTTCCCCTCTTGACAAATCCCAGCAGTAAGCTATAATAAAACCAGAGAGGCCCTACACCGATAGGCGGTCGGCCTTGATTGGGTATCACAACAAAAAAGTCGGATAGCCGCAACCTTAGCTCGGGGCGGCTATCCTACTTTTATGGTCAGAATGTAAAGCAGAGCAAAAAGGATTACCAAAGCTCTCAGGACGCGAAACGCCCCATTCTGCCACATCAGCATCACCTCCCCTACGGGAAAGTGCCAGCCGCCTACCGTTTTTCGTGTAGAACCTCTCCTGCCCTCGCGGGCACTCTTATTTTACAAAAAAGAACAACATTTGTCAATCCTCGTAGGGGCGGACGATCGAGCCGCCCCCTTTTTCTGCCCTTTTTACAACAAAATCATCGCATAATCGTAAACGATGCACGAAGACCCGCTCACGCTGATGCGCACCTGCGCCACCTGCGCCCCCTCCGGCACGCTGGCCGAATATCGCCGCAGCTTACAGGCCGTCCCGCCCGGGAGCGTCTCGTCGGCGATGCTCTTGGCACTCAGCGTCGTGAACGTCCCCGACCCCGCAAACCGAACCGACACCGTCGGCACAGCCGCCGTCGCGTGCACCAGAAGCTCGGCCTTCTTCGTCCCCGCCGGAACGCTGATCGCGCTGCACGTGGCCGTGCCGGTCGAGTAGCTCGAGGGCGTGACGTCAAATTTGACGTAGGTCAAAAGCGCCGAGTACATCGTCTTGTCCTCGATCCAGAGCTTCATCGTGTACGTGAAATTCGGATCGAGCGCCTGATTGACCGTGTACTCCGCCGCTGATTCCGTCGCGTCCGAGTAGTGGTTGATCTCGCCCATCGCCGTCTCACACAGCTTTGTCGACCCCTTCCAGATCGACAGCTTCATGTGCGCCGGTGTGCCGGTCGAGGTCGACGAGCCGGTCTTGAGCGTCAATTTCGTCGCCACGCAGTAGCCGTCCGGCCGGAACGTGAAGAGATCGACCCACGCCTGCTCCGTCACGATCTCCTTCGAGATCACCTTGCCGTTGAACCCGCTGTCCCCGCTGAAATTGACCGTCGCGCTCGCGGGGCACACCGGCGCAAGCTGAAGCTTCTTGTTGAGAAACAAAAGCCCGCCCGAGTACGTGTCCATCAGCGACGTGTCCTGAAACGCGTCAACGATCATGCCGTCTGCAAACGCGGGCCTGCCGCCATTGTGCGCCTGCACTGCCAGTAACCCGCCCAGCGTCACAAGCCCGCTTTCCGCCAGCCGCACAGACCGCCCGCCGTTTTCGTCCAGCCGCGAAAAGTTGTCGTTCATCTCCTCGAGGCTCACCGGGTCCTCCGGCACCCATCTGCAAAGCCCGAGATTTTCTGTTCGTGTCATAAAAATTCCTCCTGAAAGTGAAATTAGGGAAACCCCTTCACTCTCAGGAGAAAATTTCACGTTTGTTGCACATTTTCGTGCAACTTGCCTACGTAATTACGAACCCGCCGTTCACGCCCAGCACCTGCCCGGTGATAAACGGCGCGTCCGCCAGAAAAACCATCGCCCTTGCAATATCCTCCGGCGTTCCCAGCCGTTCCAGCGGCGTCTGCTCGCGAAGACCTTCCATGACCTCCGGCGCAACGTTCGCGCACATATCCGTCCGGATGACGCCCGGGGCGATGCAGTTGACGCGGATGCCGCTCGGTCCGAGCTCCTGCGCCAGCGCCTTGGACAGCGCGATCACCGCGCCCTTGGTAGCAGAATACGCCGCCTCACACGACGCGCCGACCTGCCCCCACATGGAAGAAACGCTCACGATCGCGCCCGCCTGCTTGTGAAGCATCCCCGGCAAAGCCGCGCGCACGCAGTGGAACATTCCGTCGACATTCACCGCAAAAATGCGCCGCCACTGCTCGGGCGAAATGTCCGAAATGAGCCCAAAATGCGCGATGCCCGCGTTGCAGATCAAAGCGTCCAGCGCCGGAATCTCAGAAAACGCGGCTTCGACCTGCGCCTCGTCCGCCACATCGCAGCAAATTGCGATTGCCCCGGTCTGCCGCGCAAGTTCCGCCGCTAATTCGTGACTTTTTTCATACAAAAACCAGACGCGCCAACCTCGCGCGGAAAATTCCCGCACCGCCGCCGCGCCGATCCCCCGGCTCCCGCCGGAAATCAAAACGTTCATAAGCACCTCAAAAAAATCGCCCTTTTCCCGCGAAAAGGGCGATTTGCGTTATCTTCTGCGTGTTTTCGTCTTATGCTCGGAATACTGCTTGATCGAAGACATTTTGCTGCTGGACTCCGACATGAACTGCTTGAGCATATCGTCGAACGATTTCTGCTGCGGCTGCGCGGGCGCGGAATTTGCACTGCGCGGCGCACTGGACCGTTCGCCGGAGGGCGCGTTGTTCCGCGGCGAAGCGTTGTTGAAGCTGCTCTGACGCGGCCGCGAATACTGCTGCCTGGCCGGCTGCGGAAGGGTGCGCTTGATGGAGAGGTTCGTCTTGCCGTTTTCCCGGCCGATGATCATGACCTTCACGTCCTGCCCCTCGGTGAGATGCTCGCGAATGTCATTGACGTAGGCGTGCGCGATCTCTGAGATGTGCACCATGCCGGTCGACCCGTCCGGCAGCGCGACGAATGCCCCGAATTTCGTCAGGCTCTTGACCTTTCCTTCCACAACTGCTCCAACTGTAAGCTCCATATGTCGTTTCGTTCTCCCATCATATTTCAATCCCGCCGGGCCCTGCCCGAAACGGAACAGCTTGCGCTCATTTGCCGACGTCGTAAAAAATGATATCGCCCTCGTCGACCATGCCGAGCTTATCCCGCGCGACGGCCTCAACGCCCTCGTCGGTCCCCAGCGCGTCGATCGCGTCCTGAATACGGTTGTTTTCCTGTGTGGTCGAGGCGATGCTGCCGGTCAGCGTCGCTTCCTGCTCGTTCTTCTCGTTGATCTGCTGGCGCAGCGACACCAGCGTGACCGTAGCGTACACCACCAGGATCAGAAGGATCAGCTTCACCAGAAGCGAGGACTTGACGAACTTCATGCTTGGCCTTGCCCCTTTCAGAATCTGCGCGTTCGCCTGTAAGCATCTTATCGATAATTGTACCCCATTTTTTGCAGCTTGCAAAGAGGTTTTTCAAAAAATTTTTCATTTTTTTTCCACCCCACCGCACCGGCCGCAAAAAAAGCGCCAGCGCCGCCGTAAAAACCGGGAGAATGACCCGGCTCATCGTGCAAAAATACAAAACCGCGCCGAAAAACGCCGCCGGAAACACGAACAGCCGCGCCTCGCCTTTTCCCGGATACAGCGCAAAGGCCAGAAACGAGAGCAGAACCGTCACCACAAAGCCGCCGTCGAGCACCCCGGAGAGTTTTGCGCACACGCGCCGTCCTGCCCGCAGCAGATCATACAAAAGCCCGAGCGCCGCGCCAAGCAGCACCGCCAGCAAAAACTGCCCGGCCTGCAAGCAAACCGGAAGCTCCATCAGCCAAACAGCCGCGCCAGAAAGCTTCCCGCCGGCTGCGCGTCCTCATAGCTCAGACTGTCGACCGTTCCGTCGACCAGGACCTCGCCGCCGTCGAGCCGGAGAAGCTGCAAATGAAGCCCCTGCCCCCGGACGATCAAAACGCCCTTCGTCGTAGTGAGCACGATCGTATTTTCATCGAAGCTTTCGACCTCGACGACGCCCGTCATATGAAGCCGCGCCCGCGCGTCCAATTGGAGCTGGTGCGGGGCCTCGATGGAAGCTGCCTGCGGATCTGTCATAACGCGCCCTCCCTTGCGTACCGATGCTTCAGTATACGCAAAGGCCCGCGCCCATATTACACGATCTCGCGGTACATGGCAGACGCATCGTCCTTGCGCACCGCCTCTGCAACAGCCAATACCTCGACCTTGAGCGTCCGCGCGCCGAAGGCGATCTCGATCTGGTCTCCGACCTTCACGTCGTAGCTTGCCTTCGCGGGCCTGCCGTTGACGGAAATTCTTGCATTGTCGCACGCCTCGTTTGCAACCGTCCGGCGCTTGATGAGCCGGGAAACCTTCAGATATTTATCCAAACGCACGATAAAACCTCCTATAAAAATCGGGAAAGCTTTTTAAGCCTTCCCGATTCGATATTACTTGCTGATCTGATCCTTGAGCGCCTTGCCGGGCTTGAAGACGGGAACGGTGGTCGCGGGAATTTCGATGGGCTCCTTGGTCTTGGGGTTGCGGCCCATACGCGCCTCGCGGGCCTTGGTCTCAAAGCCGCCGAAGCCGACGAGCTGGACCTTATCGCCCTGGCACAGGGTCTCTGCGATGGTATCAAACGTTGCGTTGACGGCCTTCTCGGCGTCCTTCTTGCTCATGGCGCACTTCTTGGCGACCTCTGCGATCAGTTCGGTTTTATTCATGGTACTTCCTCTTTTCATGTATTTGTTGTTCGTTTTTCGGCAGAACCGGTGTGCTCCAGCTTTTTCTGCACAGCCCAGAGCGACAGCAGCTCTTCGCCGGAGAGCTCCTCCAGCGCTCGGCCCGCCTGCCGTGCGGCCGATTCCATTGCGCCAAAACGGCGGATAAATTTTTCGCAGGCCTTGTGAAGGGCGTCCTCCGGATCGACCTGCAGGAAAGCAGCGACATTGACCGCCGCAAACAGCAGATCGCCGAGCTCTTCTGTGGGGTCGGCCCCATCGGAAATGGCCTGGCGCAGCTCCACCGTCTCTTCTTCTAGTTTGTCCAGACATTCCGCAGCCGATTCCCAGGCAAAACCGCATTTGGCGGCTTTTTTCTGAATTTTCTCGCTGCGCCACGTGGCGGGGAGCGATTTTGCAACGCTGTCTAACGTTTCGGTCACGGTCGTCTGGCCTTTTTCCTGTTTCTTGACCTCGTCCCAGCTTCTGGCCTCGCCGCCGAAAAGCGCGGGATGACGGAAAATGAGCTTTTTGCATTCGGCGTCGCACACATCGTCGAGTGTGAAGCGGCCCGCCTCGCGCTCAATATCGGTGTGGAACAGGACCTGAAGCAGCACGTCCCCGAGCTCTTCGCGCATATGCGCCGGATCGTCGAGATCGAAGCCCTCGCAGGCCTCATACGCTTCCTCCAGAAAATTTCGCCGGATGGAAAGGTGGGTCTGTGCGCCGTCCCAAGGGCAGCCGCCCGGTGCGCGCAGGACCTCAACAAGCTTTTGAAGATCGGCAAAGCCATAGCGGTCTTTGCTAGTAAAATTTATCATAATTCGCCCTCTTTCGCAAGGCTTTTTTTAATTTTCTTTGCGAATTCTCAGAATTTTTGCGATTTTGTCGCCCTTCGGCAGAAGCATACAGTCTTCGTACCGCACGCACCGCAGCGCAACGACCAGAACCGCGTACAAAACCACCGCAAATACCAGCGACGCCAGGCATCCGAGCTTCCAGCCAAGCGCGGTGGAAAGCACCCGGTAGACCATAAATGTCGCCCCGCCCATGATCGCCGAGGCCAGAAGCGGCCGGACGATGTTCTTGAAGATCGCGGGCCTTGCCTCTACGTGCCTTCGCATCGCGACAATGTCCATGGCGGTGATGGCGATGTAGCACACAAGCGTGCCGATCGGCGCGCCGATGATGTTCAGACTCGGCTGGCCGACGAGAATATAGTTGACGATGATCTTCACAATGCCGCCGATGAGCATATTGATGACCGGCGTCACCACATCGCCGCTGGCCTGCATGATCGCGTTCAGAAGCAGCACGAGGGAGTTGAAGATAACGGCCAGACCGAGGATCGCCATCATCGGCGTGGCCAGCTCAATTTTATCCTCCGTATACGACGAGCACAGAAGCCGGATCACGGGCTCTGCCATCACAAAAAGGCCCGCCGCACACGGCATGGCAATGAGCGCCATCGTCCGCACGGCAGACTCGGAGGTCTGCTTTGCTTCGCGCAGATCCTTGCGGGTAAGAGACGCCGTGATCGCCGGAATGACCGCGATGGTGATCGTCGGAATGAACGAGCAGGGAAGCGCGAACACCGTCTGGCAGAAATTGTAGATGCCCTTGGCCGAGTCCGCCATCTTTTCCGTCCATTGCAGCGCGCCGGTGAGCCGCCGCATATAGATCATCGTGTCAAACAGGTTGATGATCTGAAGCCCCGCCGAGCCCAGCGTAATGGGAACGGCGATGGACAAAAGTTCTTTCATCGTGCTTCTGGTCGACTTCGCCTCGCCGCCGCCGAGAGACAGAACGCCGCTCGACTGCCGGAACTTGTGATGCAGATAAAAGACCGAGATCAGGCTTCCGATCGTCACGCCGAGGATCGCGCCGCCCGCGGCCAGCGTGATATCGCCGTAGTCTCTTGCCGACTCTCCCGGCGCGAGGACGATACCCTGCGCCCGGACAAACGCTTCGCCGGTGAGCTTCATCACGAGCCACGAAAGCCCGAGGCCCACGACGAGCCGCGTCACCGCCTCAAAGATCTGGCTGACGGACGTCGGCGTCATGTTGCTCTGCCCCTGGAAAAAGCCGCGATACGCGGAAACAAGGCAGATGAGCAGCACGCACGGCGCGAGCGCCGCAATGGCCGCCCACGAGTTTTCGTTCGTCGTGACCATGACCGACAGCTGCCGGCAGAAAATGAGCATTCCGAGGCTGCCTGCGACGCCGATGGTCAGAAACACGTACAAGGACGTGCGGTAGATCCTCTTGATCTGTGCGTGGTTTCCGAGCGTCTGCGCCTGCGAGATCATGCGGCTCATCGCCACGGGAAGACCCGTCGTCGAGATCATCAGCAGGACGTTATACACGTCGTAGGCGGTGTTGAAATAGCCGAAGCCGTCTTCTCCGATGATGTTGTTGAGCGGGACCTTGAACAAAAAGCCCATGAGCTTGACGAGCACCGTCGCCATCGCGAGCACCGCCGTGCCCTGCAAAAACGTCTGCTTTTTGATGGGCTGATCGTTCATTTGGAAGCCTCCTGCGCATCGTCTGAAAAGACCCTCGGGATCGCGTAATCATGCAGCTCCTTGAGCGCGCCCGCGATATCGAGCGTCGGGAACTGGCCCGCGTTGTATAAGATCTGCCCGCGCACCATCGTCAGCACCACGTCGTGGCCTGACGCGCTATAAACAAGATTGGACAGCACATTGTGGCACGGAATGAGGTGCGGCTGCGTAAAATCGAGCAGAATGAGGTCCGCGTCCATACCGAGTTTGATCTGTCCGCACTCTTTTTCCCGTCCCTGCGCCTTTGCACCGCAGACCGTCGCCATCATCAAAGCGGCCTCTGCCGGAATGGCGGTGGGGTCATTCGTTTTGGCCTTGGCCATGAGCGTGCAGGCTTTGATCTCCTCAAAAAGATCGAGATTGTTGTTGGACGCGACAGAATCCGTGCCGAGGCACACGTTCATACCGGTCTTTACCATGCCCATCACGTCTGCGCAGCCGGACGCGAGCTTGAGATTGCTCACCGGGCAGTGCACCGCGCTCACATGACGCTTGGCAAGAAGCCGCATGTCCTCCTGCGTCAAATGCACGCAGTGCGCCGCCGTCGTGGGAACATCGAACACATGGTGGCAGTCGAGCACCTGCGCGGGTGTGAGTCCATAGCGCTCGACGCACTGGTCGTGCTCCAATTTGGTCTCCGAAACGTGCACCTGCATACCGATGCCTTCATTGATCGCGAACTCCGACAGCGCGTCCCAGAGCTGGTAGGTAGACGTGTATTCAGCGTGGATGGACGCTTCAATTTTGATGCGGCCGTTATCAAACCCATGCCACTTGTCCTTGAGCGCGACAAGCTCCTGACAGGCTGGGAAGGTCTCAAAGTCAAAATCGTCTCCCAAAAACATCGACGTACCGCGCGAAATGTTGGCCTTCATGCCGGATTTTGCAACGACGCCGCAGATATCGTCGCAGAAATAGTACATATCGGACACGCTCGTCACGCCAAACCGCAAACACTCTGCCACGGCAAGCGTCGTCGCCGCACGGACACACCTGCCATCGAGCCGGTCTTCCCGCGGGAAAATGTAGTCGTTCAGCCATTCCTGAAGCTTCAAATCGTCCGCATATCCGCGCAGCAGCTGCATCGGAAGATGCGTGTGGCAGTTAATAAGACCCGGCATCAGCACCATGCCGGTCGCGTCGATGATTTGCTCGGGCTGTTCCTCCGGCGCGTGCTTGCTGAGATAGCTGATCTTGCCATCGGTCACGCCGACAAATGCGTCCATCCAGACGGACATCCGTTCGTCCATCGTGACGACGCAGACATGAGAAAAGAGGGTATTCATTCGCATTCCTCCTGAGACAGCGCAGGGCCTTGCTGGGCAAGACGGCGCAGAATCTCAAACATTTCGTCCTTCTGCTGCAAGATCGTCTCGATGCGCGCAATATAGTCCTGCGGGGATTTGGGATTGTGGCAGCGCTCCAGCTGCCCGGCTGGGAGATTGATCTTGTTCATGCCGCCGCCGCCAAGCGATAAGATCGTGTGGAGCTCTTCCATCATGTATATGTTGTAAAGTCCGGTTGATCCCGGCCGGCACCAGCCGGTGTTTTCAAAGCTGCCGGACATATACTTCTGCCGGTAGAGATAGTATGGCTCGAAATCGTGCGACCGAAGCGCCGTTTCCGCACCGGCCAGCATCTGCGCCACGTCATCGTTGGAAGGAAGCGGCACGCGGTTCTGGAACAGATTCGCGCCCTTTTTAAGCGCCAGCGTGTGCACCGTCACATTGCTGGGGCCGAGCGACAAAACCTGCGACAAAGAAGCGGCAAACTTCTCCGGCGTGTCTCCGGGAAGCCCTGCGATCAGATCCATGTTGATGTCCTGAAAGCCAACGGCCTGTGCCTGCCGGAACGCTTCCACGGTCTGCGCCGCCGTATGCCGCCGTCCGACGTTTTCCAGCACATCGTCCGCCATCGTCTGGGGGTTAATAGAAATTCTGGTCGCGCCGCCGTCTTTGATGACCCGGAGCTTCTCTTCATCCAGCGTGTCGGGTCTTCCGCCCTCGACGGTAAACTCCAGACAGCGCGAAAGATCGAAGCTTCTGTTAATGGTATCGAGAAGCGCTTGCATCTGCACGCTCGAAAGCGTCGTCGGCGTGCCGCCGCCCATGTATAAAGAGCGGATATGATACCCCGACTGCGCCAGAAGCTTCCCCGTGTGTTCGATCTCCCGGTGCAGCGCCTGCAAGTACGGCGGCAAAAACGCTCCGAAGCGCTCAATGGACTCGCTGACAAACGAGCAGTACGCGCACCTCGTCGGGCAGAACGGAATGCCGATGTAAACCGACAGATCCTTTGGCTCCAGAAGCTTTGCAGCCTCCAGCGTATGGCGCGACGCGTCGAGGCAAAGACGGCTTCTCTCGGGCGTGACGAAATACGTCTTTTCCAGAAGCCGCAGCGCGTCTTTTTCAGACCCGCCCTCCATCATGCACTTGCTCGACAGCTTCGTCGGCCGCACGCCGGACAGCGCACCCCACGGCGGAGCTGCATCCAATACCTGCACGGCGGCCAGATAATAGCTCTGCTGCAAAATGCGCCGCGTCAGGCGAACGTCCGCCTCTTGAAGCGGAATACGCTTCGCGGCAAAGCCTGTTTTTCCGTGATACGTTACTTTCGCCATTGCGGTCAGAAATCGATCCCCGCGCGAAAGAGACGAGACCGTGCCGTCGCCTTCAAACGGCTCTGTCACAAATTCCGACGGCTCGGAGGAAAACAGCTGCATTTGCAGCTGCTCGACCGGATACCGCTCGGTGTGGTTTTTCAAAAAAAGCTTCATACGCGCATAGCCCCGCGCATATACCAGTTCGTGCTGCGCTCCTGCTCTAACGTGGATTCTTCCCCGTGCCCCGGAAGCACCCGATAGTCCCCCGGAAGCGCGGCGAGCCTTTTCAGAGACGCCATCATCTGCCGTTCATTCCCGCCGGGAAGATTGGTCCTGCCGCAGCAGCCGGCAAAGAGCGTGTCGCCGGAAAATAAAACGTCCCCGCACACGAAGCAGCTCGACCCCAGCGTGTGCCCCGGCGTCGCGAGCACATGAAACACCATCGGCCCGACGGTAATATCGTCTCCGTCCAGAAACGTTTCGGTGTAGACAAGATTTCCGTGGCTCATATTCGTCCGTTCGTCGGTATCCAGTGCGCTGACGTAGATCGGCACATCCGGGCAGCTTTCGTGCAGCGCCCGCAGCGCGCCCGTGTGGTCAAAATGCGCGTGCGTCAGCAAAATTGCGCCCAGCCGCAGCGAATGGGCCTTGAGCGTATCCGTGATTTTCTGCGGCTGCGCACCGGGATCGATGAGGGCGCAGACGCCGTCTTCGAAGACCACATAGCAGTTGGTCTCCAGCGGCCCGAGCGGCAGAGTCAAGATATCCATACGTCATCCTCCCTACTTGAGATCATTCGTGTCGACGATGAGCGTGACCGGCCCATCGTTTTCCGATTCTACCTGCATATATGCGCCAAACTCGCCGTGCTGCGGCGCAAATCCCAGCCGTTCGCACTCGCGAAGAAACTGCTCATAAAGCGGAATGGCGATCTCGGGCTTTCCGGCGCCGATAAAGCTCGGCCTTCTTCCGTGGCTCACATCGCCGTAGAGCGTAAACTGGCTCACGACCAGCACCTCTCCGCCGACGTCGGAAAGCGACAGGTTCATCTTGTCGTTTTCGTCCCGGAACACGCGAAGACCCAGAATTTTTTCTGCCAGCTTCCGGCATTTTTCCGGCGTATCGTCCGGCGCGACGCCGAGCAGGATGAGAAATCCCCGCCCGATCTGGCCGCGCACCTCGCCGCCGATGGAAACAGACGCGGAATTGACCCGCGTGACAACAGCCTTCATGTCTTACCCCTCCGCGCGTCTGACCGCGCTCACACCCGAGATGCCGCGCAGCCGCGCCATCACATTCTGAAGCTCTGTGAGATTGTGCACCTGGAACACGAGGCTCACAAGCGCCCGTCCGCTTCCGACCGAGCGGGCGGACATTTCGTTCATCCGAAGACGCAAACTCGTCAAAATCGTCGCCACGTCCAGCATCAGCCCATCGCGGTCAACGGAGTCGACCTCCAGCGCAGTCATAAACGTCGCCTCGGGGCTCTCGGCCCACGTGACCTTGACCCAGCGGCCGGACTGCGAGGGATCGAGCGCGCTCTTCGCGTTTGGACAGTCCTTGCGGTGGACAGACACGCCGTAGCCCTTGGTGATAAAGCCGATGATATCGTCTCCCGGCACCGGCGTGCAGCAGCGGCTGAACTTGATCATGCAAGAGCCGATGTCCTCGACAATGACGCCCGAAGCGTCGATCGCGGGCTGCTGCTTGTTGAGATTCAGAAGCTCCTTCGGCGTTGCGGCCTTCGTCGCCTTTGTGACCTCGTCGCGAATTCTTCCCACGGCCTTGACCGCGGTGAGTCCGCCGTAGCCGATGGCCGCGTACATATCGTCCAGACAGTCAAAGCTCACGCGCTTTAACACCAGCGGCAGCACGTCCTCAGACTGGATGATCTCGGGATTGATGCCGATGCGGCGCAGCTCCGATTCAAAGCTTGCCTTGCCGCGGATGATATTCTCGTCGCGTTTTTCGCGCTTGAACCACTGCTTGATCTTGATGCGGGCCTGGTTGGACCGGCAGATATTGAGCCAGTCGCGGCTCGGGCCCTTGGCAGATTTCGAGGTCAGGACCTCGACGATATCGCCGTTGTGAAGCACCTGATCGTAGCTTGCGATGCGGTTGTTGACCTTCGCGCCAATCATCGTGTTTCCGACCGCGGAATGGATGGCGTAGGCAAAGTCGATGGGCGTCGAGCCCGACGGCAGGCTCATGACCTTTCCCTTGGGGGTAAAGACGAAGACCTCGTCGTCGAACATATCGACCTTCAGAGAGTGGATATAATCGTCCGCCTCCGTGTCCTGCTGGTTCTCCAAAAGACGTCTGACCCACTCGAATTCCTTTTCCGAGCCTTCGCCGACGTTCTGCTTGTATTTCCAGTGCGCCGCGACGCCGTATTCCGCCGTCTGGTGCATTTCCCAGGTGCGGATCTGCACCTCAAAGGGAATGCCCTGCGAGCCGATGACCGTCGTGTGCAGAGACTGGTACATATTGGGTTTCGGCGTCGAGATATAGTCCTTGAACCGCCCGGGGATCGGGTTAAACAGGTCGTGGATGTGGCCCAGAACATTATAGCAGTCGGCGATATTGTCGACGATGACGCGGAAGGCGTAAAGGTCATACAGCTCGTCGATGGTCTTGTTCTGCGCCCGCATTTTGCGGTAGATGGAGTACGTGTGCTTGACGCGTCCGTAGATCGAGCCGTGGATGCCGACGGAGGCCAGCCGGTCGGTGATCTTCGACTGGATGGCGTTCATGAA
>ERZ808252.1952-NODE-1952-length-13628-cov-4.587858_pt1 | contig 13628 bp, 10 predicted proteins | sample MGYA00521242_ERZ808252 | MGnify/ENA primary metagenome ERZ808252 (study PRJEB31516, sample SAMN03275581) | gut metagenome | biome: mammalia-associated habitat; material: feces | host: Papio cynocephalus | place: Kenya | collected 2012-08-07 ...
TGGGCCTTTAGCTCAGCTGGTTAGAGCGTGCGCTTGATAAGCGCAAGGTCGATGGTTCAAGCCCATTAAGGCCCACCAAAACAAAACACACGCCACTTACTTCGTTAAGTGGTTTTTTCGTATTTAGATAGAATCTATGAGTTAGACTTTAAGACCGATGAGTCATATCGCATTAGAAATGTGATTTTCTTTTGTTGCTACTCTTCTCTATCAAAACTAGAATCTCTGCTCCATCTTCTTAGAAGGGTGGCTATATTAGGAAACTTCTTTTTTGGGCCCCTAAATAATAGCTAGAACACTTTATAGGTAACTAGAAACAAGCGCTAAATTATCAATAGAAAACCCTATCTATTGAATATTAAAGCGAGAAAAACATCGCCCTAATTTATAAAAAGAGATAAGGGGTATCGTGTTTTAGCGTTCGTAGCGATGAAAAAATTCTACTTGCTGCCCTCTAAATTTGAGAGGGATTTATTTTGAAAAGGAAATTTTCGCCATTTTCTTTAAAAAAGTTTCCCTCCTGAATTAAAAATACATATCGTTTAATTAAATACATTCTAATTAAACGAAAAAGAGTTTTAAGAGAACAAAATGAAATCCAAAAACATCAATATTTAACAGCATAATTATGATAATTGGCAAAGAAAGTATTTATGATAATTTAATTTTAAAGATAATATAAAAAAACAATAAATAAATCTTTGCAAAATAATAAAAACATCAGTAAATAACGAACTGTTCCCTTTCAAACATAATTTAATAGGAATATGATTTGTTTGCTCGAGCAAGCACAATTGATTAAAAAGTTTTAGATAGGAGAAATTTTATGAAGAAGCGTAATTTAAGTTTATTGGTGTTTGCCTTATTTGGATCCTTGCTTACCGTTGGTTGCACCAGCGTGATTAAACCAGATAGCCCAACTAAATATGATTTCTTTGTGATCTATCGCCTAGAGGGAGGAACGCTCTCTTACTATGAATGGATTAAGGCCGGTTGCCCAAAAGGACCGATTGAGCCAAAGAAAAAGGAAGAGAAGCGCGAAATCGCTTCTAAGTATTATGACGAAAAAGGGCATCTCATCATTGTTTATAAAGATGGCACCAAGCTTGATCTTGGGAAAGTCGATTGCAAGATGGCGACAGTCAATTTCTATTACGATGATGTTTTACTTTCTAGCACTGAAGTCCATTTCGGGAGCAAAATCAAAGAGCCCGCTTTCGGAGCCTTCTTCGCGAATGGCTGGTTCTTAGATAAAGAATTAACGAAGCCTGTGGATTTCGACGCGCCCGTCTTTAGCGAGAAAATAGATTTATTCGCCCGCTCTGAGGCAAGCAATAACAATGTTGTCATTAGCTTTTATGATGAACTCCTTGGCTTACGTCCGTTTCCAAAGAAAGCTACGGTTGGCGAAAAATACGAGCTTCCCTCTTTAGTCGATATGAATTCCAAATACCGATTCGAAGGCTGGTATTATCAAGGACAAAAGATTGATTTAGAAGGGAAATGGAAGATTCCTAACCATGTAACCCTTCTTGCTCACTGGGTAGAAAAAGAAGCATTTGAATTAGATTACTTCGGCTTATATCCGCAAACTGCGGTTGTTGATCCCCGTATTATTGATGATATCGAAAAGTATGGCGTCCAACATTATCCTTTTGGCAACAAAGAAAACAAAAACGTTGTCGAATATGGGGGAGAATGGTATAGGAAAATTGAGGTATCTGGAGAAAAAGGCACTTACAGCGATTATTCATTTCACGATGGGAGCAAGGTTGAAAAAGGACGTTATTATTATTTGAAGTACGAACCACTAAAATGGATAGTGAAGGAATTCAAAACAGGTGAGACAATCGCTGTCACCAAAAACGCGATTGATTATTTCTATTATGTCGATTACGTGTATGATGTGCGGAAAAAAGATGGGGCAGCAGTTGCTAATAACGATTACCGATATTCCGTAATGCGTTCTTATACCAACGAAATCAACGGGAACAAGGAGTTCGGATCCTGGGGGTGGGACTTCAGCAGAAGTAGCGGAAAAAGCTTAGGGAGCACACGACTCTTCCTCAATGAAAAAGAGAATAACATTTTAAAACCATATGATAAATGCTATGGCGACAAAGTGTTCCTTCTTAGCAAAGAAGAATACGAAGAAAATTTTGCTCAAGAAGAAAAAATCGCAGAAAAAACTGATGAGTTTGCCCTTTTTGAAGAATTTGAAAAGACGAAGGCAGTTTCTTACGCGACGCGAAGCGCTGGGGGCGGGACTGAAAAAATCATTTGTGTAAATAGCCAAGGCGAGTTTATTACCCGTGATGCACACGATAATGTAGCCTGTCGTTTTGCAGTCAGAATCAAATAAAGAACAAACTTCGTATCCCTTATGGGCGTTCTCATAAGGGATTTCTTTTTTTATTTAGCATTTAATTGACAAAGGTGTCACTTAGTTTTAGCCTTGATTCGGCCAATAAAAAGATACATGTCTTAATTAAAATGGTCGCCGATAAAATTCACTTGAGGGTAATTTTTATGAAAAAGGATTTAGGTTTCAAAATTTCGTTAGGCATTTCCGGCTTTTTGTTCCTCGCTTCAGTGCTTTTGATTTGCATTGGTGGGGCGATAGGGGCGATTCCTAGCTCTCTAGCCGGTGAGCAAGCATATGGGCCGATTGCTGCAGTTTCGCTTTATTTTGCTGGATTCGCTTTCGACTTCACCTCTTTTTGGTCGATTATGTCTTTTGCATGGTTTTTGGTTGTCATCGTTTTATTTGCTATTTCGCTCGCGATATTTATTCGCCGTAAAAAATACGATTTCATTTTTGTCTCAGTTGGCTTGCTTTTGACTTTGCTTTTCTTACCATATTTGATTGTCTTACTTGGTCAATTGGCGAGTGCAGGAAAAGCATCAGACACATCGATTTGGCTTCTTATTTTTGCGCTTGATACTGACATTATCTCGGTTTATGCGCTTTTCTTAGCGATTATTTTGAAGGATAAGCCAGTTGAAGTCACTGAAGCTAAGGAAGAGACAATTGCTGAGAGCAATAGCGATACTCCTTCTGAAACACCGATAGAAACGAAAGAAGAAGCCGTTAATGAAGAGACGAAACTAGAAGAAACGAAAGAACCTATTCAAGAAGAAACATCTTTCGAGACGAAGGAAGAGCCTACTATCGAAGAAAAAGAAGTGAGCGATACCCCGAGCGAGGGAATAACGGTTTCTAACGACACAAAGAGCGATTTGTTCGCTGCCCTCAAAAATCGCCATACAGCAAACTTTGAGACGCGCTTAAAGAATAGCGAATTTGATTTGCGTCATAAGTATTACGATTTGCGCGATTACATTAAATCATATGGGCTCCATAACCGTGTCTCAATCCCAGGCGATACCTTCTCCGCTCATCGCAAAAAATACGTTTTCCTCACCATCAAAGGCAAACACATCAAGGCGAATTTCGCTTTGAACCCTTCTGATTATGCGGATAGCCCACTTCCTGTGACGCGCGAAACCTCCAAAAAATACGAAGATTTGCCGCTTGGCTTCAAGATTCGCTCCGATCTTTCTTATCGCCGCGCGTTAAGGCTCGTGGATGATATGCTTACCAAAGCGGGTTTCACTAGAGAAGATAAACCCATCAAAAATACGCAAGACAACCTAGAAAAATAGTGTATGGCTATTCGTTTCCTCTTTTCCGAGGGGACGTTTGAAGAATTTTAGGCTTAGTTATTCGTTAGGCTAGGAATGGAATGGATTTAATAGCTAGGCTTGATGGGTCTATTCTATTCCAAGCTGATTTAATTTCTGTTCATTAAGTTTGACGAAGGAAAAGGCATCCATCCTTGCTCTACGATAAAATGCGATTTCTAAAATTTCATTATCGTAAAACGGTTTTATAGTTGGTTATATTCTTTGATTTTCTCTTTGCTTTAAAAGAAAAATCCGAACTTTCGCGGTTAGTTTGTCATTTAACGAACGAATAATTTAAGGCCTTAAAGGATAACTCTCTCTTCAAACATTCGCTTTGGAGTAGTAATATTCTCTTCGCGGGTGTTTAGCTCAGCGGGAGAGCGCTTCCTTCACACGGAAGAGGTCGGAGGTTCGACACCTCTAACACCCACCATGTGCCGTCTTAGCTCAATTGGCAGAGCAATTGATTTGTAATCAATAGGTTGGTGGTTCGATTCCGCTAGACGGCACCAATTAGAAACGATTGAAGCGGCGCAATGCCGCTTCTTTTTTTGATGTGTGACTCTTTTGGGAACAAACAAGCGAAAGGTAAACGCTTTCTCTAATTCTAGTGGGCGAGAAAAGAGAAAAAGGTTTATCATGATTCAAATATTTATTAGAGGGCATATATGAAACTAGACAATCTCCGTTTAGGATTAACCTACGACGACATCTTGCTTGTACCTCAAAAATCAAGCGTCACCCCATCCGAAGTCGATATTTCTTCTCGTTTGACGAAAAATATCACCTTAAAAGTACCTCTTCTTTCTGCGGCGATGGACACAGTGACAGAAAGCAAGCTTGCAACTACTTTAGCGGAGCTAGGCGGACTTGGTATCATCCATAAAAACATGACGATTGAGCGCCAAGCCAAAGAAGTAAAAAACGTAAAGGAACATAAGCATAGTGAGGAATGCCCATTAGCGACCCTCGATAAAGAGGGGAGACTATGCGTAGGGGCTGCGATCGGAGTCGCTACCAATACCTTGGAGCGAGTCAAAGCATTAGTCGAAGCGGGCGTAGATGTGCTTTGCCTTGATAGCGCGCATGGCCATTCCTTTAATATCATTGAAATGGCAAAAGCCATTAAGAAAGCATATCCTACGATTGATTTAATCGCGGGAAATATCGTAACGAAAGAAGCTGCGCTTGATTTAATCTTAGCGGGCGTAGATGCAGTTAAGGTCGGCATTGGCCCAGGGAGCATTTGCACAACGCGCGTCATCGCTGGGGTAGGGGTCCCGCAAGCTAGCGCAGTAGAAGAAGTAGTTTCGGTTTGTAAGGACAAAGGCATTGGTGTGATCGCTGATGGCGGGATCAAGTATTCTGGCGATATTGTTAAAGCCCTTGCTTTGGGCGCAAGTTGCGTGATGCTTGGCGGATTATTTGCAGGCACATTAGAAGCGCCAGGAGAGATCATTCACGAGAACGGCAAAGATTATAAATCCTATGTGGGGATGGGCTCACTCGTCGCGATGGAGCGAGGAAGCGCTGACCGTTATTTCCAAAAGAACGGTACTCCGACCAAAAAGCTAGTTCCTGAAGGAATCGAAGCGAGAGTCCCTTATAAAGGCTCCGTTAGCGAGATTGTCTATCAACTCGTTGGCGGCATCCGTAGTGGCATGGGATATTGTGGGGCGAAGACCCTCCCCGATTTATTTAATAAATCCGTCTTTGTGCGTATCACAAATGCCGGCTTAAAGGAATCGCATCCTCATGATGTCACACTTAGCGCGGATGCGCCCAATTATCACCGCTAATCGTTTTTGCTATACTTACTAAAGTATGTTAGAACCTCTCGCGTTTCGCGTTCGCCCTGAAACATTAGATGACGTCATCGGGCAAAAAGAATTGGTTGGCCCAGATGGCTTTTTAAGGCGCTCCGTTACAAAGAAAGCGCCGGTTTCGATGATTCTTTTCGGTCCGCCTGGTACGGGCAAAACGACGATCGCGATGGCTTATGCAAGATCGATGGGGATACATTTTGCGGTTTTAAACGCAGTAACGACCGATAAAAAAGAGATGCAGCAAGCGATTGAAGACGCGAAGTTATTTGGGCACGCGATTATCATCATGGATGAAGTGCATCGCCTTGATAAAGCAAAACAAGATTTATTACTACCATATGTCGAAAACGGCACCTTCTTTTTACTTGGGGCAACAACCGCGAATCCCTATATTTCGATTAACCGCGCGATTCGAAGCCGCTGCCGCGTGTTTGAGATTAAGCCCTTAAGCGAAGAAGAAGTGGTCATTGGTTTAAAGCGGGCTTTATCTTCCCCTAAAGGACTTAATAACGAACTTACGATTTCTAATGATGGGCTCAAATATATCGCCACATTAGCGGGTGGCGACCTTCGCTTTGCCCTCAATATGCTAGAAGAAGCCGCGATTCAATTCGATAAAGGCTCCTCTATTGGAATAGAAGAACTTAAGAAAATCGAACGAGTTCCTAACTTTGCGATGGATAAAGACGAAGAAGAGCATTACGATTCGGTATCTGCCCTTCAAAAAAGTATCCGCGGGAGCGACGCGGATGCGGCTTTATATTATTTGGCGCGCCTATGTATCGCTGAAGATCTTGATTCGATAAAAAGAAGATTGCTCGTTACCGCTTATGAAGATGTTGGCTTAGCCAATCCTAGCGCGGTGATGCGCTGCCAGCTTGCGATAGAGGCCGCTGAGAAAGTCGGATTCCCCGAAGCGGTAATCCCGCTTGGCTTCACCGTTTGTGAGCTTGCTTTGTCTCCAAAATCAAAAGCCTCATGCCGCTCCATTGAAGATACGATGTCTTACGCTTCCTCAAAGCCTTTTATGGTGCAAGATTATCTCAAATTAACGCCCGTGAATATGCTTGAAGAGGATAAATATCCTTATGACCGCCCCGATTTATGGGAGAAGATTCAGTATCTCCCTGAATTCATGAAGAACATGCAATTTTATAAGCCGAACAAGATGAGCCGTTCTCAATATGAAAAAGCATTAAACGATAATTACGAAAGAATGCGCAAAAACGGAAGAAGCAGCCATTTGTCTATCTTAAAGAAAAGCAAAAAAGCAGATTGACGCTTTCTTCATAACCGCTCATTTTGAGCGTGGATCATCCTCATTCATAAAGAAGAAAGCCTAAACCATCATAAGAGTCCTAATGATTTATCTTTATTTAGTCACTAGCCTATTTTCTCTGTAATGATTTTTCTTTTGTCATAGTGAGGAATGACGCTTATAATAATCGCGCTGCGCCTGTGGTGGAATGGTAGACACGTTAGACTTAGGATCTAATGAGGCGACTCGTACAGGTTCAACTCCTGCCAGGCGCACCAAAAATATATGTAATTTGTCTTGGGGTATAAGATTGTCTTCAAGGCTTTTTTGTTAAAAGGGGTAGCGGTTCTTATTGCCTTTCTCCGTTAAACAGATTCCTCAAAATAAGAAACTGTTTCTAACTGAACGATGATCTATTTCGACTATAATCCCATAAGAACAACCGTTTAACGATTTTCTAATTTGCTTTTATAAGGCTTTTGGCACACATAGCCGTATGCTAGCTTGCATTGCCAGGGATTAGGATAAATTTCTCAGATTTTTGCAAAAAAGAAAACCAGCCCACAAAGGAGACTGGCTACAATGTTTATGATTATTCCTCTTTATTTTGCGCTCTTGCTTTATCGATCCAGTTATATTTTTCACTCTTAAACGGATCAAGAAACTCTTTTCTATTTTTCATAACAATGTCCATATTAATTAGGACGAATAGCATCTCTAAGAGCCATAATCTAATTATCTCCACATCATTAGTAGCCAAAGCCATAAGCGCAATTGCACATCCTACAAATAAGCCATCCATATACCTTTCTTTCCGCAAATTATGAATCAATGTCTCATTTGGCAAACCAGCATACGCTTTTGAGATAAACCCCTTTTCAGCCAACTGATCCGACCACATTTCAGCTATTTCTTGTGCCGTTTCTGGTTTGCTAAGACGTTGTATAACTATTTCTGGAATATCTTTTGCCTTCTCCTTAAGATTTTTAAAACCCATTTATACATAGCTGAACTACTTCTACCACATTTTCATTTGTAGTTTTTTATAGCTACATCCTTCATGCCATCACTCAAATGAGGTTTGTTTATCTCGTTTTCCAACTATTATTATCCTTTCATGCCTCGTAAGGGGATAGACCCCCTTACGCATCTGGCTATCAGTCATATAACTGAAAGAGAAAATGAAAAAATTAACTGGCAGGCGTTAATCCAAAAGACCATGCTTATCTGCTCTTTTTCGGGCAAGTTCATAAACTTCTTCATCCGCACGTACACCAATCACAATAACCATCATAGATGATTCTGTTCGACGAAGCTGATAGACAACTCTCAAACCCGCTGACCGAAGTTTGATTTTCAGCAGACCTGCAAGATTCGTATTGCTACGATTGCCAAGGGGTTTCCCATATCCTTGTTCATTAATCGGCAGTGGATTTTGCTGCACCTTTTTAATTGCTTTCAAAACCAGAATACGCTGACTTCCATCAAGAGCTTTTAAATCTTTCTCTGCTTCTGGCAGATATTCTAGTTTCCAGCTCATTCGATATCCGCCTCATCAAACCCATCAAGATCGTCTTTCTTGATGCCCAAACGGCGGTTCATTTCCTCCTCTGAAATCAAAGTAGAAGGGTCAAAATGTGCCATACGCGTAGAAGCAACTGCTAGCAGGCGGGCATCGTTCAGTTCATCCATTAGACGGACATATTCATCTGGAGAAATAAGAACACATTCTGCAACATTATTTTTCATAACAACTTTTGCACCGCACTGTTTTACCTCCTCAAAAATCTTTCCAGCAAGTCCACGATTAAATTGTGTAATTGGAACAGTATTCGTAATAGCACTCATAACAGAAGCCATTATCATCAACTCCTTTCTTTATTTTTATAGTATTGTTTATCTATAAAAACGTCAATATAATTATTGACATATTTGCTGATATAAATGTTAGTTGTCAATTGATGTGAAACGCTTGAGCAGCTTCGGGCTGGCCTCGCCGGTATCTTTAAGCAGCCTCTTCAGCTTTTCAAGCTCCACTTAGAGAACCATAGGGAAGTACTTGCTCTATAGGACTTAGAATCTAATGAGGCGACTCATACAGGTTCAACTCCTGCCAGGCGCACCAAAATGATGTTAGCCCCTTCCTAGTGAGAAGGGGATTTTCTGTATTTATGTATCATCAATCATTCCGATAAATCTTATTTTTCTATGCCGATAGTTTGTATTATTCCGATAGACAAGTATAATTGTACCGATAGAGGTAATATATATGTATATCGGAACAAAAGAAGTGGCAGAGAGGTGGGGAATCTCGGAAAGACGCGTAAGAGTGCTTTGTCACACTGGCAAGATTGATGGAGCCACTCTTGAGGGCAAGACGTGGAAAATTCCATACGATGCAAAAAAGCCAAACGACGGAAGAGAGTCTTCTGGGACAGTTCTTTCAACTATCTCAAGTTTGAAGAAGGAACTTGATTCGCTCCGTCCTCTTTCTCCAGACGAAGTCAAAGCGTTGAATGAACAGTTCGCAGTCGAATACACCTATAACTCTAATGCCATTGAAGGCAATACTCTTACTCTAAGAGAGACAGATCTCGTTCTCCGTGGATTAACCATTGATAAGAAACCCTTAAAAGACCATCTCGATGTTGTGGGGCACAGGGAAGCTTTCGATTTTGTTTCGCAGTTTGTAAAAGACAAAGAGCCAATTTCTGAATGGGTTATCAAACAAATTCATTTCCTTGTTCTTGGAAGGGATGTAACGAATCGCGGTGTGTATCGTAAAGTCCCTGTCATCATTTCTGGCGCAAAGACCAAAACGGCTGAGCCGACGCTAATTCCAGAAAAAATACAGGAATTATTAGAATGGTACAAAGGCGACGCTGAGGATGATTTCTTGACGAAAATCGCCTTGTTCCATCTGCGTTTTGAATCCATTCATCCGTTTATCGACGGAAATGGAAGAACCGGACGTCTTTTGGCGAATCTGGAACTCATGAAACTTGGATATCCACCAATCGATATTAAATTCAGCGATAGAAACGCCTATTACAACGCTTTTGATTCTTATGCGGAAACAGGTTCTCCGAAAGCCATGTTCAAGCTCTTTGCAAAGTATCTTGTCGGAAGACTTCAAAAATACGTGAAAATCGTGAAGACCGCGGAACAAATATCAAAGTCGTGGTGCCACTAAAATAATCTTTGTCTTTTCTCATTATACGGTCTTCCTATTTTTGCTCTTCAACTATAAGATGGCGAAAAAGGAATATGTTACAATGAGGGCAAGATGAAAGACGTTTTGATGAAATTACATGATGAAAAGACGAATAAGAAATTCTTTTCCCAGGCTTTAAAGGGAGTATCCAAAAATATGTGCATTTGATTCAATTCGCGAATTCTTGGACCATTATTGCAATGGCTCTCTTTTTCATTTGGTGACTCTATAAAAACAGTAACTTCACTCAAAATGTAGTAAAGAGTGAAGTAAGAATGAAGTAATGTTTCACCTTTACTTCACCTTTACTTCACACTTGATAAAAAAGTTAGTGATTATGCTGCTTTTGCATATGTTATCTTGTTTCTTTTCTTGTTTACTTGCGCTGGAAAATGAGTGTTTATTCTAGATTTATAATCTCTTTGTGTTTAAAGATGATGCCCAAAATTATGTGCATTTGATGCATATCCGTTTTGCTTATCGGATACTAAGGGGTCTAATTGGTAGTCATCCCTTCAATTCATTCAGGAACGTTCGCATGATTAAATGGATGTTCTTTGAAAAGGCGGCTCTCTTATTGGATTTAATTCGATGAATGATTTAGCAAAATAACATTAATCCATCAATAACAAAAATATTTATTTATGAGCAAAACATTGACATTATAGGTTTTGCGCAATAATAAAAGTCATATTCATAAAAAAATATCTAACAATTATGAGCAAAACATTGATAAGATAGTTTTTGGTCAATAATATATAACTATGACACGATATGAAATTAAACATGCCATTGATAGCAAATTAAAAGAGGGGCGCAGTGTCGTCCTTGTCGGCTGTCATGGCATCGGAAAAAATAAATTCGTATGTGAGACGATTCCTGAGACGATTAAGATTCCTGGAAGAGGTTATCTAAACGCATCTAGGTGGAAACGGGAAGATTTTTATGAAAACATTGTTGAGAAGGGAATGGATTTCTCTGGGCTGATTCTTTGCATACCGAACCTATTTGAACTAAAGGACCCCTTTTCCATAATAAACTTGCTTTTCGACAGGCGAATTTTGTTCCTAGCGACATCCGATTTCCTTGCCTATCAGGACGATTCTGATTATTCCTCAATTTCAGGGCGATTCGAGACAATTAATGTTGGATCTCTGGATTATCGTGATTGGCGGAAAGAAAACGCGTCTCTTTCTTACTCAAATTTTTGTTTAAACGATTATCCAGAGTATCAAGGAGACTCTACATTGCTAAATATCATTCACCATGGACTAGCGCGTGGCAAAAGGGTTGAAGAGCAATCTCAAAAGCTGATGCTTTTAATGAAATGCATTTTAGGAAACGGGGAAGAAACTTTCTCTTTCCGTTCCTTAAGTGAAAGAACGAAATTTAGTCCTAACACCATCGAAGGATACATAAAGAAGCTCTTGGGGATGAATCTTTTATATTCGGTGAAAAGGGTGAATCTGAAAGAAAAAGAAAACGCCAAGCCAAGGTTTATTTTCTATCCTACGTTCAACTCTTTTTATCCGTTTTCGATGAATGACTTAGCGAAAGAAAAAAACCAAAAAGCAATCTATACTAGCAAGTTGATTGGAAAATTGTTTGCTTACAATTATGAGGTATCCTCCGGATATCTTTATTCGACGAAAAAAGGCCTCATTAACCGCTATCAAGAATGTGGTTTCGTGCTAAAAAGAAACGATAAAATCTTATATATGTTTATTGATTCGGCTTATGATGAAATGAAAGCCAAACCAATGCTATGCACGAAGGATGGGAATCCGAAATATTATGTGGTTTTATCGGGGCAAGGTATACAGACTCTCGACAACGGGATAAAACTTATCGGCATAGACCGCCTGATCAAGGGCGACTTGGGGGAACTTTAAAATGATGAAAGAATTATTCAAAAGAGATTTATATATCTCTCAACTAATGGACGCTTCTAGACACAGTGACATTCTTGTGGTAACCGGCTTAAGAAGGGTTAGGCAATCCACCAAAGTATAGGAATGGTCAGCGTTGAAAATTTTGTAGAAAAATCACTGACTTTTTCTAGGATTAATTTCGCTAGTAATGGCACATGCTCCGACTTTTGAACGTGCAATCAGCGTGTACTCGTCAAAATGAGGATATGTTTTTGCCTAATTAATCGTGTTTGCTTAAGTGTTCTTGAAACGACTTCTTTGAGAGAAATCCATGATGGTTAAGCTACTAGTGATTTACAATTGGCTCGTCAATGATCCTATCGTTAAAGCGCCTTCTTTGACGCCATCTTGAAACCGATATACAGGGCGTTTTCCGTTCTCTAGATAGGTTGCATCCGCGATAGCGAATCCTTCGTTATTGGCGTTTATATCTAAGCCAGTCGGTGGTAAAACGTGGGTGATGTCAGGATTTTCTAGGGAGTTGAAAGAAATGGTCGCGGCTAAGTTATTGTAGCCATTATCCGTAGTTACCCACAATTTCTTTTCATAGTCATCATAGTCTAGAGCCATTGCGCCACCTAGTTTTGTGTCGATATCGGCAATAAGCGTGGAAGAGCCATCATTGTTTAAAGCTAAAGCATAGACGTGCCCATTATCTTCTAAGGCAAGGAAGAACAAACCATCCGCGATGGCGTTAGGGTAATTAGTAAAGGAGAATGCGGCATTTTTGCTTTGATCGAACAATTTCCCTTCCAGATTCTCTTTGCTAACCCATTCGATTGCCTCGATTCCCATATTCGCCGAAACGCTTGGGAGCAAAGAAGTAACATCCCATTCTTTGTTCGCCACGATTATATTGCTTTCGTCGATATTGTCTTTGCTTACCATCAGAATGGAATTAAAATTAACGCCCTTGTTACTATTGTCACGCTCGGAAGCTAGATAGACATTCCCTTCTTTATCGAGGGTGATGCCTTCCGTGTCAGGTCCTTTTGCGGAAGGGTTGTCTTTGTCTTTTTGGAAGCGGACTTGTTTCCCTTCTTCGTATCCTTTTGCGAGTTCCATCGACCCGTCTTTATTGACGTCGAGCGCCCAAAATTTGCCTACGCCATTATCCACGGCATAAAGTTTATTCTCGTGGAAATCCAAGCCGGAGGAATCCTCCAAAAACACTGGGGTTTTGTCGTAAGTTTCAATGTTATTGTCGCCAGGCCAAGAAATTTTTAGCGGAATACCCTCGAAGAGATTCGCTTCCCCTGGAGTTTGCTTTTTCGTGCTTCTCCATTCCTTACCGTTCGCGTCAGGGTATCTGCCATAGCTAGGGGAGGTGTGCCCCGTATAAGTGACGGAATCGATTAATCGGTTGTTTTCAAATAACCGAACCGAATCGTCTTTTCCTAGCCCGAAAGCAAAATCATTGATGAGTAAGAAAGAGTTCGCTTCTATAAATGTCCCTTCTTTTATTGTGTAGGGGTTTTCTTCGCCGCTATCTTTTATGAGCAAGCCAGATACGTCTATTTGCTCGTTTGTCGGGTTCGCTAATTCAATCCAATCATGTGCATTAGAGGGATCTTTTGATTGAATTTCGTTTAAAACGGCAGGGCTTGTTTTGATGTTCGCCTTGCCTTTTGTCGGGGTATCGAAATCTATCAATGCGCCGATTCCGTCTGGAATTCTAGCGTATACCCCATTAACTTGGTTACTCCATTCAT
>ERZ808252.1953-NODE-1953-length-13623-cov-5.009581_pt1 | contig 13623 bp, 9 predicted proteins | sample MGYA00521242_ERZ808252 | MGnify/ENA primary metagenome ERZ808252 (study PRJEB31516, sample SAMN03275581) | gut metagenome | biome: mammalia-associated habitat; material: feces | host: Papio cynocephalus | place: Kenya | collected 2012-08-07 ...
ATCATTGCCGCGGAGTCGAACCCCGAAGGGGCGCCGGCAGGCGGGATCTCGGCACCCGAGTAAGGGCGAACATATACAGAATCCCAACGGGTGTCACCTCAGAGCAACCGCCTACGGCGTTCAGTCGCCCCCCGAAGGGGCGCCGGCAGGCGGGATCTCGGCACCCGTGCAAGGGCGAACGCTTGCAATCCCCATGTATGTAAAGGTCAACATCCGCCTCCATGTCCCAGACCCTCATTATCTTACCACAAAAAGGCAAATCTGTCAAGCCCCGTTCGCGGTTTTTCGCCGCGCGCGGGGCTTTTTCTTTTTTGACCTTCCCCACTTTTGAAAAATCGCAAAAAATCTTAAAAAAGTGAGAAAAAGCCTCGTTTTTCTCTCCTAACCGTCCGTAACCGTCTTTGACTTTTGAAATTTGACCTTGTTTGACTTTGACTTTCTTTGACTTTTGGTGTATACTATTCGCGTAAGAAAAAGAAAGCAGAAAGGATGATGGTACAGGATGTTGGCGGACTCCATTGCGAAGATGATTGAGGAGATGCTGGACGAGGGGCACGGAATTCTGGAATTGCAACGGAACGAAATGGCTTCCAAGCTCGGTTGCGTCCCCAGTCAGATTAGCTATGTCATTTCCTCCCGCTTCACCCCCGAGCGCGGCTATGTGATTGAATCGCGGCGCGGCGGCGGCGGTTGCATCCGCATCACGCGGAAGCAGATGGGCAGGAATGAATATCTGATGCACTTCTTCTGCGCCATCGGGGACAGCATCGACGAGAGCGAGGCGGTTGCCTACCTCAAGAATCTGCTTGGCACGGGGCTGTTGCAGGAGCGCGAATATCGCATTGCCTGTGCAGCGGTCTCGGGTGCGGCGCTGGCGGGACTTCCCCCCGCAGAGCGAAGCACCGCGCGGGCGCAGATTTTCAAGCAAATGATTCTGGCTTTGATGACCGTTTAGGTCACGCAGAAAAAACTTGCAAAATTTGGAAGTCGGTCCCAAAATACGACAAATATTTCCCGACCGATCGTGTATAATAAAGAAGGCTTGATGCCGGAGCCTCCGGCAGGAAAGGATGAGTAAAATGCTTTGCGAAAAATGTAAAAAGAGAACCGCTACCGTGTTCTATAATGAAAATATCAACGGAAAGACACGCTCCTATTCTTTGTGCGCCGAATGCGCCGCGAAGATGCGGGAGAAGGGAGAATTGCAGGACGTAACCTCGATGATCGGGAGCTTTGCGGACCCGTTCTCCGAGCTTCACGACCAGTTCTTCTCGGGCTTCTTCGGAATGCCCGCGTTGCACAGTGCCGCGCCCGAAAAGAAATGTCCCGTTTGCGGCTCGACCTACTCCGACATTGCCGAATCGGGCAAGGTTGGATGCCCCGCTTGCTATGAGACCTTCGGGGACGAGCTTTCCCACCTGATTCAGTCGGTTCACGGGACCACAACCCACACGGGCAATGTCCCCTCCCGTCACCGCGCGAAAAAGGAGCGGGACGAGAAAAGAAAAACGCTCCGCCGCGAGCTGGACGAAGCAATCAAGGCGGAGGAATACGAGCGCGCCGCCAAGTTGCGGGACGAAATCCGCGCGCTGGAAAATCAGAATGAGAAGGAAGGGAACTGATTATGGCATGGTATAATACAATCGGTAAGGATGCGGACACCGTCATCAGCAGTCGTGTCCGTCTGGCAAGAAACCTCGTGGGTTACCCGTTCGCTTCCAAATTGGACGCGGCGGGTGCAAACGAGATCATTGAAAAGGTCAGCGCACCGCTGGAGGCGGCGGGCTTCCGCAAAATCAACTTCTCGGATATCTCCCCCGTGATGGCAACCTCCTATGTGGAGCGCCATTACGTCAGCCCCGAATTCGCGCAGAAGGAAACGCCGCACGCCCTCCTGTTACAGGAGAACGGCGGCATGGCGGTGATGGTCTGCGAGGAGGACCACCTGCGGATTCAGAGCATTCTGCCGGGGCTTGCGCTTGACGAAGCCTACAAGAACGCCTCCCGCATCGAAAAGCGCTTGGATGAGGAGTTCGACTTCGCCTACAGCGAAAAGCTGGGCTACCTCACCCACTGCCCCACCAACCTCGGCACGGGGATGCGTGCTTCGGTGATGATGTTCCTGCCCGCTCTGACGCGGCGCGGCTACATGGATTCGCTGGCGGCACAGCTCTCGAAAATCGGACTGACCGTGCGCGGGCTGTTCGGCGAAGGCTCGGGTGCGGCGGGCTGTATGTACCAGATTTCCAACCAGATTACGCTCGGCATCACCGAGGAGGACACGCTGGAAAAGCTCTCCGATGCGGTGGCGCAAATCAGCGAAAGCGAGCGCAAAGCCCGCAAATCCATCAACGGCGAGGAGCTGGAGCGCGTGACCGATTTGATTCTGCGCGCCGAGGGAACGCTCCGTTACGCCTATCGGATGTCGTCCTCCGAATTCATCCGCCTGTTTGCGGATGTGCGGTTCGGCATCGCGCTCGGAATCGTCAAAGACATTACCTATGAACAGCTCGGCACGCTCCTTGTGGAGGTCATGCCCGCAACGCTGACACTTTCGGCGGAGTCAACGCCGAAAACCGATGCGGCGCGCGACCGTCTGCGGGCACAGAAAATTCAGTCGCTTCTCGCGGGTGATACCGCGGGCGGAGACAAACCCGAATAAATAATCCCCTATTCCCGAACGAAAGGAATGATTCTATATGGCAAATCGCTTTACCAGAAAAGCACAACAGGTCCTTCAGATTGCAATGCAGGTTGCATCCGATCTGGGACACACTTATATCGGCTCCGAGCATCTGCTTCTCGCTCTGATGAGCGAGGACTCGGGTGTTGCGGCGCAATGCCTTGCGGAGCGCGGCGCTTCGGCGGAGCGCATCCGTGACGCAATCGTGGAGCGCTCGGGCGAAGGGTCTCCGACGGATGTTTCCGCCGCCGACCTCACCCCGCGCACCAAGCACATCATTGAAAATTCGCTGTCCGAATCCGACCGCTACGGACAGAGCTATATCGGCACCGAGCATCTGCTCCTGTCGCTTCTGGAGGAGCGCGACTGCGTTGCGGTTGCGATTCTGGAGGAAACGGGCGTCTCGGTGAACGACCTGCGGCAGGATCTGATTACCTTCCTGACCACGGGCGGAAGCGGCGACAGCGTTGGCGGTCGCAGACCCGGCTACGGCGGTGCTTCGGCAACCGACGGCGCGGCGGGCGGCGGCAAGGGCATGGAGTCCTGCCCCACGCTGAAGAACTTCGGCAGAAACCTGACCGAGCTTGCAAAGTCGGGCAAGATGGACCCGATTATCGGGCGTGAGAACGAAACCGAACGGGTGATTCAGATTCTTTCCCGTCGGACCAAGAACAACCCGTGTCTGATTGGCGAGCCCGGTGTCGGTAAAACCGCCGTGGTGGAAGGGCTTGCACAGCGGATTGTGGCGGGCAAGGTCCCCGAAAACCTGCGCGACAAGGTGATTGTCTCGCTTGACCTTGCGGCAATGCTGGCGGGTGCAAAATACCGCGGCGAATTCGAGGAGCGTTTCAAGAGCGTGATGGACGAGGTCCGCAAGAATCCCAACGTCATTCTGTTCATCGATGAAATTCACACCATCATCGGTGCGGGTGCCGCCGAGGGCGCGATTGACGCGGCAAATATCATCAAGCCCGCTCTGGCGCGCGGCGAGATGCAGGTCATCGGCGCGACAACGATTGCCGAGTACCGCAAGCACATTGAAAAGGACGCGGCGCTGGAGCGTCGGTTCCAGTCCGTGATGGTCGGCGAACCGACCAAAGAGGAAGCGCTCGCCATCCTGCGCGGCTTGCGCGACAAGTACGAGGCACACCACAAGCTGAAGATTTCGGACGAGGCTTTGGAAGCGGCTGTGAATCTGTCGGTTCGTTACATTGCCGACCGTTTCCTGCCCGACAAGGCAATCGACCTGATTGATGAAGCGGCATCGCGGCTCCGTATCACGGCGCACACCTCCCCCTCCGACCTCAAGGAAATGGAGGACAAGCTCCAAGCCCTCTCGCACGAGAAGGAGGAAGCGATTTCGGCGCAGAACTTCGAGGCGGCGGCAAAGCTGCGGGACGAGGAGCAGAAGCTGAAAGCCGATTGCGATGCAAAGCGCGCGGCTTGGGAGAAATCCAACAGCTCGGCGGCGCTGACCGTCAGCGCGTCCGATATCGCGGATGTGGTCACGCAGTGGACGGGCATCCCCGTCAACAAGCTGCTTGAGGAGGAAAGCGACAAGCTGTTGCACCTTTCCGACCTGCTCAAAGCCCGCGTCATCGGGCAGGACGAAGCCGTGGAAGCGGTTGCAAAGGCAATCCGCCGCGGCAGAATGGGGCTCAAGGACCCGCGCCGTCCCGTTGGCTCGTTCATCTTCATGGGTCCTACGGGCATCGGGAAAACCGAGCTTGCAAAAGCGCTGTCCGAGGTCATGTTCGGCGATGCCTCCGCAATGATTCGGCTTGATATGTCGGAGTATATGGAAAAACACAGCGTCTCGAAACTCATCGGGTCACCTCCCGGATACGTTGGCTACGAGGAGGGCGGTCAGCTGACCGAAAAGATTCGCCGCAAGCCCTACTCCGTGGTCCTGTTCGATGAAATCGAAAAGGCGCACCCCGATGTGTTCAACATCCTGTTGCAGGTGCTTGAGGACGGCGTGCTGACCGATTCGCAGGGTCGTCATGTGGACTTCCGCAACACGATTCTGATTATGACCTCGAATGTTGGCGCATCCGAGATGAACGCGGCAAAAGCGCTCGGCTTTACCTCCAAGCCCGAGTCCGCAACCGACGAGGAAGCCCGCCGCGAGCGGATGATGGCGGCGCTGAAGTCGACCTTCCGCCCCGAGTTCCTGAACCGAATCGATGATATCATCATCTTCAATTCGCTCAAGGAAGCGGACATCGAAAAGATTGCTTCGCTGATGCTCGCGGACGTGCAGAAGCGGATTAACGCGCTGAATATCAGCATTGAATTTGACCCCTCGGTCCCTGCCCTGCTTGCAAAAGAGGGCTTCGACGAAGCCTACGGCGCGCGTCCGTTGCGCCGCGCGGTGGTGCGCTTGGTTGAGGACCAATTCTCAACCGAGATGCTGGAGGGTAAAATTCACACCGGCGAAAAGGTCCTTGCCAAAGCGGTAGACGGCAAGGTGGTATTTGAAAAGCAGTAAAACCAAAAATGCGGCGGGCGTTTTCAAACGCCCCGCCGTGTTTTTTACCTTTTAATTGCCCTCTATTAAGGCTTTGATTTGGTCAGGATTTTGCAATGTCTCCGTCTGTGCAGTGAATGGTGTAGGAGCCGGTATTATTGTTCCAACCACTTTCCTTTGAGATCGCATTCCATTGCTCTTGGGTTCCTATAAATGTGATGCTCGTCAAGTCAGTGCAACCTGAAAAAGCCTCACGTTCAATGTTTGTTACGCTGTCCGGTATCATAATGCTTCTCAAGCCGGTACAACCGAGAAATGCGTGATTTCCGATGTTCGTCACGCTGTTCCCGATCGTAACGCTCTCCAAACCGGTGCAACCGTAAAATGTGTAAATTCCGATGCTCGTCACGCTATTTCCTATCGTGATGCTCACCAAACCGGTGCAACGGGAAAATGCACTCTCTCCGATGCTCATCACACTGTCCGGTATCGTAACTCTCGTCAAACTGCTACAACCGTAGAACGCATAATTACCGATATTCGTCACACTGTCTGGTATCGTGATGCTCGTCAGACTACTGCAACCATAGAACGCAAAATCACCAATGCTCATTACGCCGTCTGGTATCACTAAATCTGTAACAAGAGTCCCGTTTAAATACAATCTATACGCATAACTTAATGGATTTGCACTAACGTTTTCAAAGGGAATACCACACCATGTCACAAGATTTGTAATATATACAGCTTGCAAACTACTGCAACACCAGAATGCATTTTTGCAGATGCTCGTGACACTATCTGGTATTGTGATGCTCATCAAATTACTACAATGAGAGAATGCGGAATCAATAATACCAATGGTATTATCACGCAAAATAATATTTCTAATCGATGTGTCACATCCGACTACCCATCTGTCAACGTACCAAACACCATCTTCTTTTTGAATCAAGCTATCGCAATCTTTGAACGCAGAAGAACCGATGCTCCTCACGCTATTCGGTATCGTAATAGATATCAGGCTACTGCAATCTTCAAATGCAGAAGAACCGATGCTTCTCACGCCATCTGGTATCGTGATAGAGGTCAGGCTACTGCAATCTTTGAATGCAGAAGAACCGATGCTTCTCACGCTATCTGGTATCGTGATAGATGTCAGGCTACTGCAATCTTTGAATGCAGAGGAACCGATGCCGATTGTCCCCTCCGGTATCGTAAGGCACGTCAAACTACTACAACCAGAAAATGCGGAATCACTGATACCAATGGTATTATCACGTAAAATAATATTTGTAACCGATGTATCACATCCAACTACCCATCTGTCAACATACCAAACGCCGCCCTCTTTTTGAATCAGGCTACTGCAATCTCTGAACGCATAAGCTCCGATACTCGTCACGCTGTCTGGTATCGTGATGCTCGTCAGGTTACTGCACCCCTCAAACGCATAAGAGCTGATACTCGTTCCCCCTGTTATTACAACTGTTTTCAGAGAGGACGGAACATATGTGGGATGCTTGGAGGAATTAGATGCCCCAAAGATGTATCCAAAGTAGTTGAAATGCTCTGTTTCATTCTTTTGTTCACCAACAAATGGTAGCGTAATGCTCGTCAGACTACTGCAACCCTCGAACGCACCAAAACCTATGCTTGTCACGCTATCCGGTATTACAATACTCGTCAAACCACTGCAACCTTCAAACGCATCCGGCTCGATATACGTTACTCCTGTTATTACTACTGTTTTCAAAGAGGATGGTACATCATTATTATCCAATCCTCCAAAAAAATATCCCAAGTAAATAGTTTCATTCATTCGCGTACCAATAAACGGTAGCATCATGCTCGTTAGACTATCGCAACCGCAAAACACACCAAAACCTATGCTTGTCACGCTATCCGGTATTGTAATACTCGTTAGACCGCTACAATTTTCAAATGCAAACTTACCGACGCTCGTCACCCCCTTTCCTATTGTAATGTCCGTCAGGCTACTACAGCCTTTGAAGGCGCCATAACCTATGCTTGTCACGCTGTCCGGTATCTTGATGCTTGTCAGGCTACTACAACTATAGAAAGCATAGTCAACGATGCTTGTTACGCTATCCGGTATCGTAATACTCACCAGACAACTGCAACCGTAGAATGAAAAACCGAAGTTCGTCACACCGTCCGGTATCACCAAGTCTGTAACAAGAGTTCCGTTCAAATACAAATTATGCGCACAACTTAAAGGATTTGCGTCATAATCTCCAAAGGAAATCCCACTCCATTTTACAAGATCGGTAATACATACCATTTTCAGACTACTGCAACCCAAAAATGCATCTGCGCCGATACTCATCACACTGTCCGGTATCGAAATTCTCGTTAAACCGGTGCATTTGGAAAACGCATCATAGCCAATGCTTGTAACACCGTCCGGTATCGTGACATCCGTCAAACCGGTGCATCCGTAAAATGCATAACGGTCAATGCTTGTCACACCGTTTGGTATCGTGATATCCGTCAAACTGGTGCATCCGCAAAATACATAACTGTCAATGCTTGTCACACCGTTTGGTATCGTAATACTTGTCAGACTATTACATCCCTGAAAGGCAGCACCGCCAATGCTTATCACACTATCCGGTATAATGATATTTATCAAACTACTGCAACAATAAAAAGCAAACTCACCAATGCTGGTCACGCTATTCGGCATCGTGATGCTCGTCAGGCTACTGCAATTGTTAAACGTCGAAGCACCGATGCTCGTCACACTCCCCTGTATCGTGACACTCGTCAAGCTTTTGCACTCATAAAACGCATAATTGCCAAGGTGCGACACACTATTGGGTATTGTGATGTTTGTTAGCCTACTGCAATAGTGAAATGCATAATTGCCGATATGCGTTACTCCATCCGGTATCGTGATACCCATTAGCCTACTACAACCGTAGAAAGCATTATTGCCAATGCTTATCACACGATCTCCATCCTGTGTAACAGGCGGAATATTGATAACTGTGTCCGTACAAGTGCCAATTCCGGAAACAGCGCAAGTACCATCACCATTAGAGGTAAACAACAGCCCTTCAGAGTAAGGAATTCCCCATTTTGCCGTTAATGTCACATCTTCCGTCACGGTATCCGTCTCAAAATTCCATTCCGTATCGCCGTTGAACCAACCGACAAAAGTACAGCCGTCCTTGACGGGAGCTTCCGGTTTGGCGGCTTTGCGGTTGCGATAGACCGTCTGCGTGAAGGTGTCCGTTCCGTTGTCCGCGTCAAAGGACACGGTAAATGGATGCAGGATGTCTGTCGGGAAGATGTCCTTCCGCGCTTCGGGAAAATGCTTCTGCGCCTTTTCGCCGTATTCCAGCATCGCATACAACAGCTCCCTCAGCGTTTCATCGCTTGTCGCCTCCGAGCCTTCCACCAGCCCCAGCTTGTGTGCCGCATAGGTTTCCACGCTGTATTTTTCAACATCACTATAATATGTTTTATCATCGACCGTTACATATGCCCGCGCCCAGATGTCATCGCACATCTGCGCCGCACTCAAGCGGTCGTATTTGAAAATGTAATATTTCTGCCCCTCAATCAGTTCATACCCTAATATTGTCGACCTGCTCTCCTCGGTTCCGATAATCGCATTTTCCGGTTCTGCCGTCCAGTACAGCATTCCGGTATTTTCTCTTGTCACCTCATAATTGCGACAATCTACCGCATATTTGATATAGACCGTATTGTCGTGCGACAGCGTAAAGTACTCAATAGAAACAGCAGGTGTTTCCTCTGCAATCAGCGCCGTTATCGTGCCGCCAAATATCAGCGTAGCCAAAAGCAGAATTCCAACCGCCCACAATATTCTTTTTCGCATTGGATTTTCCCCCCTTATTTTATGGTACCGACTTTTTTGTCCCATTCCGTTTGGTTCGGGTCCGAAACCTTCGGAATTTCGTTCCCCGATGTCATTGCAAGCACGTCCTTTGCATCCACCGCAAGAAATTGCGCGGACACGGTTTCATATTGTTTATTCATTGTTATACTCCCTTTTGCTCATTATTTTTGCTTTCCGTCGCACCCAAATTATACCACACTTTTTGAGCACTGTCAAGCCCCATTCTTCATAATTTACAAATCCCCTTTCCATTTTCCAACATAACAAATCCAATCTCCCGCAAGCCACGCGAAAATCTGCGGCTTTTTTCGTTTTCCTCTTGACAAACGCGCGGGGGTGTGCTATACTGTATTACGAACCATAACAAGTGTTATGAATGGAGGAACTATGCCTGCAAGAAAGCTGGTCCCACGGGAGGCGATTCTGTCGTGCGCGATGGAATTGCTGGAGTCCGACGGCTCGGAAGCCCTCAATGCGCGCACGTTGGCAAAGCGGCTCGGGTGCTCCACGCAACCGATTTACCTCTCCTTTTCTGGCATGGACGACCTGCGCGCGGCTCTGGTCGCGGAATGCCGCAAGGTACAGGAGGACTACATCGTGCGCGAACGGGAGGAAACGCTGTTTCTGCGCAATTCGCTCGGGTTTATGCGCTTCGTTTACGAAAAGCCCCGCCTGTTCCGCTTCGTCTACTACGAAAACCAATTTCAAAACACGCCCGCCGACCGCGCATTCATTGACGCAACGGTCGCGGGCATCATGCGCGCGGGCGGCTATTCCCGCGCGGTTGCGGAGCGCTTCTACTATGCCACATGGTTCTTCATGTACGGCATCGCGGTCCAAATGGTCTACGGCTTTGCGTCCCCGAAATGGGACGACATCCGCGGACTGCTCCTCGACCAATTCGGGGCTTTGAAGCTCTATTACAGTCAATATCGGGAGGAAACACAGCATGAATGAAAGCATTGTCGTCACCGACCTGTGCAAGGATTACCGCACGGTGCGGGCGCTGGATCGGGTCAGCCTGACCGTTGGTCGGGGGGAGCTGTTCGGGCTTCTCGGGGTCAACGGCGCTGGAAAAACCACGCTGATTAAGATTCTTTCGGGGTTGGTCTCCAAGACCTCGGGAGACGCGACCGTGGAGGGGCTTTCGGTCCCCCACGACATGGAGAAAATCAAGGAAATTCTTTCGGTCTCGCCGCAGGAAACCGCCATCGCGCCCAACCTGACGGTGCGGGAAAACCTCCGCTTCTTCGCCTCGGTCTACGGCAAGACCGATGAAGAAAACCTCCGCCACATCATTTCAACGTTTCATCTGGAGGAGGTACTGGACCGCCGCGCGAAAACGCTTTCGGGCGGGTGGGGGCGGCGGCTCTCCATTGCGCTGGCGCTGGTCACCGAGCCGCACGTGCTGTTTCTGGACGAACCGACGCTGGGGCTTGACGTTCTGGCGCGGCGGGAGCTGTGGGACATCATCCGCGCCCTGCGGGGGAAGATTACGATTGTGCTGACCAGCCACTATCTGGAGGAAATCGAGGCGCTGTGCGACCGCGTGGCGATTCTCGCCTCGGGAAAGCTGCTGGACATCGGGACGGTTGCGGAAATCAAGGCGCGGACGGGCAAGGAATCGTTTGAGGACGCATTCGTTGCCACGGTGGAGAAAGGGGGCGCGGTGAGATGAAAAAGACCCTGATTTTTGCAAAACGGAACGCGCTGGAAACGGTGCGTGACCCGATTCTTTACATTTTCTGTCTCGGCTTCCCCGTTGCCATGCTCGCGCTGTTCCAGATTATCAACCATTACACGAACGGAACGACCCCGACCTTTGAGCCGCGCTCGCTCGTCCCCGGGGTTATGATGTTCTCGTTTACCTTCGTCATGCTGACCATGAGCCTGCTGGTCTCGCGTGACAAGAGCACCGCGTTCCTGCGGCGGCTGTACGCCTCTCCCCTGCGGTCCTATCAGTTCGTGCTGGGCTACGCCATCCCCGCCGCGGTCATCGGCATTGCGCAAGCGCTTGTCTGCGTGGGAGCGGGCGCAATCCTCGCGGCAATTGTCGGCGCGGACTACTTCTCCTTCGGCGCGGCGCTCCTGCTGGTCCTCTCACAGCTGCCCGTCCTGCTCTTCTGCGTGTTCCTCGGCATCCTCTTCGGCGCGCTGATGAACGACAAAAGCGCCCCCGGGCTGACCTCGGTTTTCATTACCGCATCGGGCATTCTCGGCGGCGCATGGATGCCGCTTGACACCATGGGGAGCTTTGAGACCTTCTGCCGCTTCCTGCCGTTCTACCCCAGCGTGACGCTCGGACGCATCATCACAGGCGCGCGCCATTCCATCAGCAGCTACGAAACGATGTACGCCGCGCCCTACACCTTTGACCGCGCGGCAAAGCTCGGATTGATTCCCATCATCGCGTTTCTCGTTGCCGCCGTTGTGCTGTCCTTCGTCGTGTTTCGGGGGCAGATGAAAAAGGATAACTGACAGAGTACAAAACAGCCCCGCCGCCCGAAATCGGGCGGCGGGGCTGTTTGCTTTGTATGAAAATATTTTATTTTACGGTCACAACCAGCTGTTCAGCGGTCAGAATCTTGTGGTAATTTCCACCCTCTTCGCCCGTCTGATAGGAGAAGATGTACTGACCATCCGTTGTTTTGACGAAGCTATCCGCAACAATCACTCTGGTAGCCCACTTGTTGTAGTTCGGGGTCGGCTCTGCGGTAAAGCCGTCAAAGGTGCAACTGTCAACAGTGATGTTGTAAGTGATACCGTCAACAATGTGGTCAAGGAAAATGGCAGACTTAGCAACATCCGATGTGTTCTTGAAAGCACAATTCTTCACCGTCAGGTTCACAGGGGTGCTACCCTCGCTGTAAATCTTGATGCCATAACCATCGGTGTTAAACTTGCAGTTGTCAAAAACGACCTCCTTGCAACCGTAACCAACTTGAGAAACAGGCTGATTGAAAGTGCATCCAGAGAATACAAACTTGTTTGCAATGGTTTGCTTCAGTTCGCTCTCAAATGTGCAATCAATGAAGGTCACAATGCCGCCACGAGCACAAATTCCTTTAATCTCACCTGCGTCAATCGTAATTCCCTCGAAAGTCAGATTTGCGCGATCCTGATAGCTGAGTGCCCCTTCAGAACCCGGCTTGGTGTTCTGGAATTTGATCTTTGTGGTTTTGTCTCCAGTAATTACGATGTTTTTAACTTCCTCCTGAGGTACAGCAGTTACACCGCTCTCAAAAGTAACACTCGTGCTTGCAGGGAGATCAATCCGTGTAACAGAGTTTTTGCCAAGCGTTGCACTCGAAATCGCATTTGTCAGTTCTTCCTGCGTAGCCACCTTCACAACCTTTGTACTGTTGTCATTGACCTTGATTGTGCCTGTTGCCCCACCATTCTGGACAACCTTGCTATTATCAGCCGTTCCTGTAGCGTCAATCACACCATTGAGGTTGACTGTCGTTGCACTTGCAGAAGTCACATACACAGCTGCATACTTATCGCTTGTGATGGTTGCACCGTTAATCGTAAGGGTCGTTTCTGCGGGATTCGTCACATACTCGTCTTTGATAGCAATTGCACGGTTTTTATTGCCGACTGCGCTCTTACCGTCGATGGTCACATTTTCAAGCGTCACATCAGAACCGGCGCGAATCCAAAGCATATAAGTATCGCCCGTTGCATTCTTATCCGAAATCGTGACGTTTTTAAGGTTCGCTGTCCCCTCAAGTGCGACAGCGTTTGTAAACACGACATTCTCAAATTCCACATTGCCCTTGAAGGAAATATCATGGCTGTTCCAAGGACCACCGTCCGCATTGTAGCCGCTGTTGTCAATCACCGCATTCTTGATAACGAGCTTTGCATTGCCCCAAGTAACGTTGTTCCAGTCGCTGTTGGTGTTATTGAAGGTGAGCTTATAGCCCTTACCATCAATCACAATCTGCTTGGTCTTATCGCCGCCCATCGGCTTCTGGTCATAGGGCTTTACGTCAAAGGTGATATCACCCGCAAGCGCAACGTAGATGTTCTCCTCGTTTTTGCTCAACTCCGATTCGGCAGCTTCGCTGTCCTCAATGATTGCGGGATTGTACTCCGCATTCTTATCGTAATCACTGCCGTTGCTGTCCTTTTCCACAGTGTCCTGCGTTGCGTAGACCGTGATGGAAATTCCATCGATGGAAAGTCCCTGATACTCGTTGCCCGCATCATCCTTCATATGCCCCGTGATGGTAATCGCATCGGAAGCCGCTTTTGCTGCAAGGTGATGCTCCGCCTTCAGGTCCGCATCGCTGATGGTCCACTCAATTACCTCGTTCAGCTTTGCGCTTCCCTTGATTCCGGTAATCATGACTCTGTACTTCAGCGCCAGATTGCCCTTGTTGACCACACGCAGAAGCGGGAGTTTATATGTACAGCCGGGCTCCCAGAGGATATTCTCGCTGTTGTCAACGGTCATAAAGTTCAGAGTTTTCCCTTCTGCATCTTCCCATGTTGTCCCGCCGTCGGTCGACATTTGGAGCGCCACGTCAAGCGTACCCGCCTGAATGGTGTTTACCGCAGTCGTTGCGGTGT
>ERZ808252.1954-NODE-1954-length-13583-cov-2.488468_pt1 | contig 13583 bp, 11 predicted proteins | sample MGYA00521242_ERZ808252 | MGnify/ENA primary metagenome ERZ808252 (study PRJEB31516, sample SAMN03275581) | gut metagenome | biome: mammalia-associated habitat; material: feces | host: Papio cynocephalus | place: Kenya | collected 2012-08-07 ...
TCCGATTTGGTATCCCTGTAATCAACCCCTGACTGACACGCTTATAATCATGATTTAAATCAATGATCATCTTTGTATCACGTGCGATCGAAGTATAACGGCCTACCTGGACATTGTATAAAATATCTTCCTGCAAGTCCGCTTCTACCTGTGTTCCCTCAATATAGGTATCCCGTCCGACGCACAACATAGGCAGGTTCTTCTGTTCTTCAAAAAAATCGTTCCAGTAAACTGTATCTTCTGCCACACTGTATTGTGGCACATTTAATGTAATTGACATATTCCTGCCTCCTACCATATTGTTTTATGTCAGCGCCACATCATCGCCATATTCCCTCAGCATCTTTTCCCGTTCTCCATAATAATTCACCAGATTCACAAATCCATCATCATGAATGCACCATGGCTTCTCCATATAAGGCACCACAACCTTATAACCATGCCGGATAAACTCCAGACTCTGCGACACATCATAGAAATCCCACTTATCAAACAGATCCTCCCGCCACGGAATATCGTATTGCGTTGCCATCAGAAGTCCATCAATGGCTTCTACCTCGATGACACCATTTTGTGTTTCTTCCGGATATTCATAATCAAACATCCCCATTGCACTCACATTGCATGTATACAGCGCTCCCACTCGCCATGCCCACCACGGGATTTTGTTCTCCGGCAAATGAGGCGTTCCGACCATACCTACCATGCCAATTTCCGGTGTCTCAAATATACACAGCAGCTTTGCAATGAAATCCGGTTCCACGATCATCACATCCTGATGCAGATACACCTTGTATTTTGCATCACTTGCTCGCATCCCTTCGTTGTACCCGGATGTCAGACTTTTCGCATCCCTGATGCTGATTGCATCTATCTCATACCCTCGTGGCACATGTAATTTACTTATAAAATGCATTGCTTCTGCCTCATACTGCGCATCATTTGTACACATGATAAAGCATATCTTTTTCTCATTCATCTCTTATCCTCTTATAATCCAGATATTCATCATGAATAAAACAAGCATATCCATTGTCTTCATCTATAGATTTAATCCAACCTCTTCTGTTAATCTTTCTATCACAGCTTCCGGTTCCAGACACGAAATGTGAACCAGACTCCGCAGCAGCTCCGGCTGCATATCATACTGTGCTACAAAACTTCTAAGCAGTTGTTCTGACTCTTTCTCCTGTAGAAACACGATCTCCCACAAAAGAAATTTCACCTGCTGCACAATGGCTATCAAATCCTGCAGATTGTCAGCAAAATCAAACAGCGTCCGCATTTCGCCCGCATTCTTCTCTGCCCGGTAAATCTGTGTAAAAATAACAATCCATGCATACGGCGTATTCCGCTTAGCAACATTTTCGGTCATCGCATCCCCAACAAGTTTTTCGATCAGTCCATAGCTTTCCGCACTATGCATTTGCAGAAGTTTATCAAAAATTTCTAATTTTCTTGCGATCAGGGCATCATATTGTTCATGCCATTCCCGCTCTTCCTGTGCCAGAAGCTTTGCATAGGCTTCCGAACCTTTATCATATTCCGTTTCTTTTTCCAGTTCTTTCTGCATCCCCATTTTTCTTTCTATGTTTCCCTTCTGTGTTTTATCTTCTTTCACTTTATCTACATAATGCAGGAATGTCAATTAAAACCTGTAATTCCCCATTCACAGAACAAAAAGTACCCCGAAAACGTGGATATGCTTGACACCTCCCGCATTCACATCCATAATAAAACTATCAAAAAACGGAGCGTACAAAACATGCCAAATCTATCTATTTGCATTATTACAAAAAATGAATGCGAAAATTTAAAAATATGCTTAGAGCGGATCAAAGATCTGGGCTGTGAGATTGTAGTTGTGGACACTGGGTCTACGGATGACTCCAGGAAGATTGCTTCCGCAGTTACCCCCTGTGTTTATGATTTTGCATGGTGTGATGATTTTTCTGCCGCCCGAAATTTCGCGGTACAAAAGGCGGACAATGACTGGATTTTATTCCTGGATTCTGATGAGTTTGTTGATTCGTTCGGTATGTCGAAATTACTGGAACAGATACAAGCTATGCCGGCTTCTATCGGTCGTATCCATATCAGGAGCTTATATGAAAGTGACGGGCAGACAATGAGCAGCACCGAACCGATCGCGCGTCTCTTCTCCCGCAAACTATATCATTTTGAAGGACGGATTCATGAGCAGATTGTCCCGCTGGACACATCCCAAAAGCCGGATTATTTTGATGCGCCAGTATATGTCACCCATGTCGGATATCAGGGAAATGAAGCATACCGGACCGAAAAGGCAAACCGAAACCTCAAGCTTTTATTGCAGGAATTAGAAGCGCAGCCAGATGATCCTTACACGCTTTACCAGATTGGCAATTCTTATTTTTATTCCAGGCAGTACGATCAGGCGATTTCTTATTTTGAACAGGCGATGGAATTGCCGCTTGACACCAGACTCAGCTATGTGCACAGTATCATCAATCTTTACGGCTACTGTCTGATCAACACAAAACGGTTTGCGGATGCCCTTATGCTAGAAGCAGTGTATGATGATTTCAAAGGGGATGCAGATTACCTGTTTGTCCTTGGTCTGATCTATATGAACAACGCACAGTTTTCGAAGGCAATCGAAAGTTTCCTCTCCGCAACACAGCTTCCAACCAGTGTGGTAGACGGGGTCAATTCATATTCTGCCTTTTACAATGTGGGCGTGATTTTGGAATGTCTGGGGGACAAAGCGAACGCCATTTCCTATTATGAGAAGGCGGGCAATTATGCTCCTGCACGTGCCGGAATCAAGCGGTGTAAACAGATATAAGGGAAGGATATTTCACATGAAGATTATTTTTTGCAGACATCATAGCATATGCGAACCGGGCATCCTCAAAAGTCTGATCCGGCTTGGTCTTGAGGTCGTCGAATTTATGCACGACCGGGAACCACAGGATTACGACAAAGATTACCTGCTGCGATTGGCGTCCTTGCTTCAACAAACACCTGATGCTGCGGCAGTGCTTTCTGTCTGCTTTTCACCAATCATCGCACGCGCAAGCAAGCCTTTTGGTATTCCATATATTTCCTATACCGTGGATAGCCCTTGCTCTACCCTTTACTCAAAGACGATGGAATATCCACACAACCGTCTGTTCCTGTTCGACAAGCTGCAGCTTGCCAAATTCGAGCACCGCAATCCTGGAAATTGTTTCCACACACTGCTTGCATGTGATATTAACCATTTTGACAACGTTACAGTCTCTGACACGGATATGAAAAAGTATGGCACAGACGTTTCCTTTGTTGGCTCCCTGTACTCCGAGAAGAACAGTTATGATGACATTGCCGATAAACTTCCTGCTTATATGCGCGGGTATGTGGAGGGACTTTGCTCCGCCCAGCAAAATGTCTACGGCTATAATTTTATTGAGGATTCACTTACAGACCAATGGGTGTCTGATTTTGTTTCCGCCGTCGGCTTCGATCCACTCCCGGATGATTACGAGACAGATTTAAAGGGAATTATCGCAGATACCTATCTCAACTGCCGATGCACAGAGTTGGAACGGAAGCATACTCTGGATGCAGTGAGCAGGCATTTTCATGTTGATCTGTATACGCAAAGCGACGCTTCTATGCTGCCATATGTCAAAAACCGTGGTATCGCAGATTCTGAGCGCGTCATGCCGAAGATCTTCAAATGCAGTAAGATCAATTTGAACATTACTCTTCGATCGATCAAGTCCGGTATTCCACAGCGCGCACTTGATATCATGGGGTGCGGCGGATTTCTCATATCCAATTATCAGCCGGAGCTTGCAGAATATTTCACGCCCGGAGAAGATCTGGTGCTCTATGACAGTGCCAATGATCTGATTCAGAAGATTGACTATTATTTAACCCACGAAGAGGAACGATTACAGATCGCAAGAAACGGATATGAAAAAGTCAAGCGGCACCATAGTTATGATACACGCCTGACTGAGATTTTAAATACAGTTATATCTGACTGACTTTCTCCCGTGTCCGTCAGATATAGTTACAATAAATGTTCAATTACTCATCCTGCAAGATCAATTGCTTCACACGCTCGATTCCCTTGCGCAGATCATGCGACAACATAAGATTCCGCATTTCCGCACGGATCTGTGGGGTCTCCACGACAAACCGGAAGGTCTTTTCCAGTGTCTCATCGCTCACCTGATTTCCCATACCAAGATTCAGGAAACCATTGTGCATCTGTGCGAAGGTGTGCTTCGTCTCGCGCTCATTCTGTGCCAGAACAATCGCCGGAACTCCCATCGCCGCAAGCTCATACACGGTTCTTCCCTGTGAGGTGATTGCCAGATCCGCATCGGACAGCGCATCACTCACACGCTTGATATCCGTTACCACCTTGATCTTGCAGTTTTCATCATCTGCAAGCTTATGTACGCAGTTATCATAGCCGGCACCAAGTACAAACCGGAAGCTGATCTGTGGGAAATCCGCATGCATTTTTTTCGCCAGATTGTAAGCACGATATGTAAAATCAGACGGATCACTGCCACCGAATAACACAACGACCTTCTTTACCTGCTCATGATACTCCGCACATGTTGCAATCAGGAATTCGTCCTTCAGGCAGACATATTTTTCACCCCAATAGTAATTTTCACCTTTGCTGTCGTCCTCATACAATGCGTTGATTGTTACATCTGCCACATCCGCACCGGAGCCAATATCCTCCAATGTCACCACGCGCTTTACAAGCTGTTTTAGCTGCAAGATATATTCCCGCTCGGTATTCAGACAGTCATGGACAATCACATCCGGATGCCACTGCTTTGCAAGTGCATAAAATTCCTCATCATTGCCAACCGACCGGACATGCATATGGGAATCCAGTAATTTCTGATAGCCCTCTTTTCGGTCTTCCCGCGTCACAAATAAGATCTCGTGTCCCGTCAGACTGTATGCAAGCGTCAGACAGCGGTAAATATGTCCCATGCCCAGTTCCCGATATCCATCGACACGGAATAAGATGCGTTTCTTCGACAGCTCCTGCTCACATACGATCCAGTCTGCATAGCTGTCAATATCGATTGCCTCTTTCTCCGGCATCTCATAGACAGACGTCTTTGCTCCGATCCGGTTATTCTCTGACATACATTCCCGTCTTGTAATCAGAAATGCACCCGCTTCCAGGTAATTTGGAGGAAGCTGCTGACGGTTCAGACGTTTCTCATAATTAGGAACACATTTGCCATCCTTCGTCGTCCACGAAAGGTGCGGTTTATTCACTGCACTGATATAAGTATCAAAATCACTTTCTAAAAATGATTTCAACGCTCCATCCAATGTCTCCACCGTCAGGAGTGGTGAGGTCGCCTGCAATGTTACGACCACATCGTACTTCTTTCCGGTCTCCTGCTCCATCCGAAGCACGGCATCATAAATAACCGGATCCAATGTAACTGCATCCTGTGCCAGTGCACTGTCGCGATTCATCGCTTTTACGCCATACATCGCTGCAATGCTTAAGATTTCCTCATCATCGGAAGATACCACTACATCATCAATACAGGAACACGCACGTGCATTTTGAATGGAATAATAGATCAAAGGTTTCCCGTGCATCAGCCGCACATTTTTCCTCGGTATTCCCTTGGAGCCGCCACGCGCGGGGATTACTGCCAGTACCATTTTTACCTCCTTCTACCCACAGATGTTTGAATAAATATATACAAGTTTTGCACACATCTCCCAATCACCCGGATCGCTCGACTTTCGATTGCGAAAATATCTATACCTTGCTATAATTTTAGCAGATAAACCCGAAGAGTACAACCGCATGGTGCAATGCACAGAAAGGATTCTATATGAGTACAATTTTTGATCGCGCGCTGGCAGGCAGATTCGTCCTGATCGCCGAAATCGGTGTAAATTATTATGATATTGCAGCCAAGTTTAACATTCCATTGATGGATGCCGCAAAATTGATGATTAAAGAGGCAAAAGATGCCGGTATCCACGCCGTAAAATTCCAGAGCTATAAGGCTGGCACATTAGCTGCAAAAGCCTCCCCATCTTATTGGGATACCACAGAAGAACCAACTACTTCCCAGTACGAGCTTTTCCAGAAATTTGATCATTTTGGCGAAGCCGAATACCACGAATTAAAGGATTTCTGTGATATGCTTGGAATCGAGTTCTTGTCAACTGCCTTTGACCTTGCTTCCGCAGACTATCTGGATTCCATGATGGATGTCTACAAGATTTCGTCGTCCGACCTGAACAATCTGCCATTTGTCGAATACCAGGCACGAAAAGGAAAACCCATGCTGATCTCTGTCGGTGCTTCCAACGAGGACGAGATTACCCGTACCCTGTCTATGGTTCGAAGTGTCAACGACCAGCCAATCGCGCTGCTTCACTGCGTACTGGAATATCCGACACCTTACGAGCATGCAAACCTGAACAAGATCACCTCTTTGAAAAAAAAATATGCCGAAGATCCAATTTACGCTGACAAAAATGGTTCTCCAATCCTCATTGGCTATTCAGATCATACGAAGCCGGATGCCTGCGCTGATGTAATCAAAACCGCATACAACCTTGGAGCTGTCATCGTTGAAAAGCATTTTACATTGGATAAAACGCTGAAGGGCAACGACCATTATCACGCGATGGATCCGGATGATGCAAGAAAGATCCTGAAAGGAATCGAATTCATCGACACGCTGCGCGGCAGCTATGATCTGAAATGTCTGGACTCCGAGGCATCCGCCCGCTCCAACGCCAGACGTTCGATCGTCACCACCTGCGACATCAAAAAAGGCGCAATCCTCACTCCGGAGATGCTTACTTACAAGCGTCCCGGCACAGGAATTCCACCTGAAAAAATGAATGAAATCATCGGAAAAACATTAGCTGTCAATGTCGAGGCAGATACGATTCTGCAGGAGAATATGATTGTATAAAATAACTGCAACTATCGAATAATCGTACATTTTAATTTTCTATTTTTTTTGCAAAATACGCCCCAATCTGTGCAATCAACGTGAGTGCCTGCGCCTTTAGTTCCTGCGGAAATGCCGTGAGAACAGGCGCGGTCTCAAAGCTGAGCACCTGATCAAAGCCGATCTTACGCAATCCCCGGATAAACCCTTCCCAATCTGTGGAAGTCACATTCTCACGCGATCTCGTGAAAGTGAAAGGAATCTGATGCAGATCCGCCACTCCATCATTGTCATGGATATGCAGAACCTTCAGCCTGGAACCAAGCGTTGTCAGGAAATCCTCAAAATCAAGCCCGACCAGATTTGCATGTCCGGTATCAAAACAGAATCCTAACACCTCTGCCTGATATCGCTCGTTCATCCGGTCAATCCGCACAGCCGCCTTTCTGGCATCACAGCAAGGTCCTTCCAGCAGATGCCCGCCGATTCCGCCATACAGATTCTCGATGCAGATCGTGATCCCCATCTCCTTTGCCAGAGGCGCAATCGTATCCAAAAAACGTTCGGTATAACCCCATTCTGCCTCCTCAGAGCCAAGAAACCGTGCCAGTTTAAACCCATGCACGACAATATTTTTACATTCTAAGAAATTGCAGATCTGCATGCTCTTAACTGCCACTTCATTCCAAAGAAAATCATTGATTTCTTTCGGTCCATCCGGAATATAAATCGGATATGGCATATGCATCTGATTGATCCGGATTCCTGCCTTCTTTGCGCCTTTCTTATGTGCCAGGAAATGCTGTTCTAATTCCGAAATCGACCGGCTGAAAAATGCATTGACCTTTCCGGCATATAAATCTGTGTTAGTAAGATAACTATTCAAGCTAAAATCAGCACAGGAAAATCCAGTATCCTTCAACATCTGAAATCCTTTTTCCGGGCACTGATCCTCCACTACATTTTTGCTTTGTACACCAATCCCAAGCATTATTTTCTCCCTTCGTCCTTCAATCGTTCAAAATGGAACTGCGGTAAATACTCATCGTTGAAATAAACAATTGGATTCCGAAGTCCCATATCCCGAAGCTGCTGCTCAATCTCCCGGTAATAAATGTTGCAGATAAAGACTGCGGTATCGTTGTCCAGCTTCTTCAAATCCTCCGGATTATGAATCTCCAATCCATCCAGTTTGGTTCCCCACAAATGTGGGTTATTATCACAGGTGTATAGCGGCGGATACTTCTCACCATAACATTTCAGATAATTCCGGCACATATTTCCTGCTCCAAACAGCACACGGCTTTCGTATCCGGCAAGCGTTGCTTCAATCTCGATCTGCCACTTCAGATAATCGGCAATCTGCTTCGCATACTGCAACAACGCAGGACGAAGTAACGGCGATACGGCAGCTGCCGTATCCTCCAGATTCAGAACCAGAATCCCATCAAATGTAATCCTTCTTAACCCACGGATCAACCCAAGCCAGTCTGTCCGCGAAGACTTCTTATTCGCCGCGGTAAATGGAAGCAGCGCCTGCGCTTCATTTCCATTTCCATCTTGTAAGATCACCGCTTTCACCCGATTTCCAAGCGGCGTAATGTATTCATTCAGATTCTGTCCGCATACATTGCAGACTCCCATATCCACGCAGAAACCAAAGCGTTCTTCTCCTGTTTCCGCATTTAATGCGTCTACCCATGCAGCCGCTTCCGACGCATCCGAGCATACGCCCCGTATGAAATGTCCACCAACATTCCGACACATGTTTTTCAGTAAGATTTTCACATTCCGTGCTCTGGCTTCATCGACCAATGACAGATAATATTCGCGGTTGACTGTCCATAGCGCATCTTTTTCCACGTCCTCTACGATTGGTTCGACAATCCGATACTCACACGCCGCATCGCCCCACACATCCGTCTCATCCTCAGAAAGTCCACAGATTACACCCTGAGTCTCAAATCCAGCTTGTCTGATATCCGTCTGTCCCTGTCGCGGATGCCGCTTGTCAACGATTCCATTTGGTGAACAAACTATCTTCATGATTTATCTACCTTTCTAATTTCTTTCGAATCTCCGTAGAACTGATTCCCTTTGTGTAGTCAAAGAATACGAGGTCTGCTCCATGCTTGTTCAAATATTCCTTCTCCGCAAGCCAGCCTCCATCCTCCCCATGATCGTCCCCCGAAAACTGCACATCGAACTGGAACATTTTATAGGCATCCCGAATTCCGCCAAAACCTGTCGGAAGTGCTTCCACCTGATCTGCATACCGACACGCCTTGATAACCTCAACACGATCCTCACAGGAAATCACCGGATACTTGTTCTTCTGCCGGTAACAATCTTCATCCGACACTACACCCACAATCAGATAATCACATAGCTCCTTGGCTCTCTGTAACAGACGCACATGTCCTGTATGGAACATGTCAAATACACCAGCAACATATCCAATATGATATTTCTTCTTTTCTATTTTTTTGACATCATCACTTTTCGTATTTGCTCCCGAATCTGTCTTTGGATCAATCGATTCCCGCCTATATACTGGCTTTGCATAAGAGCGGCTTGTATCAAAGATTCCATAATCAGTAATCCCCATCGTCTCCAGCTGCTTCGCCACCGACAAATAGTTCTTAATACAGATTAAAACCTTATACTCTTCCTTTGAAATCTCCTGCAAATACGCTGGCGGCTTGATTTCATATCCATCCAACTGCTGCCCCCAGCGGCTCTCATTGTTGTCCAGAATGTACGCAATCTCATAAGACTTTCCGTACATGGCAATAAACCGCTTTGTAAATGCACCAGATCCAAAAAGGATCAGTTTTCGATCTCCCAAGTTACGGAAGATATCAACAAATTTGCGCTGATATTCTTCCTCGGAGTAGTTCATGCGCTGTCGGTTAGCATTGACGATTTCTGGGTTGCGGCAATATTTTTCATGATACAGACGCAACTCCTTTTCTTTTCGGAGTTTTCGAAGAAAGTCAGAAGCGAAGCTGCGTGCCTCATCAACCTCCTCCAATACGCCATATCTTTCATAAAAAAACTTTCTTGGCATAGTTTTTTCAAGTCTAATATTTCCACCATATACCAAATCTATAAGTCGAACAACCAAGACCGAAACAGGACAGTCATCAACACAGAATTCTTGATCATAAAACACATACTCTCCATTAACCACAAAACAGTTGAGTGGAACCAAATCAATATATCCTCTTTTAAAACAAATAAATTTCCGTCCTTTTATATCTGTTTTATATTTGTTTGAAGATTGCATAATCGTATCAAAAAATCTGTCCATTTCTGAAACGAATTGCTTTATATCTGTATTTCCCAATCTTCTCAAATACGAAAGAGCCGACTCTGCTTCAACATAAGGCATTACATATGTAAGTCCTTCAAGATTCGCCTCAACCATCTTGATTCCCATTTCTTTCAGGTCTTCTGCATTTCGCATCAATGCATACAAACGCTCAACTCCCGCTTCAAACACAGCTTTCTTTTCAACAATTTTGTTGCTGTGCACAATTGTTAATAACGCATCCTCTCGACCTCTGTCTAAAGACATAGTAACATGCTCTATATCTGAGAGTTGCACTTTACTATCTTGCACACACTCAATCAAAAATGCATTTGCCATAGAATGAAACAAATTGTTATCAATTAAATCTTTATACAGATACTCCTCTTCAAGGAAAATCGTGTCTGGATACTCATACATTGGAAATATTCTAATATTAAGTTCTTCATTGGGAATATAGTCTTCCGCAAAAATCATTGAAGGGAATTCCAAATTAGGAAATACGGAATACATCTTTAACCGAATAAATCCACTTTCTCTTAACATCCTTTTCAACTCAGCTTTATCATACATATGTCCAGAAAGAATGTCTTCCTTTTTTACAGCATACCTTCTATAGTTTTCAATTCCATCAAAATTTCTGCCAGTGTATTTATCTCTATCTCCACAAAAAAAACGAATCCCTAGCCTGTTATTTGCACCCATAAAAAATCGTCCTTGCGGAGATAACATATTCTTTAAAATACCAATAAATGCAATAGGTTCATCAACGATTTCAATATCCGAAACAGAAATTATCACATCATATATTCCCTGTTTTTGTATTCCAGCACGAATCTCATCAACTGTATAAATCTGACAACTTTTTATTTTTTTTTGTTTAGATAATATACGCAAATGCTCTGCCACAGAATCAAATTCTTTTCCAACATAAAGTACCCTGTCTGTTATATTAAATTTAATCCACGCAATAAGACCTTTGGGAATATCTTTTAAAATCTGATCTGTTGTACTCATCCCATATTTTTCTCCATTCATGCTTGTTTATCTTTTAAAGAGTGAAAAATCAATTCCATTCTTATAAACTAATATTCTATCGTTACTTATTCCTATTTCGTTCAACTGCATTATCAATTCTTCGTAATGATACTTATTTGCAATAACATAAACCACATCATCATAGTTCGCGAAATAATTCAAGGAATTAATAATATATTGATCTACATGAGATTCCCATAAATCCGAGTTATTATCTGCAAATCCTAACACGGATATAGAATCATCAAGCAATTCAAAAAAGAATCGAGCCCACAAACCAGATGAAACTATAACAATTTTTTTTCCTCTTAAGCGTTCATATATCTCCTTAAATTGCCTTCTTTTATTATCAAAATCTTTTTTCATATAATCATACAACACTCTAGGACCATCTGTAAGTAATTCAAGTCTTTTTATGTTATCTCCAGACAACACCTCTGATATATTATATTCTTTTTCAGCCTCTATAAGTGATCTGCGAATGTTTAATATATCCTCTTCAACATTATAACAATAGTCTTTTGAAAACATCATATTATTATATCTACCAATACATTGATCCAACATTCTAGCGTAAAAATACTTTTTCCAATAAGAATCAGTATCCTTTAAATAATGTTTATTCAACATGAATTCCTGATAAGTGTATTCAAATCCTCTTGTACTAAATGTTGAAGACGCTACATTATCCTGTCTATAATAATATACACAATAATCTACATACATTGCTCTTGTTGCGTTCATAAAAACTTGGAGACAAAATCCTTGATCCTGAAATGCCGCCCCTGGTGTTTCATTCAACCGAATATCTTTTAATAATTCCTTTTTGTAAATTCCTTGCCACAGGAAATGATCATTCACAATTAACTTCGGCATTTTACATGGACAAATTACTTTGTTTACCATTTCTGAACCAATATAGAAATTACATATTGGCCAATACGATAATCGTTCACTTTTTATATTCCAAAATGCTTTCGCATATCCTTTTACATAATCCAAATCATTTTCAATAAGCACTTTATATAAATAACTATATGCATTTATATCAACGATATCATCTGTATCTACAATGCCTACGCACTCACCCTTTGCTATATCTATGCCCATATTAACTTGATAACCATAGCTTTTTACATCAGAATGTAAAATAATTACTCTATTATCCTTTTTTTGATACTCTGCAAGAATATCTAAAGTTCCATCTGTCGATCCCGCATCTACAACAATTATTTCAATATCTTTTAATGTTTGATTTATTATGCTTTCCATACATTCTTTTATGTAATTCACAACATTTAAGCACGGCATAATCACACTTAATTTTGGCATAGCATTCTCCTCTACAAGTCTACATTTAAAAATTTCTCAGCTAACAAAAAATCGTTATATGTATTGATGTCTATTCTTTCTTTTGCGTCCACTTCGCATATAAATGGCTTTTTCCCAATTCTTCTTTTATATTTTTGAAATACTTCCTTTTTTAAAACATAAACTCCCGAAGTTTCTCTATACATAACCTCTAGATCTTGACTTCTAGGCAAATTCTCTGCATCAAAATTTAACGGTTCTCCATTCTTCCATAAATAATCCTGAATTTTTTCAGCGCAAAAAGCGGAATCATATTCATCCTTTAAAACTGCATCTATACATTTCCTTACAGTTGACTCTTTTATAAATGGAGCTGTTGCATGAGCATAAATATATATATCTGCGTCATAGGCACTCATAAATGTCTCGAAAATCTGAGTGAAATTTGCGGTTGGTAAATCCAAATATTCGGGTCTCTCTACAAACCTAACACCTTCAGGTAAATAAGTAACAATTTCTTTATTGCTACAATATACTATGATTTCTGAAATCTCTTTTATTTGCAACAAAGTATTTAATTCATACTGTAAAAGCGGTTTGTTACCCAGCAGCTTTGTGTTCTTTCCTGGTAATCGCTCATTATTAAGTTTGATTGGCATTACTGCAACTATCTTTTTCATTCTTGTATTCCTTTATATTTTTTATACATATCAATAACATAATTTTTTCTACATTTTGTTTTCATTTCTTCTGGAATTGTCAACAGAAAATCTTCAAACTCGCATACCGTAACATCATATTCTTCCAATAAATAACACGCGAAATTAGGATGGTAATGATGCAATCCAGTCAAAAATAAATATGGAGAATATCCCCAAGCTCTTTCTTTAAAGATTAACATTATATATTTACTAATTAACATCATAATTTTATCAATCTTATATTTGTATCCCAACGTCATATTATAATAATTTGTA
>ERZ808252.1956-NODE-1956-length-13568-cov-5.580330_pt1 | contig 13568 bp, 10 predicted proteins | sample MGYA00521242_ERZ808252 | MGnify/ENA primary metagenome ERZ808252 (study PRJEB31516, sample SAMN03275581) | gut metagenome | biome: mammalia-associated habitat; material: feces | host: Papio cynocephalus | place: Kenya | collected 2012-08-07 ...
TGGTCTTCAAGCAGAGTGATGTGCATGTCGGAAGCGCCTTTCTTTTCCTGCGTCACATATCCTATATAGGAAATGACGAGTGTAGAGCCAGGTTGTCCCTTGAAAGAGAAATTGCCGTCGAGATCCGTGACAGAGCCACGGGAACTTCCTTTCTCCATGACGGACGCACCAACGATTGGCTCACCTGACTTGTCGACGATGGTTCCCTTGAACAAAGCGTCCTGGGCCCATGTCGCAACAGTGCACAGCAGAGCTGCCAATAGGGTTATTAGTCTTGCTTGTTTCATGTGAGTTGAAAATTTAGTTTTGGTTTTCTTGGTTGATGTTGCAAAGATAATAAAAAACGACACACGAAATCAAGACATATTCTTAAAAAGTGGATTCAGCAAGTACACAAAAAAGCGTAAGCCGTTGATTTTCAGAATCAACGGCTTACGCTTATACTTATACAAAAGTAGATGACATTTAAATGTCTTGCCTTTACAAAAAGGCTATCTTAAGGGTTACTTATTACATCCAACGCCTTTCTCACGATGTTGCTTTGCTGGTTCATTACCTGGAAATATTGACTCATGTCCCAAATGTCACGGGCTATGAGAGCCTTGAGCTGCGCACGCAGGTAGACGAGTGTGCGTTCAAGCTCAGACTTGTCCTTTGGCTCTATCTTCTGCTTCTTGCCATCGTTGATGATGCTGTCGACAAGCTGCTGGGGCACGGTGAAATGGTTGAGGTAATCGTCAAATTTTGGATACTTAGCTTTTATCTGCTTGCGATGCGCGTCCATGTACTTAAGGTCGTTGTCTAACACTATTCCCTTCGCCATCAGCTTCCGGTGGAAACCCGTGAACTGCATGGTGTCGAGTGGCACGAAATAGTCTGGCATGATACCGCCTCCCCCATACACTACGCGATGCTTGCGAATGGTATTAAACTTCAAAGAGTCGGCAAAATGAATGCTGTCCGCGGAATAAAGCTCTCCGTGCTTGTAGCGTGTGTCAAGCTCCATGTCATAGTCCTTGCGGTCGCCCTTGACGTATGGCTTCTGTATGCATCGGCCAGACGGGGTATAATAATGCGCGATGGTGAGCCTCATCATGGAACCATCAGGAAACTCCACTGGGCGTTGCACCAATCCCTTTCCAAATGAGCGCCTTCCCACAACGGTGCCCCGATCCTGGTCTTGCAATGCACCTGTTACTATCTCGGCGGCAGAGGCCGTAAACTCGTTTATCAAGACCACGACCTTGCCGTCAACAAGCTTGCCATTGCCGCGCGCCACGTATTCGGCCCTTGGTACCTGCCTACCTTGAGTATAGACAATGAGGTCGCCTTTCCTCAAGAACTCATTGGCAATGTTTACGGCAGCCTGCAAATATCCGCCGCCATTGTCTTGCAAGTCGAGGATGAGATTTTGCATACCCTTGCCTTTAAGGTCGTCGACGGCAGCCATGAACTCGTCGTAGGTCGTAGCACCAAAACTCCCGATGCGTATATAGCCAGTCGAAGGAGCTATCATGTACCACCCATCGATGGTCTTCACTGGTATCTTGTCGCGAATCACGGTGAAATGGAGCTTTTCAGCTATTCCGCGCCTTGCTATCGTGAGTTTGACCTTTGTTCCCTTGGGGCCTCTCAGCCTCCTCATTATCTCCTCACGGCTCATCTTGACTCCAGCTATCGCCGTATCGTTTACGGCTATGATACGGTCGCCAGACATGATGCCAACCTTCTCGGAAGGACCTTTCGCCACGGTCTGGATTACGAGCAGCGTGTCTTCCTGCATGTTAAACTGTATGCCTACACCCTCGAAAGAGCCATTGAGCGACTCGTTCATTGCTTTCGTCTCTTTGGCCGTGGCATAAGATGAATGAGGGTCGAGCTTCTCAAGCATCCCGCGAATGCCATCCTCCACAAGCTTGTTTTGGTCAACGGAGTCCACATAGAAGCTATTTATGGCTATTTCCGCTATTTGCAACTTGCGCAAAGGTGAGTCTTTGCCGAAGTCTAATTTCAATTGTGCCCCTGCCGGAGCCGAAAAGAAAAGAGGCAAGAGCAAAAGCGTGACATACAGGAAAACCTTGATGTGTTTCATTATAATGCGTGTGTGTTAAAACATCAAATGTACTTGTCGCGTCAGTCTATCAAGTCGGTGTCTTGCGGCAAGTCTTCCTCGATGACAAGATTGTCTATGATAAAGTTTTGTCGCTCCATGGTGTTCTTCCCCATGTAGTATTCGAGAAGCTTCTTCACTTGGTCGTTCTTGTGAAGCGTCACTTGTTCGAGACGTATGTCTGGACCGATGAAATGGACAAATTCATCGGGCGATATCTCGCCAAGGCCCTTGAACCTGGTAATCTCCGGGTCGGGTCCGAGGTCACGTATGGCGTTGAGCCTTTCCTCTTCGGTATAGCAATATCGAGTGATGAAATCGCCCTTTTTCTCGTTTTTGGCCAATCGCGCGTCAGCGCTGGCAATGACCTTTTTGCTCTTTATCTTGGAACGACGGTTGCGCACGCGGAAGAGAGGCGTCTGAAGCACATAGACGTGGCCTTTCTTGATAAGCTCGGGATAGAATTGAAGGAAGAAGGTGATGAGCAGCAAGCGAATGTGCATGCCATCGACATCGGCATCCGTGGCCACGATAACCTTGTTGTAGCGCAAGTTGTCGAGACCGTCCTCTATGTCGAGGGCTGCCTGCAAGAGGTTGAATTCCTCGTTCTCGTAGACCACTTTCTTGGTCAACCCAAACGAGTTGAGAGGCTTTCCACGCAACGAGAACACGGCTTGCGTGTTCACGTCGCGGCTTTTCGTAATGCTTCCGCTCGCCGAGTCACCCTCTGTTATGAAGATGCTCGACTCTTCCTTGCGGTCGTCTTTCGCGTCACTGTAATGGACCCTGCAATCGCGCAGCTTGCGGTTGTGTAGGTTTGCCTTTTTGGCGCGCTCGCGCGCCAACTTGGTGACGCCAGCCATTGCCTTGCGCTCGTGTTCGCTTTCCTTTATCTTGTTTTCCAGCACGTCGGCTACGTCCTCCTTGTGAATGTGGAGATAGTTGTCCACCTCACGCTTCACGAAGTCGCCAACATACTTGTTTATGGTCTCGCCCCCTGGTTCCATGAGCGTGGAGCCAAGCTTGATCTTCGTCTGCGACTCAAACACCGGTTCTTCCACGTTGATGGCTATGGCCGCCACTATGCCGTTGCGAATGTCGGTGTACTCATAGTTCTTGTCGTAATATTCCTTTATGGTCTTGGCAATGTGCTCCTTGAACGCGCTTTGGTGCGTGCCGCCCTGCGTGGTGTGCTGGCCATTGACAAAACTGTGGTACTCCTCACCATACTGGTTTGTATGGGTAAAGGCTATCTCTATGTCCTCGCCCTTTAGGTGTATTATGGGATATAGTGGGTCTGTAGTCATTGTGTCGACGAGCAAGTCCTCAAGTCCGTTGCGGCTCTTGATGCGCCTGCCATTATACATTATGGTAAGCCCACTGTTGAGATAGGTATAGTTACGGAGCATGGTTTCCACGAATTCATCGTGGAAAGAGTAATTCTTGAAGAGCGTGTTATCAGGCTCGAAGAATATGTAGGTGCCGTTCTCGTCTTGCGTAGGTTCCGTCTTGTCGCTCTTGAGCTTGCCTTTCTCGAACACGAGGGCACGCACGTTGCCTTCGCGATAACTCTTGACCTCGAAACGCGAGCTGAGGGCGTTTACGGCCTTCACGCCGACACCGTTCAATCCGACGCTTTTCTTGAATGCCTTGGTGTCATACTTGCCGCCAGTGTTCAACATCGACACCGCCTCCACGAGCTTGCCTTGCGGAATGCCACGCCCATAGTCGCGCACTGACACGCGCAAGTTGTCCTCTATGTCAACCTCTATGCGATCGCCGGCATTCATCTTGAACTCGTCGATAGAGTTGTCGATAACCTCCTTTAGCAGCACGTAGATGCCGTCCTCGGGCAAGTTGCCGTCGCCCAATCGACCGATATACATGCCCGGGCGCGTGCGGACGTGCTCCATGTCGGACAGGTGCCGGATATTGTCGTCGGTATATGATGGTGTGGATGATGATGTATTGATATCCTTGTCTTCCATGATTTATCTTGCTCCTGTTATAAACATAAGCTCAATCACTCTCTCAGCCTATGTTCTTGCGATAGCAACGCCTTCTCTTGTGGTTGATATGCTCAAGATTTCCCCACTGGCTCTGCACGCTGTTGTTGTCCTCCATCTCCACGTTGGTCTCGCCCCACTTGAAACCGTAGTCTATGTATCTTGGTATGAGGTCGGCGAAAAGCAGGGCATTGGCTCCCTTGGTGCGGTATTCTGGCAAGAAGCCTATCAAGAGCAGGTCCACGCCTTCGGTCTTGTGCCATTTAAGCGCCCTCAGCACATGCCACCAGCCAAACGGGAACAGCCTGCCCCTGTGGCATTTCTGCATGGCGCGCGCCATGGATGGCATGGTGACACCCACGCCGATAAGCTTGTCGTCCTTGTTGCCATCAACCACGAGGGTCACGAGATTGAGGTCGAGCATGGGCAGATACGACTTCACGTATTCGTCTATCTGGCGCTTTGTCAGCTCAACATAGCCGTAGAGATTCTTGTATGTCTCGTTTATGAGATTGAAGATGTCGTAAACTATGCTTTTCTCCTTTACGTCTTTCTTCGTTATCTTCTTGATGTGTAGGTTGTACCGCTTCTCTATCATTGCAGAGAGCTTGGCAAACTTCTCCGGGGTTTTCTCCGGCATGGGGAGGTAATACTCCACATAGTCGTTGTCCTTGACCCATCCGCCAAGCTTCTCCATGTGTTCCGGATAGTAAGGGTAATTGTATATCGTGGGCATGGTGCCAAGCTTGTCGAATCCCATTATGAGCATTCCCTCCGGATCCAGGTCGGTAAATCCAAGCGGACCCACCATGGCCGTCATGCCCTTGCTCTTGCCCCACGCCTCCACGGCGTCGAAGAGGGCTTTTGATACCTCAATGTCGTCGATAAAGTCTATCCAGCCAAAGCGCACGTCTTTGTTTCCAAACTTTTCGTTGGCGCGCTTGTTGATGATGGCGGCCACACGGCCTACCATCTTGCCGTCTTTGTAGGCCATGAAATACTCGGCCTCACAGAAGTCGAAAGCCACGTTCTTGTCACGGCTAAGCGTGTTCATGTCGTCAAGGAACAAAGTGGGGGCATCGTAGGCATTTCCCTTATAAAGATCGTAGTGGAAATCTATGAACTTGGCAAGATCCCTCTTGCTTTCTACTCGTTTAATCGATATCGACATCTTGAATAAAACTGTGTTTTCTAATGCTAATTTGTTGGAGTCTAAACATTTAGTAGGCAAAAGTAATCAAAAACAGGGAAAAGACAAAGTGGATTTGCATTTTTAAGACAAAAAAAGCTACTTAATTGACCTTACATGACTATTTTGCCTCAAAATCGTTCATCTTGACGAACTTTTCCTTTATAGTCTTCCTGCCTCGGAAAATGTTTATTTTCACTTGCTCTTCGGTCATGTCGAGCAGCTGCGCTATCTCCTTGTACGACTTCCCCTCAAAGTCACGAAGCTGTATGCACGACTTCTGTCTCTCGGGCAACGAGTCGACGATATGGCGCACCATCGCCATTTGGTCATTGACAACGGTTCGCTGCGAAGGGGTATAAGAACTGTCGGCACGATCGTTTTGCGAAACGTCGAGGCTCTCGCTGCGTGAACCCACGCTCCTGACATAATCGAGTGCCTTGTTGCGGCAAATGGTAAAACAGAAAGCCTCTATATTGTCAATGTCGGTCCACGATTCTCGGCGATTCCAAACCTTTATCAGCGTTTCCTGCACAATGTCCTCCGCCTCGGCACTGTCGAGCGTGATGCGCAGTGCCAAGCGATAAAGCTGGTTTTTCAGCGGGAGGATATCATTCTGGAAACTTATCATTTATGTCATTCTATCGTGGTGCCGCCATTGGAGCCTAACGCCTCAGCCTTGGTGATAATGACGCGCCTCACGCCCTTGGCCACCGCTGCGAGGGCGTTCTCAATCTTCGGTTTCATGCCGCCGCTGATTGTGCCGTTGGCGGTGAGCGTCGCGAAGTCGTCCTTGGTTATCACTGGAATCACGCTGCCGTCGTCTTCAGGGTTGGCCAGCACGCCAGCTTTCTCAAAGCAATAGACGAGCGTGACATCAAAGAACGGAGTCAACGCCTTGGCCGTCTCCGCGGCTATGGTGTCGGCGTTGGTATTGAGCAATAAGCCTTTGCCGTCGTGGGTAAGCGGAGCCATGACAGGTATGACACCACGCTCCAGCAAGGATGCGAGAGCCTGCCCGTCCGCTTGGTCAATGTCTCCTACGAAACCATAGTCGACACCGTTTCTCGGTGGTCTACGGTGACTGAGCATCACGTTCATGTCGGCACCAGTGAGCCCAAGCGCGTTGACGCCGCGCGCCTGAAGCCGCGCCACGATGTTCTTGTTGACCAATCCGCCATAAACCATCGTCACCACTTCGAGCATGTCGGCATCGGTGACTCGACGACCGTCCACCATCTTCGTCTCTATGCCCAAGGCCGACGCCACCTTCGTGGCCCGTCTGCCTCCTCCGTGGACAAGCACCTTTGGGCCGTCCAAGCCCGCGAAACGGTCGAGGAGATCGTTGAGACGGTCATTGTCTTCAACAATGGCGCCGCCAACCTTGATGATGGTAATATTCTGCATGGTGTCGTTCTGTTTTATAGTATGGTTCATGTAATCGAGATTATCCGGTTACGTCTACGGGCCTTATTCAAGATACGTGTAGCCGTAAAGACCTGAGCGATAGGTGGCGAGGAACTCCTTGCCCTCTTCCAGCGACAGTTTGCCTTCTTTCACGCCCTTGGTGACCCACTGCTCAAGCTGTCGCACGAGTTTCTTTGGATTATACTGCACATATTCGAGCACCTCTTCCACCGTCTCGCCGTCTATTATCTGGTCGATGTGGTAACTGCCGTCTTTCACGGTGATGTGCGCCGCCGTGGTGTCGCCAAAGAGGTTGTGCATGTCGCCAAGAATCTCTTGATAAGCCCCCACCAGGAAAGCCCCGATATAGTATGGCTCACCCTTCCGCAACACGTGCACGGGGAGCACGCTGCTCTGCGAGCCTCCCACGGCGAAGTTGGCCACCTTGCCGTCGGAGTCGCACGTGATGTCCTGTAAGGTACAGTTGCGCGTGGGTTGCTCGTCGAGCCGCTCGATGGGCATTATGGGGAAGAGCTGGTCTATGCCCCAGCAGTCGGGGAGCGACTGGAAGAGCGAGAAGTTGCAGAAATACTTGTCGGCAAGCAGCGTGTCGAGGCCGCGAAGCTCATCGGGCACATGCTTCATCCGCTTCGCCATGACGTCTATCTCGTGACAAACGCTCCAATACATGGCCTCCACCTCGGCGCGCGTCTTGAGATCCACCATGCCGTGGGCGAACATGTCGAGACAATCTTCGCGTATCTGGTCGGCGTCGTGCCAATCCTCAAGCATCGACTTCGGGCTGATGTGGCACCATATCTCGTAAAGGTCACGCACGAGCTGGTGGTCGGTCGGCTTGGCCTCAAACTCTTCGGGCATCTCCGGCAACGACGCCACGCCAAGCACGTCGAGGATTAGCACGGAATGGTGGGCGGCAAGCGAGCGCCCGCTCTCGGTGATGATGTTTGGATGGGGAATGGAGTTCTTGTTGGCTATGTCGACAAAGGCATACACGCAGTCGTTGATGTATTCCTGGATGGAATAGTTTACCGAGCTTTCAGAGTTGCTCGATCGTGTGCCGTCGTAGTCTACGCCAAGTCCTCCTCCACAATCCACATACTCTATGGCATACCCCATCTTCCTAAGGTTGACATAATATTGTCCGGCCTCGGTCAGGGCGTTCTGTATGCGGCGTATCTTGGTAATCTGCGAGCCTATGTGAAAATGTATCAGCTTCACGCCATCGTGCAATCCATAGTCGTCGAGCCTGCGCAGAGCCTCCAGCAGTTCGGTTGGCGTGAGGCCGAACTTCGACGCGTCGCCGCCGCTCTCCGCCCATTTGCCCGAGCCAGACGAGGCCAGCTTAATGCGTATGCCGATGTTGGGCATCACCTTCAGCCGCTTGGCGGTCTTGGCGATGACGTCTATCTCGTTGAGCTTCTCCACTACTATGAAGATGTGCTTGCCGAGCTTCTGGGCGAGTATGGCAAGCTCTATGTAGCTCTCGTCCTTGTAGCCGTTGCAGATGATGAGCGAGTCGCTCTTGCACTGCTGCGCTATCACGGCATGCAGCTCTGGCTTGGAGCCCGCCTCAAGGCCAAGGTTGAACTTGCGGCCGTGGGAGGTTATCTCGTCGACGACAGGCTGCATCTGGTTCACCTTGATGGGATAGATGACGTAGCTCTGCCCCTTGAAATCGTATTCCTTCTTGGCTTTCTCATAGCACGACGCCATCTTCTCTATGCGGTTGTCGAGGATGTCGGGAAAGCGCAGCAACACCGGTGGCATGACATCGCGGAGCGCCAAGTCGTCCATCACCTCGCGCAGGTCTATCTTCACGTCGCTTTTCACCGGCGACACGTAGACGTGGCCTTTCTCGTTGATGCCAAAATATGAGGTGCCCCAACCATTGATGTTGTAGAGTTCCTCAGAGTCTTCTATTGTCCACTTCTTCATTATATTCCCAATTCGCCGCGTATGGCGTCTACTGTTGTTTTTATTTTTTCCTTATTGTCCATTAATGACACGTCTACTACGTGTTTCGCCTTTTCATAAAACGGCTCACGCTCCTTGAGCTGAGCCTCTATGAAGGTCTTAACCTCATCGGGGGTCTTGTTGAGCAGCAGCGGCCTGACGGTCTTACCCATCTTGAGGTGCTTGTAGAGCACGTCGGTGGAGCACTTCAGGTATACGGTATCGCCCTGGTCGTTGATGTAGTCGATGTTGTCGAAAAAGCACGGCGTGCCGCCACCGCACGATATGATGACATCCTCAAACTCAGCCACCTCGTGCAGCAGGCTGTGCTCTATCTTGCGGAAGCCTTCCTCGCCTTTCTCGTCGAATATTTGCTTCACGGTGCAGTGCATGCGCGTCTCTATGTACCAATCGAGGTCATAGAAGGGCAAGTCAAGCTCTTGGCTGAGGGCATGGCCGACGGTGGTCTTGCCCGACCCCATGTATCCGATGATGATGATTCTCTTCATGTGGCGGTCAGCTTCTGCGCCCCCTCCGCGGCTTTGGCTCTGGCGCGTTTTTCACGATGTCCATGCACTCCTCGTAGGTCAGGTCGCCGGCGAGGGCACGGTCGTGAAGCTTCTTGTCTACGTGGTAGTTCTTGCCGTCGTAGGCTATGTATGGCCCAAAACGACCCTTGAGCAGCTCCATCTTGGCGTCCTCGTCGAAAGTCTTGATATGGCGCTCTTTCTCCGCCTTGCGCTTGGCCTCGATAAGCTCTATCGAACGCTCGAGGGTTATCGTCATTGGGTCCTCGCCCTTGGGTATAGACACGTATTTCTTGTCGTGCAGCACATAGGGGCCAAAGCGTCCCGCGCCGATGGTGACGTCGGTGCCCTCATACTGGCCGACCTTGCGTGGCAGCTTGAACAGCTCCAGGGCTTCATCGAGGGTGATGGTCTCTATGCTCTTGTCTTTTGGCATCTGTGCAAACAGCGGCTTCTCCTCGCCGCCGGCGGCGCCAATCTGCACCACGGGGCCGAAGCGTCCTATCTTAACGAACACGGGCTTGCCGCTCTTGGGGTCCACGCCTATCTCTCGCTCGCCAGCCTTGTGCTCGGAGCGCTGGTTGATGACCTTCTCCACCTGCGGCTCGAAGCTGTCATCAAACTTGTGGAGCATGTCCTTCCAGTCTTCCTTGCCCTCAGCTATGCGGTCGAAGTCGCCCTCCACCTTGGCGGTGAAGTTATAGTCCATTATCTCGGGGAAGTTGGCTTGCAGGAAGTCGTTGACCACGGTGCCTATGTCGGTAGGTATGAGCTTGCCGCGCTCCGAGCCGGCGAATTCCACCTTTTTCTCCTGCTTTATCTCATCGCCTTCCAAGGTATCGATGGTGTAGGGGCGCTCCTTGCCTGACTTGTCGCCCTTGACCACATACTCGCGCTGCTGTATCGTAGAGATTGTGGGGGCGTAGGTTGACGGGCGGCCAATGCCGAGCTCCTCGAGCTTGTGCACGAGGCTGGCCTCGGTGTAGCGCGCTGGGGCTTGGGTGAAGCGCTCTGTGGCGGTGATTGTCTTGCGGGCAAGGCTCTCGCCCACTGTCACCGCCGGCAAGATGTTGGCGCCTTCCTGTTTAGCGTCCTGTGCCTCATCGTCGGTCGATTCGCGATACACTTTCAGGAATCCGTCGAAGACCACCACCTCGCCGTTTGCCACGAAATGCTCCGCGCGGTTGTCAATGTTCACCACCGCCGTGGTCTTCTCTATCTTTGCCTCTGCCATTTGCGAAGCTATGGTGCGCTTCCAGATGAGGTCGTATAGCCTGCGCTCCTGCGATGTCCACTCGCCCTTGTCGGCGTTGGCGAATGTGGGGCGAATGGCCTCGTGGGCCTCCTGCGCGCCCTTCGACTTGGTTTGAAACTCGCGGTTGCGGACGTAGTCCTCGCCATAATCTTTCATTATCTCGTCCTTGCAGGCGTTCAAGGCGAACGACGAGAGATGCACGCTGTCGGTTCGCATATAGGTGATGCGTCCGCTCTCGTACAGCCTCTGGGCTATCATCATGGTCTGCGACACCGTGAAGCCGAGCTTGCGGGCCGCCTCTTGCTGCAAGGTGGAGGTGGTGAAAGGTGGCGCGGGCATACGCTTCAGCGGCTTCTTCGTGATGTCGCCAACCGTGAACATGGCGTCCTTGCAACTCTCAAGGAAAGCCTTGGCATCCTCATATGTCTTGAAACGGTGGTCGAGCTCGGCCTTAACCTCGCTGCCGTCGCCTGCGACGCTGAACAGGGCATTGACCCTGAAGAACGGCTCGCTCTGGAACTTCTGTATCTCGCGCTCGCGCTCCACTATGAGCTTCACTGCCACGCTCTGCACGCGACCTGCCGAAAGGGCGGGCTTCACCTTGCGCCAAAGCACCGGCGAGAGCTTGAAGCCGACTATGCGGTCGAGCACACGACGCGCCTGCTGGGCATCGACAAGGCTCATGTCGAGATGGCGGGGGTTGGCTATGGCCTGCAATATGGCGGGCTTGGTAATCTCATGGAAAACGATGCGTGACGTCTTCGCCTCGTCGAGGCCAAGCACTTCGCACAAGTGCCAGCTGATGGCTTCTCCCTCGCGGTCTTCATCGGACGCGAGCCACACCTTCTTGGCGGCCTTGGCGTTTTTCTTCAATTCGGCTACGACCTTCTTTTTGTCGTCAGGTATCTCATAGACAGGGGTCAACGTGTCCTTGCCTATGCTGAGCTCCTTCTTCTTCAAGTCGCGGATATGGCCATAACTGGACATCACTTTATAGTCCTTGCCAAGGAACTTCTCGATGGTCTTCGCCTTGGCCGGACTCTCTACTATTACTAAGTTGTCTTGCATATACAGCACATTAATTAATAGTACACCTATTATAATTGGAGGGCAAAAGTAAACATTTCACTTGCCAATACATTATTATATACACAAGAATTTAGGTTTTTTAATATCTCACACGCATCCATTTGGCGGTTACACGCCAGCGTGCAACAAGTAAAAAGCGCGCTGGCATTTGCCTTGACGCGCAATCGACAGATAAGCAACTGGCTTACCTCGACTTTTGCAAGATCACGTTGAGCGCGTGGCGGATGGAGCGCATGCCAAACTGCTCGGTATGGACTTCTTCCAACGGTATCCACTGGTAAGACGCGGCATCGTCGCCTGCCTTTAGGGCGCTGAAGTCTTCGACCTTGCACATGAAGAAGAAATCCATGGTGGGGATGTGGAAGCCTGAATAATAGTAGACGTTAGGGAAACTGAAAAGGTATTTCGCCTCGGTCACTTTCAGCCCCGTCTCCTCCAGCACCTCGCGCTTCATGCCTTCCTCGGATGTCTCGCCCATGTCGGCGAATCCGCCCGGAAGGTCAAGTGTGCCTTTTGCCGGCTCGCGCTTTCTCGACAGCACGAGGAGCTCGTTCTTGTCGTTGAGGATAATCGCCGCCGTGGATGCGCTTGGGTTGAGATAATACTCGAAGCCGCAGTTCTCACATTTCTTGCTCTTTTCGTCGTTCTCGACAAAATGCTTGCTGCCACAAACGGGGCAGTACTTGAACTTTTCTAATGGATGCATTGTTTATCAAAAGCAATAAATCATCTTTTACATCGCAAAGTTACGCAATTATCAACTAAAAACAAGGTTTTTGCAAAACTAATTTCACCGTCATGCATCGCGAACCACAATAAAGCCGCGACATTTGTAGCTATCGCGTAAGGAAAGAGCTTTCAACGTAAGACATTGGTTAGCAGCGAATGTTAATATAATGCAAAAAACGACGGCGCAGCATACGGCAATAGACTTTTCTAACTATTTTTGCCTTTGGATGATAACTATTCCTGAAACAACTAACAAACAAAGCAACTTATGAGAAAACTATTTAGCCTGATTTTATTGGTTCTTTGCCTATTCTGCTTTGCTCCAGCATATTGCTCGAAGCCATTAAAAGAAATTACAAGCACGAAGGTTGACAGCAGAGAGGGCGTAAAGTTTCTCAAGCATGTCTTCAAGTCGTACCTGCAGGTCGTGGCCAGCAACAACGCTAAGATGGAGGAGGATTTCCACGACGAGTTCATGGGATATTTCGATAAAGACAGCAAGGGTAGCGTTGATTGGGAGCTATCAATGTCGGCAAACCCCAAGTCGTTGCCAGACCTGTTCTACATGACCGGCCACAACTTCGTAAAACCAAAGGTCAGCGTGCGCCATCTCGACAAGTCGCTCTTCACGGTGTGCGTCAAGGATGTGCGCAGTTTCGCGTGCCGACTGAGGAAATATCCTTCAGGAAAGATAACCATCCTTTCGCTCAAGGCGTTATAACCACAAAGCAATGTGCGGCCCCTGTGGTCGTCCGCAACCCTAATGGCAAATCAATTGTGTCATAAATGGTTGCTGACGGTCACAGGGGCCGCACCCATGCAAAACGCACCCAAATGCGCGTTATAGCATCGACTTTATCTCTGCGTCGATGTCCTTTATCTGCGCGTCGCGCTTCTGCAGCGTGTTGTTCTTGTCGATGAGGAAGAACGTTGGCACCTGCTGCACGTTATACTCTGAGGCTGCCACCGCGCTTCCGTTCTCGTCGCGCACGCATATCCAAGGCAGTGCGGCGACCTGCTCCTTCCAGAAGTGCTCGTCTGGGTCAAGGCTGACTTGGTAAATCTCCAGCCCCTGGGCGTGGTACTTGTTGTAAAGGTCGCGGAGCCACATGACGCGCTGCGTGCTATTCTTCGATGCGAAGACGTGGAAGTCGAGCAATACCACCTTGCCCTTCAAGCTCGTGAGCTTTCTCACGTTGCCTTCGCGGTCGGGCAAGGCGATGTCTATCAAGCCCGACGTGGACACCTTGCTGGCCGGCAGGGTCTGGGCCTGTTGCGCTTG
>ERZ808252.1957-NODE-1957-length-13565-cov-3.599778_pt1 | contig 13565 bp, 5 predicted proteins | sample MGYA00521242_ERZ808252 | MGnify/ENA primary metagenome ERZ808252 (study PRJEB31516, sample SAMN03275581) | gut metagenome | biome: mammalia-associated habitat; material: feces | host: Papio cynocephalus | place: Kenya | collected 2012-08-07 ...
ACCCGGAAGGCCTCTCGCACAGAAAGCAAACTCCGACGGGCGGCAAAAGGCTACGCTAACGCTTCGCCCAGCCGCTTCGCACGATCCGCCCGCCACCCTGCGGGCGAGCAAATATCATCTTTCCTCTCCAAGGGTAGGGGCGGCAGTCCCCTGCCGCCCGCGCGCTGCCGCCTGTTTGCGCCGCGCGAAATGCGTTGTTTCTGCATGAAAACGGCGTCTCACAGGCGAAAATGGACGGTTTTGTCCCTGTCCTTCCTCTCCGCCTATTCGGGTCGGGAGAAGAGCTTCCAGTCGAGCGGAGCCACCGCCGTCCCGTCCGGAAGAACATAAGGCTCCTCCGTGTAGTTGACGGTCAGCGCCGTCCCGTCCGACCAGCGCGTCTCGTAGACGCCCGGCGCAAGCTCCCGGTGGCCGTCGATGAACAGGTACTGCAGGCGGACGAAGCGGGCGTAGAGGTCGGCTCCCTCCTTGATCGCCGCGATGGACCGCCGCAGCTCGTCGTCCGTCCCGCATCCGAGGTCGCCCTTGCCCATCCAGTCGTTGCCGTTGGAAAGGAACTTCGAGTAGAAGTAGAAGTTCGGCCGCCCGCCGTACTCGAGCAGTTTGAGCCGCCAATACGAAGGCTGGACGGTGAAGTTCACCGTGGACGAGAACGGGTTCGAGACGATGAAGCCGTTGTAGACGATCTGGAAGACCGGCACGAGCCGCTTCGCGAGTCCCTTGCCCGCGCGCCATTCGGCGGCAATCTTCTGCGGATCGTCGAACGAGGCGTAGAGGACCGAGTCGAGCGACGCGGCGAAGTGATCCATGCACCCCTCGCTCGCGAAGCCGCCGAACGCCCGCTTCGCCTCCTCCGCGCACAGTCCCCAATACCGGGCCCCGTCCTTGAACGAAAGCGGATGGCGCGGATCGCGGCATTCCGGCGCCGGCAGGATGGAGACGACGTCGAAGTAGCCCAGGCCCTTGAATCCGAGCGCCGCCATGCGGTCCATGTCCTTCGTGGCGAAGCGCTCGTAGGCGCGCTGCGGGCAGATGCGGTAGGGGCGTCCGCCGCCCCAATCCATGCCGGGCACCTCCTTCGGCGTGCCGTCCGCGTTCTTGACCGTCCACTCGACGTCCCAGTTGTCCGCGATGCGGTAGCCGTCCAGGAAGTTGCCGTGCGGCACGATCAGGTAGCCCGCCGCGCGCGCCGCGGCGATCGCCTCCTTCAGCTTCGCGTCGCCGCCCAGCAGGGGCTCGGACGGAAACGACTGCGGCCAGCGCCCGTCATGCCCGCCTATGTTCCAGCCCACGAGGCAGAGCTCGGCGTTCGCGACGCCCTGCCGCTTGAGTTCGCGCACGATGTCCTTCACGCGGTCGAACGTGACGCGCACCGTGAGCGGCGGCTCGTTCTCCGGCTGCTGGTACGGCTCGGGGCTCGGCACGGGCTTCCACGCCTGGCGGATGCGGATCTCCGGCGCCTCCACGGCCTGCTTGAGCACGGGATTCGCCTTCACGCGCTCGGCGAGCGGCGTCACGGCCTTGCGGTCGAGCTGGTACCGGCGGTAGCGCTTCGCGAGCGTCGCGTAGTCCGTCCCGGCCGGGAACTTGAAGTAGGCGATGGACAGATCCTCGTGCGGCGCGCGGCAGAGGTCGGCGTCCAGCGTGCAGGAGAGCGCGTAGCGTCCGTCCGCCGCCTCGATTCGCAGACCGGGATAGTGCGCGAGCGAGGTGACGACGGCCAGGTACGCGCCGCGCGGCGTGCTCCAGCCGAACATGGGCAGGGGCATGCGGATGCCGTCCGTCGCGTAGACGCCGGCGTCGCGGTCGAACTCGCCGTAGCGTCCGTAGGACGAGAACCAATACCCGGCCTCGCCCTTCCGGGCGCGGGCGAAGCCCGGCGTGACGCGAAGTCCCGTCGCGTTCTTCGCGCGGATCTCCGCCGCGGAGAGGTCCAGCGTCCACCTGTCGCCCGCATCGGCGAGGGCGATGCTGTTCGTTTCGGCCGACCCGTCCGGCTTCATCCAGACGAGCTCCGCCGTTTCCTCCGCCGCGCGGACGGATCCCGCAAAGAGAGCGAGCCCCGCGGCAATCGTGCGTATCTTCATGCTGTTCATCGTTTTGTCCCTTTCGAAATATCCTTTGCCGACAGACGCCAGCCACCCGGCAAACGGACGGTCTTCTCGACGGCGCCGTCCCCGGACCGCCGCCAGCCGAGCTCCAGCTTGCCGTCTTCAACCGGCAGGGCGGCTTCGCAAAAGGCGAGCGGGCTTTCCGCCGGCGGCTCGAACACGACCGTCCTCGCGGCGTAGTCGATCTTCTTCACGCCGAGGACGTCCCGCACGAGCAGGACCGCCGCGTGGCTCGCGAACCCGTGGCAGCAGCTGTGCGTGGGCTTGTCGAACTCCCACAGCGTACCCGTCCGCGCCGCCATCGCGGCGAAGTAGCCGCGGCACTCCTCCAGGACCTTTCCGGACAGCCCGGCGCGCGACAGGCACTCGAGCCGCAGATAGTTGCCGATGAAGGCGTTCGACGGGGCGACCTGCGGATAGGCGAGCGGCTTCTTCTCCGCGTCCAGCCGCGACGGTCCGAACGATTCGACCAGCGTCCGCCAGAGCGCCGGGTGCGTCTCCGGCGTCGCCACCTTGAAGAAGAAGGCGTAATACTGGCACGTCTCCGAGATGTCGTCCGGGCGGACGGCGAGCGAACCGTCCGCCTGCCGCACGGCATGGTCGCGGAACCAGCGCCCGTCCCAGCTCTGGCGGCGCACCGTTTCGCGCACGCGCGCCGCCTCCGCCGCGAGGTCGGGCCTCCCGTACAGACGGTCCACGGCGTCCAGCGTCTCCGCCCACAGCATGTTGGAGGGGTAGTTCACGTCCTGCACCCACTTGTTCGCCTGCGACCACTCGACGAACACCCAACCCGGCAGCTTTTCGAGCAGCCCGTCCGCATTGCGGTACTTCCAGAGGAAGGCGACCAGCTTCTCCAGGCGCGGGCGGAAGGCGGCGACAAGCCGCGCGTCGCCGCCGCGCCGGACGTACTCGTCCAGCTCGAGGACGAGCCACATCGCCCAGTTCGGAATGTAGTTGCCGTTCACGTGGTCGCCCGGATAGCACATCGGCAGCATGCCGTCCGCAACGTCGAATGACGCGGCCCGCGCATAGTTGTCGAGGAAGAGGTCTTCGAGCGCAAGCGAGCCCGTCAGCAGGCGGCTGACGCGTCCGATGAAGAAGCTGTCGCACAGCCACCCCGCCCGCTCGCGGCTCGGACAGTCGGTGAACACGTCGACGGCGTTCTGGGCGAACGTCTCGCGCGCGGCGTCGAACACGGCGTTCAGCTGCGGGTCGGCGCTCTCGAACCGCGCCCGGTACGCCGCCGCGTTCTTGCAGGCGCGCACGTAGGGCGCGGAGACCTCCGCCAGCCCGTCTTGCATGAAGAGGTGGACGTAGCGGAACGTGTTCGGCTCGAAGTTCTCCAGCCGGTAGACGCCCGGCTCCTTCAGGTCGTAGACGAACCCGAAGTCCGCCCCGATCCGCTGCGGATCGACCTTCCCGTTCGTCAGCACCTCGTCGAACGTGACGATGAGCCGCCCCGGACGCCGGCAGTCGACGGTCAGCCCCAGGAACCCCGTGTCGTTGAAGCCGCCGTCGAGGAGCACCCCCTTCCCGTCGCCGATGTGGATCTCCCGCCCGGCGAAGGGCTGCGTCCGCGTCACCTCGACGCGCGCAATGACGTCGTGCACGTCGATTTCCAGCTCGTCCGGCGGAAAGGCGTCGCGCGCGGCGTTCCAGCCGTCCCAGGTCACGTGCCGCTGCGGCGGCACCGTGCGCGCGGCGTCGTAGCGCGCCTCGGTCGCGCCCACAAACGAAAGCGGCCGGACGTCGAGACGCGGCGGCGGCGCAAGGCGCGGCAGGAGCGGACGCGCCGCCGTCCGCGCGAGCGCGACCGCCTCCGCCGGCGCGTTCGTCCGCCAGTCCGCGAAGTCCGGCACGAGGGCGTAAGCTTCCGCGAAGCCGCGCTGGTAGGAGAACCGCGAACAGCGTTGCACCTTCGGGAGGATGCGCGCCGCGAAGCCGTCCGGCGTCCCCGTCGCCAGTGCGCACGCGCCGTCCACGCGGACTTCCGCCTGGAGGAAGCCCGCGTCTTTCGGAATGTAGAAGTTGGGCACGTTGTAGTTCAGGGCCTCGACCGCCACGGCGTTCGTCCCCGCGCGGACCGGGAGTTCCCACTCGTCCACGCGGTAGGAGCCGTTCGGCCCGCGCGCGGGCCCGTAGCCGACGAACGTCCCGTTCAGGAAGACCCGGTACAGGGAGGATGCCGCGATGCGCAAGACCGCCTTCTGCCCTTCCCGCGCCGCGAAGTCGCCGCGAAAGCCGAGAAAGACGTTCTTCCCGTCCGCGCGTCCCTCTGCCCAGACCGGCTTCGCGGCGGAAAAGAACGCCGTCTTCGCCGCATCGTCCGCCCGTTTCATCCGGTAGACAAGCGTACCGCCCTTCGCGAGATCGGCGTGGCGGAGCTTGAAGTCCGGCACGGTCTTCCCGTTCAGCGCGACTTCGGCGACCGTGCCGCCGGGCGTGAAGTTTTCCGTCCGTATCGTCAGCGTCTTGCCGCCGGGCAGGGACAGTTCGGCGCCCGGCACCTGCGGCGCGCCCACGACGTACTCGCCGCCGCACGGGTCGAACGGATAGAATCCCAGCGCGCTGAAGACGTACCACGCCGACATCTGCCCGCAGTCGTCGTTGCCGCACAGCCCGTCGGGCGTCGGACGGTACTGCGTGTCGAAGACCTCCTTGACGTACTTCGCCGCGAGATCGGGACGTCCGAGAAGCGAGAAGAAGTAGATGACGTGGTGGCTCGGCTCGTTGCCGTGGGCGTACTGCCCGATCAGCCCCGTCACGTCGCTCACGCCGTTCTCGCCGTAGGCGACCGATTCGCCCGAGAAGAGCCGCTGCAGTTGCGCGAGCGCCGCGTCGCGCCCGCCCAGCGCGGCGACAAGGCCGTCCGGGTCGTGCAGGACGTGCCACGTGTACTGCATCGCGTTGCCCTCGGTGAAGTCGTTCGGCTGGAACCAGCAGTGCCCGCACGCCTTCGGGTCGAACGGCTCGCGCCAGCCGCCCGCCGCGTTGCGTCCGCGCGCGAACTTCGTCACGGGGTCGAGCGCGTTGCGCCAGAAGCCCGAGCGCCGCGCGAAGAACGCCGACTCGTCCGCCTTGCCGAGCGCGGAGGCGAAACGCGCCGCGCAGGCGTCGTCGTAGGCGCCCTCGAAGAGACGCGAGACGGACTCGCCCACGACCTTGTGCCCCCGGCTGCCGCCCGTCAGCGCGTCGTACGGCAAGTAGCCGTACCGCTCCAGCAGCGGCCAGTCCTCCTTGAGCAGGCCCCACGTCGAGTCGCTCACCGCCTTGTGTTCGCGCGTCAGCGAATCATGGACGGCCCGCCACGCGAGGTCGACGTCGTAGCCCCGGAAGCCCTTCAGGTAGGCGTCGGCGATGACGGGCACGGCGTGGTGGCCGATCATGCAGTGGTTGTCCGTACCGCGCAACCCCCAGATCGGCAGGTAGCCGTTGCGCTTGTAGACGTCGAGAAGCGAGCGCACGAAGCCGTCCACCCGCTCGGGCGCGAGGAGCGTGTAGAGCGGATGCGCCGCGCGGAAGGTGTCCCAGAGCGAAAAGGTCGAGTACTCCTCGCGCCCGACGTCGCCGATGTCGTTCGGCTGGATCGCCGTGCGGTAGAGCGCGGCGTAAAACGAGGCGCGCACGGCGGGATCCGTCCCCGGCGCCAGGCGGACGCGCGAAAGGTAGGCGTCCCACGCCGCCTCGGTCCGCGCGGCGACCGTCTCGAAGGGAACGCCCTTCAGCTCGGCGTCGAGGTTCGCGGCGGCGGCCTCGGCGGACGTCGCCGACAGCGCGAGGCGCACCTCGAGCACGCCGTCCGGCAGGACGCCGAAATCGCAGACGCCGCCCGTGCGCGACACGACGGGACGCGAAAAGTCGAACGCGCAGAAGATCTCGTAGTCCACCCAGGCGCGCACCTTGCGCCGCGCGACGAGCCGCGTCGGCGAAAGCGCGCGGATCTCGGATTCCTTCACATACGTCGCGAACACGCCCCAGAGCGAACCGTCGTCCTTGCCGCGCCGGGCGATCGTCCAGTCGAGGTCGGCCAGAAGTTTCGCGGACGCGCCTTTCGGATAGGCAAAGCGGTAGACGGCGCCGTGGGGCGAGGCGGCGACCGAACAGGAGATGCCGTCGGCGAGATCGACCGCGTAGAAGCCGGGCCGCGCCGTCTCCGTCTCCTTCCGCATACGGACCGCACGTGGCGCGTCCCCCGCAAACGGCAGAATGCCGAAGTCGCCGCCGCCCGGGCAACCCGTCCCGGAAAGGCGCGTCTGCGAAAAGCGCCAGAGCCAGCCGTCGCCATGCTGGTAGCCCGACGTGTGCGCCCAGTCGCCGACGTACTTCCCGGGCGAGGCCGACGTGTCGGGACCCGCCTGCACCGCGCCGAACGGTGCGCACGCCGCCGGCGAGACGTGCCCGAGCCCCGCCGTGCCGACGAACAAGTCGACCGGCTCGTCTGCGCGACCTGTAAAGGCCGCGACGGCAAACGCCGCGGCCGCTAATGAGGTTCGTATACCCGACACTTTCCGCTCCTTGCCGAATGTCTCCAGACTGCGGATCAGCGCACGATCAGGGCGAAGCCCGGACGACGGGCGCGCAGGAAGTCTTTGACTCCCAGACTGCCACGCGACACGCGCAATTCGTCCAGATTGCCGTCAAACTGCCCAAACGAGAGCACACTGTCCGAGAGATTGTCGACGGACAACAGACCGCCCACGTCCGTTGTTTCGACCTCTTTGTAGTCGCGGTAGACCGTGACCGTCGTCTTCGCATTGTCCGCGGAAGGCGCGAAAACAATCCCGACATGCGACCAGTCGCTGCCAAGCGAATCCGCCGAGACCGTCGTATCGCCGCCCACGACAACTTTCAGGCCGTCACCCGTCTGCCGCAGCGCCCAGACGGTGTTCGTCTCCGTTCCTTTGACGCCCAAGAGGGCGATCAGATCCGTATCGGCGGACGCCTTGCCGCGCACGAAGAACTCGACCGTCTGGTCGGGGCGCTCCAAAAGGGAAAGGCGCGAATAGGCGGCGGCGCCCTCCGCCAGCGAGAGCGAACCCTTGTTTTCGGGACGTTCCGAAAGGGGGTGCTTGTCCGCATCGAGAAGCTGCCCCGCGCAAGGACGCACGACGGCGGCCTCGCCCGTGAAGACCGGCGTTTCCACATACGCCGCGAGCAAATCCGTCGTCGTGTCGAACGGCGCCCAGACGAGCGTCGCGCCCTCGACACGCTTCGTCGTCAGGAACTCGCTCGGCTTGAGCGCCTTGCGCGTAAGGCGGAACGCATCCAGCTTCATGTCCGTGAATCCCGTACCGTACTGAGAAGCAGCCAGGTAGAGATTCTTCGCCGCCGACAGGTCAACGTTGGAGCCTCGGCCAACAAGCAGATAGTCCAGATAAAAGCTGATCGACTTGGCCGTCTTGTCGTAGACGCACGCCAGATGATGCCACTTACCGTCGACAATCTGAGGCGTCGGCTCCACCCACCGCTTGTAAGATGCGTCCGTGCAATTCAAGAAGCCTTCTTTCAGAACCTGGACGTTCCAACAGTCTTCAGCCACAAGCAACCCAACGTTTCGGGTGGAAGATCCGCTCTCCGCCTTGAAGAACACCTCAACCGTATAGTTTTCTCCCATGGCCTCGGATGCGTCCGAAATGAGAATCCGGGCAGCGGTTTCATTCTCTTTGCCGGAAAGCACAAGTGCCCCTCCGTTGGCATAGTCCGCCGGGCTGAGGACAGTCGCGTACATGCGACTTCCCGGCATGTCATCGGACTTCAGATTGCCCGTCGCCCCGTCGTAGAAGGTAATCTCCGCCGCACGCGCCGGATGGACGGCATTCCAGGACAGCGAAGTCCCGGTCGCCGATTCCCAGCCGCGCGCACAGGGGAACTCATCGGCCCCGACGGCAGACGGCTCGTCAAATGGCAGATAGACGGCCACATCGTCTTCCTGATCGTGCGCAACAGCCCGGTAGCCGAGGAACTCGCGCGCCGTCAAGACGCGACCTGTGACGCGAAATTCGTCAAGGGAACCGTTCTTGAAGTTCGCCCAGACCCTCTGCGGAACGCATCCGATGATGACGGGCCGACCCGCGAGATTGGGAGCCTCACCTTCCAGGAGTGTCAAGCTCCCGAGAATCTGGTAATCCTGAAAGACTTGCCAGGTTCTTGTTGTGGAATCATATGTCACCGCGACATGATGCCATTTCCCGTCGCTAAGGGACGGACCATTCCCTGTACCTGTTGTCCGTACGGACGCGCCACCGCCCTTTGACGTCAAGACCAAGTACCCGCCATCGTTCTCGGAACGTCGAACCAGTTCAAGCCGCCAGCAATCGTTTGTGCCCCAATTCTCAAAGCTTGACTCGCCTATGCCGCGGCAGACAAGAGTCTGGGTCTTCATCTCCCGCGTCTTCACAAACAACTCGACCGTGAAACTGCCATTCGCGAGCCGCCAAGCATTATTCTCCCCCTGCTCGTCGTCAATGCGGATAACGCCAGTTCCTTGGCCTTCGCGAAAATGCACGCACCTGCCATTCGCCAATGCATTCATTCCGTCCAACAGCGAAACTGTCGAGGACCAGTCGTTCGTGCCGCCGACCACCCAGCCGCCGTGCTTCCATGTGGCAGAAGCCGTGTCGAGAGAGTCCGCCACGCCCTTGAAAGACGATCCGACCTCGTTTGTAAGGGAAAACCCATAGGCGACCGTCCCGTCCTCTGGAAGGTCGCTGAACCGATACCACACAAGCGTGTCGGCGTCTGTCGCATGGACCGCCGTTGCCGAAATCGACAACATGGCCGCGCAAAGGTTTTTGAATCGGCTATGGCATAGACGCCTCTTCTTCGAATTTGAATACGCAGAACCTCTCATCTCATCTGTCCTTTCTCTTGGTTTGGTTTGTGTTTGATTTGCAAATCGCGTTTACCTGTCGGCTTCCTGCTCGCCTCGCTTCGTCCACGCGCGACGGAAGAACTGGCTGATCGTTTCGACCGACCTCTTCGGACGCCGGAACTGGTCATAGCACCCTGCTATCGACCCGCCAAACATCGCCGAGCAGCTCCTGTCGCAGAAACGCTCGCGCGTACGGCCATCGTTCATCTGCCAGATCGCGAAGCCGGAGCAGTCCGAATTCGCCCACAGACACTCCAGAATGTCGCGCAAATACTCCTCCTGGTATTCCTCGGTGTTGATCGAAGCGTTCGGGTCGTGCATTCCATAGAGTCCGCCACATCCCGACTCGGAGACCATGATCGGCTTGTCGGGGTATAGCTTGCGGAAGCGCGCAATCGCGCTCGTGAAGCGCCTCTCGACCTTCTCCTTCAGCTGCGCGGGCGTGCCCGGCGTCGCGGGAATCGTCCCCGGATAGGCGTTGAACGCGACAAGATCGACACTCGCGCTGGAAATGTCTGAGTCAACCATGTTGCATGCGAAGGAAACAAGCCGACCGGAGTCCTCGGCTCTGATCGTCGCAGCCAGCCTGTCCACCAACGCCTTGCCGGCCTCGGTCTGGCTGGCACATTCGTTGAGGAAGCCATAGACGATGACGCTCGGATGGTTGAAGCTCGCCCGCACCATCTCCCGCGTCTGGCGGACCTGCATTTCGCAGAACCCGGCATCCCCCAGCTCGTTCGGCGGGAAGTTCTTGCCGAAGCTGGCATGCCCGTTGCCCCAACCGAGCGACTCCTCCCACACGAGGACGCCCATCTCGTCGCAGAGGTCGAGGAAGCGTTCGCACTGCTGGTAGTGCGCGCCGCGGATGAAGTTGCCGCCGACGGCCTTCAAGTTCTGGAGGTCGCGCAGCATTGTCGTCTCGCCCGTTGCCGAGCCTTCGAGAACGGACGACTCGTGGCGGTTGAAGCCCTTCAGGAACAGTTCCTTCCCGTTGAGGTACATCTTGCCGCCCCTCGCCTCGACCTGGCGGATGCCGAAGCGCACGGCGGCGGGCTGGGACGCCGCGCCCGCGCAGGTCACGAACAGCGTGTGCAGGTTCGGGGCTTCGGGCGACCAGGTGCGGAAGCCCGGCACGCGCACGGTCGCGCGCCCGTCCTTCCACGCCGCCGCGACGGTCTTCCCGTCCACCGTGACGGCGCCGGCCGGCGCGCCGCCCTCGACCGCGACCTCGACCGTCCCCGTGCGCCAGTCGCGGGTGCGAACGAAGACCTTCGGCGCGCGCTCGACGAGCCTGACGCCATGGTAGAAGCCGCCGTAGAAGTAGAAGTCGTAGTACGGGCGCGCGAGCTTGACGCGCGGCCATTCGAGGATGTTGTCCACCGCCGCCGCGATCTCGTGCGTGCCCGCCGCAAGCGGCCCGACGGGAATCTCCAGCCGCGCGTAGGGGTAGTCGTGGCGGCCCAGGTCCGCGCCGTCGAGCGCGAACGCCGCGCGTACGCCCATGCCGTCCACGGTCAGCACGGCGTCCCTCATCGGCGCGTCGAGCGTGAACGTGCGACGGTAGAGGCCCGTGCCGCGCTTGAGGTAGTAGCGCGGCAGGACGTCCCAGCAGCCGGGCACGGCCATCACGTCGTCCGCCGCGAACGACGCGAGGGACGTCTCCTCCAGCGGCTTGCCCTCCTTGAACGTGAACTGCCACGGACCGTTCAGGTTGACGGCCAAGGCCGCGACCAGTGCGCATGTCGTCAATGTCATTTCTTCCTGTCCTTTCTCATTGTTCGCGGTGCAACACCCTAAACGGCGGTCACTTGTCCGCGACGATCTCGTAGTGGAGGACGCCGCGCGCCGTCGAAGCCGTGAAGACGAGCCGCCCGTGGCTCACCTCCGCCGGCACGGCCCCCTGCCGCGCGCCGTCCGTGCCGAGCGCGTAGACCGAATACGCCTCCGGGCGGTCGAGGCGGACGGCGAACGCCGCCTCGCCCCGCTCGACGAGGCAGCCCTTGCCCCACTGGAGCAGCACCTTGCGCGTCTCGTCGGCGTAGACCGTCCCCGCGCCCTGCACGTCAGTCAGGTGCACCGCGAGGAGGCGCGACGCGGACGGGATCGCCCGCCCGTCCAGCGACGAGACCCACGCCGCCGCCGGCACGCCGCGCACGCGCACGGCAACAGCCCCCGCGTCGATGTCGCCGCCCTCGGAGAACCCGCCGCACGTGCGCGGCGAGACGATACGCATCGAGCCCGTCTTCGCATCCGTCTCGAGCGTCGCGTCGTCCGCGTCGCCCCGCAGGAACAGGCAGACGGACGCGCGGTCGCCCGCCTGACCGAGCGGGTCGGTCGCGCAGTCGAAGTAGCCCGGCGTCTGGTCGCGGCCGTCGCGAAAATAGTCGCGACTGTGCGCATAGGCGAAGCGCCAGAGCGCGTCCCACTTGTCCTGCGCCGCGCGCGCCCCCGTGAAGATGCCGCCGAGCGCCCGGTACTTGCCGGGGCCGGAGAAGTTCCACTCGCTGATCGCATAGGGCTTCGTGGCGTTCTTCGCGTACCCCTTGTTCAGTAGCGGCACACCGACGCCGCGCAGCGGGCTCTCGTTCGGGCACGAGGACGGCAGCCGCCACTTCCTGCCGTGGAAGACCGGATGGTCGATGTAGAAGTGCGAGTCCACGTAGTCGAAGCATGGCGTCGCGCCCTCGCCCTCGCCATGGCGCGGACCGCAGTTGTCGTTCGTGAGAAGCGCCTTCGCGCCGAGTGCGCGGAGAAACCGCGTCGCTTTCTCCGTGAACGTCCGCATCAGGTGGTCGTCGAAGGCCCGAAAGCCCTGCGACCCCAGGGCGGGCGCGTCCCCCTCGCCGCCGAACGCCTTCCACGCCGTCCGCACACGCGGATCGTCCGCCTTCTCCCGCCACCCCATGGCGAGGTCGCCCTCGTTGACAAGCGAAAGGAGCGGCATGCCCGGCTCGTCGGCATAGGCGCGGCCCGTGTAGGGGTTGACATGCCGAAGGAACGCCTCGGCGAACCGGCACCAGTCCCGGTAGGCGGGCTCGTAGCAGGCGCAAAGCGTCTTGTACAGCCCCATCGGCACATCGCCGTCCCGATCCACGCCGATGTCGCGCCACCTGACCTTGCGCGAGACGTAGAGGTCGGTCGTGATGTAGATTCCGTTACGGATCGCCTCGGCGATCAGGAAATCGAGCTTGTCGCGCTCCTCGGGACGCTTCGCCCACGTGTCGTCATGGTGATGGACGCGGATCGAGTTGTAGCCGAGCCGGCGAAGGCGCGTCACGAGCATCGTCGCGTCCGCATGCGACGGATAGTTCGCCGTATTGCAGAGATTGACGCCGTAGAACCGCTGGCGGACGCCCGGACGGCCCTCGAAGACGAATTCTCCGCCTTGCGCCTTGAGCCAGCCGTACTTGCCCGCCGGCGCATTGGCGAGCCCCATGCCGGAGAAGTCGAGCGCGCTGCCCGCGAGGATGTCCTTGCGGTTCTCCAGCCTCGCCCACTCCGGGCCTTCCGAGATGACGAGTTTTGCGCGCGGACGCATGGAGAAGCCACCCGTCACGGAAATGCGCACGCGAAACGCGACCGTTTCGCCCGCCGCGTATGACCGCAGGCCGAGAAAGCCGCCAAAGCGCGTGAAAAACGTGCACCCGCCCCACTTCCGTCCGTCTTCCGCGTTGTAGGGAACAGGCTCGTCCCATTCGAGCGTGAGCGTGCGCCCGCCCGCGATCGGGTACGCGAAGCGCCGTGCGCGTCCGCCGCCGAAGCCGCCCGCGCCGTCGATCCCGGACGGGAAGACCCGTTCCCGCTCGTCCGCCTTCCAGGCGCGCCCGACGGCGTCAGCCGCCGCGTGCTGGACGACCAGGCCCAGACACTGGAGGTCAAATGCCGCGCGGGCCGTCGCCGTCCATGTGCAGACGAGCGACCCGTCGGGCTGGAGGCTCCCGTCGAACGCGGCGTCCAGACGCGGTCTGTCGCCGGCAAGGACCTGCCAGCGACGGTGCAGTCCCGTGCTGTCGAAGTCGAGCGAGACGCCAAGCGCCGCCCAGCCCGGAGCGAACGCGGCGAGACCAATCTCGAACGAGCCGCCGGACAGCCGCCCGCTCGCGTCCAGGCGGACATCCAGTGGCTGCGGCTGTTCTGCCGCGCACGCGACGGACGCCAGCGGGGCCGACGCCTTGCGCGCATCGGCCGGGGGAATGTCCTCCGAGTTGCACCCAGCCAGCAGCAGGCAGACGCCCGCGCCGGACAACATGGCCAGTTTGCGTTTCTTCGTCATTTTCATCTTTCTCCTTTCCGGCAGGGAAGCCCCAATGTCGCCAGAATCAGACCCTTCATCTTAGCTCCACTTGTCTTCATGTTGCATCCTTCCTTTCCCCCGTGATATTCCGCGCCGCTTTTGCATTCAGCCCCGCACATCGCATGCAGAATATTGAGATAACGCCGAGAACCCACGCGCGTCCCATCTGCAAAACACTGACAAGCCAGCAGGACGCCGAAGCACGCGAGGAGTCCCTCGAATGCAGGCGTAAACAACGCATAGAGGCTCTCTACGGCGTTACGTGCACATAGGGGGGGGGGTACTTGGA
>ERZ808252.1960-NODE-1960-length-13560-cov-4.903887_pt1 | contig 13560 bp, 14 predicted proteins | sample MGYA00521242_ERZ808252 | MGnify/ENA primary metagenome ERZ808252 (study PRJEB31516, sample SAMN03275581) | gut metagenome | biome: mammalia-associated habitat; material: feces | host: Papio cynocephalus | place: Kenya | collected 2012-08-07 ...
TAACATGCCCTTGAAGGGCTGGTGCATACCTCGCGTTTCACGCGTGGTTATGATTGTCACGATATCTCTTTTAGACACGTCCATAAAATTGTGTCGCAACTACGGCACGTCTAATCGTCACACTTGTATCAAGACTACGGCTCGTCTAACAGGCAAACGACTAAAAAGCGCATCAAATTGAGATAATTTTTGAGTATGCTAAAACAAGATTTTTATGCCGTTGACAGAGGATTTTATCAGTGCTAAACCGCCACGCCGAAAGGCAATGTAAAACTTGGAGTGAGTATAAAACCATTGCGATTAATGCAATCTATCGCAAGAAACATTAATCAATTAGATGTAAAAATTTGCGAAAAATTATACTTATTTTTATACTCATTTTTGATAATAAGACCGCAACACACAATATAATGTGCTTTGCTAACTTGCAAAATTCAACATATAGCGTATAATGAAAGAACAGTATATAATTATTAATTATTAATTAACCTAATCAATCCGAATCCTTGCTTTTCAAAAACAGCACGTTTTTCGTGTGGACGTCGCTGTATGAAAAGGTGCGTTTTTCGCCGCCTTCGAGTTCGACGGTGAATATCGAGGGAAACAGCGCGGTCACTTTGCCGTGATAGAGCGAGGATTTGCCTCTGCCGCCGTTGATTTTGACAAGTACGGGTATGCCGACTATTTTTTGCACGCGGGCTTTTGCCTCTACGATGGATTGTCCTATTTCTCTCATACACCGATTGTTGCCGAAAATTCAAATTTTATTCGCATAAACGCAAAGAAGTTTGAATATGTTTTTGGTGAAACGGAGGAATGCTATGTTCGATTTTGAAAAAATAAGTGCCAGCAAATTTTACGTTGCGCCGACATCCGAGCGAGTTGTCGAGTTTTCGCCGACGGACGTGGATATGAGCAACATTGCAAAGGTATTGTCTTTGGCGGTAGACGCGCGAGCGACGAGCGTTGACGCGCAGGACGGATATGCGCAAGTGGGCGGCAGAGTGAATTTCCGCCTTGCGTACTTGGATAAAGACGGAACGCCGAAGGGCGTGGATTACAACGCCGATTTTACGGCGAGAGTGGACGGCGAGTTCGTCGAGGGCGACAGCGCGTGGTGCGACATCGTTATATCCGAATCCGACGTGGAAGCGGGGGATACGCTCACGCTTACGGCGGTGCTCGAGGGCAACGTATCGGCAATCAAACGCGACGAAATCGAGGTGCTTGTCAATGCGGACGATTGCTACATCCAAAAGCAAGAGATTTACGTTCCGTCATTTATCGCGCAAAAATCGGTGGTCGTTCCCTTTGACGACGAAAAGAACGTGGGCGGCGAAATCGAATCCGTGCTCGGACTTTCTTCGACGGTCGTTACGCGCCAGTCCCTTGCGACGGACGGCGGCGCAACCGCAAAACTGGCGGTCTATTCGGTCGTGACCTACGTCGAGGGCGGCGAAATCAAGCAACACACTTTTGAAATTCCGCTCGAAGAAGAATTTAATCTCGACGGTGTAAAAGAGGGCGACGCAATCAAATTTTACACCGCTTTGAAATCGTCCAAAATCGTGCTTCAAGGCGTGACGGACGACAATACCATTCGCGTGGAAGGCGAAATTCAAATCAAGGTTCAAGCGTATAGATGCTCGAAAACCGAAATCGTGTCCGACTTGTTTATGCTGTCCAATCAAACGGAAATCGAACGCAAAACCGCAAAATACACTTGCTTTGACGGCTGCGGCTATTTCGTCAAGGGCGTGGGCGGAAGCGCAACGCTTTCGGACAACAAACCCGCGGCAATCGAGGTGTGCGCTCTGCCGTATGCAAGGTGCTATACGACTCGTGCGTACGTCAACGACGAAAACAGACTCATCGTCGAAGGCGTTGCAAATACGGATATAATCTATCGCGACGAAAACGGCTACAATTCCGTGCGTGCGGAACTTCCGTTTGCAATCTCGGCGGCAAGCGAAATCCCGTTCTCGAAAGAAGTGCGCGTAGATTGCAAGATTCAGCGCATAGACGCGGTCGTGCGCAGAGAACGCGAGTTTGACATCACTTTTGACGTTGCAATCGCGGTCTGCGGATTCTCGCCGCTCGAAGCGTCGTATATCTCGGCGGTGGAAGTCGGCGCGGAACGCGCGCAAAACACGTCCGCATTGTCCGTGTACGTCGCCTCGCCGTCCGACACTATGCTTGACGTATGCTCGGCTCTGTCCGCAATGCCCGAAGACATTTTGGCGCAGAATCCCGACCTTGCCGAACCGTTTGCGGAAGATACGAAAATCGTGTATTTCAGAGCGTTGAAGTGAATAGAATCTCGAAAAACCTAAAGAGAGAGAGGCTTTTGCCTCTCTCTTTTCAAATTCAAACTATCCGCAGGTATCGTTGTTGACCTGTGTTTTTTTGTCGGTTCTGTTATTGTTTTAGCAACTGCTCTTTTTTCTCATCAAACTCTTGCTGCGTTATAACGCCGCTGTCTAGCAGTTCTTTGAGTCCTTTTAGTTCGGCTATATAATCGGGGGCAGTGACTTTTTGAGGGTGAGAATCGTCGGACGGGGTATTTCTTAAATTAATCGCAATTTTTTCAAATGCGGAAGCTTGCTTTTCTTGCGCGCCGACTTTCGCCATTTCAATGTCGGTGTGTAAATCCTTGTCTGTTTTAACGTCGTTTATCATTTTTGAAATAGCGTTATAAACTTCATCATTATTGTCAATACAGTCAAGCGTGAAAGTATCATTTACGATATTGCCATTTTGCTTTTGCGGTTGAGCGTCTTTCCCTTGCGAAAAATAAATAACCAATTTTTTTAACCCTAAGTCATTTTTAATTTCGACATTATCTATCACATCGAGGCGATAACTAAAACTTGTTTTAGAGAAAAATAGTGCTTTAACGCCGTAAATGCGTTTATTTGTTACGGTACAAGTGTTTTGCTTAATTGAATAAATGTGTGATAAGCAAGAAAGAACATCAATGCACAATCCACCGATTCCAAATAGAAGTAGTGCAACACCAGAGGCAGAATTATTTTTTAATATGCCAAAAACAATCATCAAAACAAAAGCAATCATAAAAACAATATACTCAACAACAAGCACAACGGGCATTTTGCATTTAGCGTGTACGATTATGATTTCTTCTTCACGATTTTTTCTGATTTCGTTCATATGCGGCGTTCCTAAAAGATGATATAATATATTGTAGTTAGGCGTTGCCTAATTGTCAAGATAAAAATTAAGTAATGCCTAATAATATGATACGGATTAAGTCATATTATTAGGTGAAAAATGGGCGAACTCGAAACGAAAATTAGCAAAAGGTTGAAAGAAGAAATAGAATTGTCGGGGAAGTCGAAAAGTGATCTTGCAAAAGCAATAGGCGTATCTAAGCCGACGGTATCGCAATATCTTTCAGGACGAATTATGCCTTCTCTCGTTACGTTCGCAAAGATATGCGCATTTCTTGATTGTTCCGCTGATGATATTTTGAAATTATAAGTTTTTGTTGCGTTTATTTTTACGTTCCGCATTTACGCGAGGCGGGCGGATTTCATTGAAAGAAGAAGGGCGCGGGCGTCGGATTTGGCTTTGTCAAGGGCTTCGTTCAGAGCGGTGCGAGCCGAGTCGATGGCTTTTACGGTTTCCGATTGAGCAAGCAGCGTTCGTATTGCGGCTTCGTCTTCTTGGGTGACTTTCATTTGCTCTTTGGCTTGCGAGGCTTGCGTTTCGAGGCGTTCGATTGCGCTTTCGACGGATTGTCTGCTTGCATAATCGTCGTCGCTCGGTATGCAGGTGGCAAGAGCCGAATCTACATCGAATTTGACAAACGGCAACGACGACATAACGCTGTCTGCGAGAGAAAGGGCGGATTTGATATAAGTTGCCACGCTTTTAATTGCTTCCTTTGCGACGGACAAGTCCGTTTCGTCCTCTTGTGCAAATTGCAAGAGGTATTCGACGGCGTTGCCGTATGCGGATTGTATTTCCGTGCGTGCGCTTTCGTTTGAGCGGTACACCGTGTTCACAAAGCAATCCAACTCGGTTTTGGTGAATCTAACCGTGCCGTTTAAGGCGGAATACTTGGTTTTGAAGTCGTCCGCACGAGTGCCGAGCAAACAAGCAATATCGTCAAATTGCTCTTGCGTAAGTTCGTACACGGGGTTTTGGTCGAAATAATTCGAGCAAGCGAGATAAAACTCAAGCGCGAGTTTGCTTGCGCTCGAAGCGGCGTATTTTGCGGTGTTGAGCGCTTGTTTTGCAACGTCTATCGCGTCGGACTTTGCCGTATCCAACAGTTTTTTCGCGAAATAGCGAGCGTATACGCCGTTTTCAACGGTTTGTTGTGCGCTGTCGAAGATATATTGCGCGCGGTTTATTGCAAGTCGGTATTCGTCGTCGAATTTTTGGTTCAAGTCCGATTGAAAGTCGTTTGCTTCGGCAATGAGTTTGTCGAGGGACAAAGAGAGGGAATCCTCGACGGATACGCCGTTTTGTTGCGCTATTTTCACGAGGCGATAGGTTGCGACGTTGAGGTTCTGAATGGTTAGATTGTCGGAATTTTCGGATTTGAGCGCGTCGAGTTCGGATTGAAGCACAAAGTCGCAAGAATGCGAAATCGAAACCGTGAGCGACGGATTTGCGTTTTTTATCGCGGAAGTGAATTTTGCGCTTATCTTTTCGAAAATATCGTTGTTTTCTTCAGTGGAAGTCACTTCGACGGACACGTTTGCGCCGTCCGAAATGTAGCCGTATTTGACGGACAGTGCGGCAACGTTGCCTATTGCGACGTCGAGGTCCGCGCCGACTATGCCGTCTTCCTCGAAAAGCAAGGCTTTGCCATCCGTGTTTGCGCCGCACGCGCTCATAACCACGTTGTTTTGGTCAAGCACGAGTTCAACGGACGGATTGACGTCTACGCAAACGAAAGACGTTGCTTTTTGCGGCTCGGGGGTGCTTGGCGCGTTGGTGTAGACCGAATTGCACGCAATGAGAACGACCGCCGACAAGACGGTTGTCAAAAGGCATAACGCCAAACATACGGTTTGCGTGATTCTCTTGCGCATAGCAACCTCGAATATTACTCGTTCGTTTTCGGCAATCCGCGCACATACGACGCGCATATTCTCGCGTATACGGTGCGGATATAACTTTACAATATAGATAATATACTCAAAACGTTAAGAAGCAATTAATTTTTCTTAAAGAAACGTAAATTTTTCCTCAAAAATCCGCAAAATCGGGCAAATCGAACAAAATTTTCGAAAAATAATTATAAGTTGTTATATTTTTGCGCTTATGCTAAAATAAAAATATGACCAAACAGGAACTCGACAAATTGATGTTGCGCCTGCAACGAGGCGACGAAAGCGCGTTTGAGCAAATCTACAACGATACCAAACGCGGTCTTTTTGCGTTCATTATGTCGATATGCCGAAACTACCAGACCGCCGAAGATATGATGCAGACGGCGTACATTCGTTTGAGAACCACCATATCGAATTACAGGGCGGGGTCGAACGCGTATGCGTGGCTGTACACGATCGCCAAAAACGCCACGATAAACGAGTTGAATCGTTCAAAGCGCGAGCAGTCTACGGAATCGTTCGAGGACGACGCCAAGTACGGCACGTACTCGATTGACGAGGAACTCTCGCCCGTGACCAACGCTATGAACAAGGTTCTGGGCGACGAGGAAAGAGAAATCGTAACTCTGCACGCAATATCGGGATTCAAGCACCGAGAGATTGCGGAAATGACGGGCAGACCCGTCGGATCGGTGATATGGGCGTACAACAACGCTCTTGCAAAACTCAAAAAAGAACTGCAAAAGGAAGATGGATATGAGACTTAAAGATATTGAAGGAAAACTCAAAAGCGAGCATAATTCTCAAACGGTCCCCGACGTTTTGCAGAGAGCGAAAAAAGCGCCGATAAACAAACTGCTCGACGGACAAACGCCGCTCAAAGCCTTCGACAAGCATACTGCGGTAAGGCTGCTTTGGTGCGTTATGCTTCTTTTGGTGACGGCGGTGCTTGCGACGTTTGCAATCGCAATGCTTCCAGGCGGCGCAAAGGACGAAGTGGCGGTGTGCTACGTCAACGTAAAGGTGGAATCGGGCGGCGAAACCGTCGTGTACGGCATCGTTGTCGAGAATTACGAAACCGTTTCCGTGTTCGTCAAAGAAAGGCAAAATCAAACCGTAATCGCGCAAAATCTTCAAAAGAGAGGGTATTCGCTTCAAAGCGCGATAAATGACGTATGCGAGCAAAAAGAGGGCGATAGAATCACGATTTGCGTGCTTGGAAAAGACGTTTCAGCGGATTTTGCAAACGCAGTTAAAGATATGTTCTCGCCCTATGCGGCGAATACGTCCGTAAACGATTCGGCCGTGATTTTCGAACTTAAAGATTTTCTCGGTTCGGACAAAACCGACGTCGGCGCGCTAATCGACGAGTACGTCACGAAATTCCAACAATAACGCGATAAAGGTTAAAAGCGCGCGCAAGACAAAATAAGGTTGAAAAAAGCGCGCCCCGTGTGTATAATAGATTCATAAAATTTATTCATACTACGATTGTGCGCACCTGCGCACGCAAGGTGATTATGAAAAAAACGCTAATGACAATTTGCATCGTACTCGTTGCCACGCTCTTGTGCGCGGTGTTGATCGCATGCAATCCCACAACGCCGCCCGACGACGACAACAACGGCCACAATCAGTACGAACAAGCAAAGTACACCGTCACGTTCAACGTCGACAGCAACGACTTCAAACTTACCGACAACGTCGTAAAAGACGTGCTTTCGGGTACGTCCGTCGCTCGTCCCAAAAACAAGGACGGCTCCGACGTCGTGCCGATAAAAACAGGCTATACGTTCAAGTACTGGTCGGCAGACGGTACGAACGAGTTTATCTTCGGTCAAACGCCCATAACAAAGAATACGACAATTACGGCACTTTACACGAACAATACCTATGAACTTACGCCGCACGTCGACAAGAAACTCGTCGCGCAAAAGGGCGAGGACGGGAAATACACCTATTCGATCATCGACAGCGACAACCAAGCGAGTCTCGGCGCGGATTCCAAACTTATCGTGACCTACAACGACACCGACAATCTCGATTGCCCCAAAACCGAAAAGGAAGGGGACGAGTTCTTGTTCTGGTTCTATTTCGACGGCGAAAACAAACCCGTCAGACTCACCGAATTCGCAACATCCTCGGATGCGGCGGTGAAACTCGAAAACAAGTGGAAGATCACAAGATCGATCGACGTGTACGCAATGTTCAAATCCACGCTTCCCAAAGTCGAGGTGGTTTATTGCGATTCTCTTTCGGCTGCCACTTACGAGTCTGTTTATTATCCCGTGACCGAGAGCATAACCCAAGAGGCGGCGGACAAAGTGCCTGCCGGCAAAGCGGGGTATACGTTTGCAAAGTGGTATTATGAGCAAACCGTAACAGAAAACGACGAGGAAAAAGTCGTTCAAAAAGATTTCGTTTTCAAAACCGACGACACCACCGGCACGACGCTCTATCAAGCGTGCGGTCTTAGCGATTATTTCACGCCTGCAACATTGCGCCTCTACGCAAAGTGGACGAAGCAAATCACGATAGATTCCGTCGCGAGTTACAGAGAGGTCTACGATTTGCTCAGAAAGGAAGACCCGACGGAAGACGAGAAAAAGCAAATCGCGGAAATTCTCGAAGCGGAAATTACGTTCAAATCGATTGACTTCGTTTCAAGCGAGTTCGAGCCTTTGTTCGATTCCGACCACGTTTTCACGGGTACGATTGACGGCGGCGTGTACTCGGAAGACGGCAATATTACCTCGCAAGCGGTGATAAGCGGCGGCAAATTCGGCTCGACGACGGACGCTTCCGTGTTCGGATACGTTTCGGGTGCGGTGAAGAATCTGACGTTCAACAACGTCGGTTTGGTCGTGAAAAAGACTGAAAACAAATATGCAAACCTCGTTCGCATAGGCTACGTAGCAAGCGTACTCGAAGGCAAGGTAGAACATTGCACGATTACCGCGACGACAACCGCGTACGGCGAAGATTATACGGGTCAAAGTTGGCTCGATTACGGTATGAAAGTGGTGATTTTCGGCGGTATCGCGGCGGAAGTCAGAGGCGACAACCAAGTCAAAGATACGGGTATGGTGAGAGATTGCACCGTAACGCTCGGCGCAAAATTCTTTTGTGAATCCTTGACTTTCGGCGGCGTGTGCGGCAGCAGCAATTCTGCGGCGACGCTCTCGGCAAACAATGTCACCGTTACGCTTGAAAAAGCGCATTGCCACGACGACGGACAAACCTCGAACGGCAGATCCTTCGTCAAGATAGGCGGCATTGCGGGCGTCAACGGCGGCGCGATTTCGGCAAGCAAAGTCGCAATCACCGTAGGCGATATCGAAAGCCTTGACGAAACTTATTTCGGTGGCGTTTGCGCAGACAATACGGGCAGAGTGATAACCACGAGCGCAACCGCAAGTATCAACGCCAAAGTCGGCGGTTCGATTTCTCAAATCGTGTGTGTGGGCGGTATGATCGGCAGAAACGAGGGCTATATCCTCAACGGCTATTGCATTGTCGACATCAACGTCGTCGCGCAGAAAGAGAACGGCATTGTTGCCGTAGGCGGCATCGTCGGAAGCAATTTCAGCGATAAGACCGATTCGAGTTCCAGCACCAGAACGGGCGTAAGCGCAATCAACCTCGCATACAGCGTAGGCTCTATCAATGTTTCGACGGCTACCTTGCAAGAGGGCAAGAAAATCCAACTCTACGTCGGCGGAATCGCAGGCAGAAACAATCAAACCAAAAAGATTTCCAACTGCTTTACCGTCACGGACATCGTGGTTGAAAACACCACCGACGGCGTGAACGACATCGGTCATATGTTCGGCAAACACGAAAAGAAAGCGGAATTTGTAACCACTACGATGTACTTTGCGCGCGACAAGAAGTTTACGTTGAACGGCGAAACCGAGTTCGAGCACAACGAAGATACGCAAGGCAATTCCGAAGCGGCAGAGTGGTTCTTGTCAAGCGAGAACGTCAAAGGCAAGTTTGCCTTCGACTTCGGCGAGAACGGCGAATGGGAAATCACCGAAGGTCAATATCCAACGCTTAAATAATATCTTACACAAGCTTAAATAATGTAAAAGGTGCGCTTTCGGGCGCACCTTGTGCATTTGTATCGTTTGTACTTTGTTTATCTTTTGCAGGTCAAACATTTTCGATATTGTTAAGCATAGCGCAAAGCAAATGTAAAGTTTATGTAAAACATCCGTCGAAACCGTGCTCGTTATTGACAGTGAATATATACGATGATAAAATTTAGTAGACCTAAGAAATCTACAAAATTAATAGCAATAGACATTTTTGACTTATGGACGAAACGGCAAACTACTGTGCAATGTGCGATTCGCTGCACATTGCAAAAGAGAACTAAAGGAAAATGTTGCCTAAATCTTATAAAGCAAAAACGAGCATTTGCTATTTTGGAAAATAATATATGAAAAACATCATTGAAATCGAACATCTGGATAAAAGTTTCCAAGACGTACATGCGGTAAACGATTTGTCGCTTTGCGTAAAAGAGGGCGAATTGTTTGCGTTTTTGGGCGTGAACGGCGCGGGCAAATCCACCACCATTTCCATAATGTGCGGCATGCTCGCAAAGGATTCGGGCAAGGTCTTTATCGACGGCAAAGATGTTGACAAGGATATGCGCGCAATCGCAAAGGAACTCGGCGTGGTGTTTCAAAACACCGTTCTTGACGAAAAACTCAGCGTAAAGGACAATCTTTTATCGCGTGCGAGTCTTTACGGGATCACGGGCAAAGAGGCAAAAGACAGAATCGCCGAACTTTCCGAACTTCTGGAATTCAAAGACCTTATGAATCGCACGTTCGGTAAGTTGTCGGGCGGACAAAAGCGAAGGGTGGACGTTGCTCGCGCGCTTCTGCACAAGCCCAAAATACTCATTCTCGACGAGCCGACCACGGGACTCGACCCCGAAGCGAGAAAAACGCTTTGGAATGTCGTCACTTCTCTAAGAAAAAACGAAAATATGACGGTGTTTTTGACCACGCACTATATGGAAGAAGCCGCCGATGCCGATTATGTCGTGATTCTCGACAGCGGCAAAATCGCCGCAAAAGGCACGCCACTCGAACTCAAAAACGAGTATACGGGTGATTTCGTGACGGTTTACAATGCGGATGAAAGTGCGATAAAAGAACTCGGTTTGCCTTGCGAAAACATAAGAGACGCGGTTAGAATAGCGGTTAAGGACACGATAGAGGCGCGTGACCTCATACTCGCAAATCCCGAATTGTTCTCGGATTTTGAAATCACGAAGGGTAAAATGGACGACGTATTCCTTGCCGTCACGGGCAAGAAACTCGAAGGAGGCGCACAATGAAAACCTTTTTTGCGCTTACAAAGCGAAATATAAAAATATTTTTCAAAGATAAGGGTATGTTTTTCACATCGATGATAACGCCCGCGATCCTTTTGGTTTTGTATGTTACATTCCTTGCAAAAGTGTATAGAGAGTCGTTTTCGTCTTCGCTTCCCGAAGGATTAAACATACCCGAAAAACTCATAAACGGCATGGTTGGTGCGGAACTTATATCGTCGCTTTTGGCGGTATGTTGCGTGACGGTGGCGTTTTGCTCGAATCTGTTGATGGTCAACGACAAAATAACGGGCGCGAGAAAGGACTTTCTCATTTCGCCTGCCAAAAAATCCACGATAGCGGCGGCGTATTTTGCGGGTTCGCTTCTCACGACGCTCATCGTGACGTACGTTGCGACTGCGGCTTGCCTCGTGTACGTTGCCGTTCAGGGATGGTATATGTCGGCGGGCGATGTATTCCTTTTGCTTCTCGACGTGTTTTTGATTACGTCTTTCGGCACGGCATTTTCGAGCATTGTAAACTCGTTTTTGACGACGCAAGGACAGGCTTCGGGCGTCGGCACGATCGTTTCGGCAGGCTACGGCTTCATATGCGGCGCGTATATGCCCATATCCTCGTTCGGCAAAGGACTTCAAAACTTTATGTCATTTTTGCCCGGTACGTACGGTACGGCTCTTATACGCAATCATGCGCTCAGTGGCGTATTCGAGGAAATGTCCGTTCAGGGATTCCCGAGCGAAGTGGTGGAAAAAATCAAGGACAGCGTTGACTGCAACCTCTATTTCTTCGACGATAAGGTTTCGACGGGCGCGATGTACGGCGTGCTTATCGGTGCAATCGTTGTGTTTGTTGCGGTATATGTCCTTATAAACTTCCTCGAAAGCAAAACGCACAAATCCATTGATGATTTAATGCGAAAAAACAAGCGCAAAAATAAAAAAACAAACAAAAACGGCATCTGATGCCGTTTTTATATTATAGTTCGCCGCTTAAAAGTTCGTCCGCCGTGACGGAAAGAACGTCGCACAATTTTCTAAGTGCCGTCACGCTCGGTTCGGTGCGGCCTTGTTCCCAGTTTGCATAGCAACTTTCTACGACGCCAAGTCGCAATGCGACTTGCTTTTGCGTCATTCCCGCTTGCGTGCGAGCGGCTTTTAAGTTTTTGCAAAATGTGATGTCCATAAACGTATTATGTATTGCAACTAGATATTTTGTCTTGGCACTAGACAATATATCTAGTAAAATAATGGAAAAGATTGCTGTTTCAACAATTCAAAACTACAAATAAAAAAGTGAAAATGTCGTCTTTCGACGGTGTTTTTAACATAGTAAAAAAGGAAAAGGTAAAAATGGAAGAACTATTAACAAAAATCGGGGAACTTGTTGCAACCGAAATGGAAGAAGTAAAAGACGTAAAATACGTCGATAAACAAATGGGATATATGTTTTATATCGTCCTTAATGACAATAGAAGGGTGTTGTTATCCCTGATTGAATCTACGAATAACGAATAATATTTGTGGTGTGGGGCGAAGCCCCGCCCGTAATTATTAATAATATACCACAACAATAAAACTGAAATTCATTTTGAAAAAAGTCAGTAATTTACGGTTTTGGATGTAAAATTTGGCGGAAAAGTATCAAAATTAAGGATATTTTTTGAGAAATGCAGTTTGTTTTGTGGATTGGTATAAGTTTTATTTCGTGTTTTATACTTTTTTTATACTCGATGATACAAGACATATTTGAAAATTGTAAATGTATATGGCGATTGATAAATACGAAATTGGAAAGTGATTGTGTAATTAAGTTATGTAAATCATACAATAAAAAACGGATGGCATTTCGTGTTTGCTATCCGTTTTTACTCTTGCTTTTTAATTATTGCGTCAAGGGCTTGTATTGCTTTGTCTTGCGTGTCGGGAATAAAGTGGCTATACACTTTCAGAGTTACGGTTGAATCGCTGTGTCCCATATACTTGCTCACGGTTTGTATCGGGACATTTTGGGAAAGCAAAATACTGCAATATGTATGTCGTAAACCGTGTGGAGATACTTTCTTAAAACCATTTTTGTTTTCAAAGTCTTTTAACCAAGGCCCTATGGCGTTTGTTCTTGTAGGCTCACGTTTTATGTTGGACGCTATATAGTATTCGTCTAACTTGTTGTCGAAATCCGAGTCTGCAAGGCGGAACCAATCTTTGTAAGCCTCCAAATCGGCAATAAGAGATTGGGGGATAGGAATATCTCTAAAAGACGTTTTTGTCTTTGGCAATTTCTCGTACCAACCGAACTCTTGCGCATACAATCTGTTTCTGCGCACGTGAATAATCCTATTGCATAAATCGATGTCGCTCCATCTCAAACCGCGTATTTCCGCTATACGCATTCCCGTAAATAGCATAAGTTTTATAGGAATTACAAAGCGAATGTGTTTTTCTTGCTCCTTGGCCAAAGCATCCAAAAAGTCTTGAGATTCTTTTATTGAGAATACTTGTTTTTCGTTTACTTCTTTCAGGCAAACGTCGCCTTTTGTTGCGCCGACTTTCGTTCTGCATACGGGATTCTTGGTTATCCATTCATAACGCATTGCCTCATTGAATAGCACTCTCAAAATACGCCTGTAACCTTTTACACTCTCTTGTGAGTATTTGTGTTCTGCCGTGTTAAACGAATTCAAAAACATTTGCACGTCGCGCACGGTTATTGCAGATATAGGCTTTTTGTCTAAATGTCGTTCTTTTAGGTATGCGTTGAATTTCTTTTCAACCGTTTGAGCAGCAATGTAATAACTTATGGACTGGTTTGCAAGTACGCTTGCCTTCCATTCTTTCATTAGTTCGGCAAAGGTTAGAACCTTGTTGCTCAAAGCGGTTGTTTGTTCGAGATATGCCGTTTTTACTTCGTCTTCGAATTCAATAGCGGCGCGTTCCACGTATTTGCGGAACTTGGACTCTGTGAGATTTTGTTCGTTATATACGGTTTTGGGGAAAATCTTGGATTTACCCGTTGTTACGTCCTTGCCGCTGACTTGAATTCTGGCTTGAAGTTCACCTTTTTTGTTTCGTTTGATGTCATAATGTGCCATATTATTGCTCCTTGTTTGTTATGCCGACGTAC
>ERZ808252.1962-NODE-1962-length-13551-cov-9.332321_pt1 | contig 13551 bp, 13 predicted proteins | sample MGYA00521242_ERZ808252 | MGnify/ENA primary metagenome ERZ808252 (study PRJEB31516, sample SAMN03275581) | gut metagenome | biome: mammalia-associated habitat; material: feces | host: Papio cynocephalus | place: Kenya | collected 2012-08-07 ...
GTCACTTGAATACGTAAATCACATTGAAGAAATGAAATAATAAAATCAAATTTATTTGATAACCAAAAACTTGCGTTTGCAAGTTTTTTTGATGCAAATTCCAAAATTTTGCTATTGACAAATTTTGCACTTTGTAGTATAACCAAAGCATAGGTGAGTGCTATAATTCCCCGCCACTTATCACGAAGAATAATTAAGATAGGTTAAAATCTTCTTAACGGAATGGATACTTGTTGTCTATGCGTTAAGGAGATTTTTTTATAATTCTCTCTCACAATAGACAACCGAAAAAGGAGAAAAATATGGAAAAATTGAGAACAATCAACACAACACTTGCCCTTCTTATGAAAGGCGACAAAATTTTACTTGGTGAAAAGAAGCGTGGCTTTGCAAAGGGAACGCTTAATGGCATTGGCGGAAAGCAAGACCCAGGCGAAACAATTGAGCAAGCAATGATTCGTGAAACGCAAGAAGAAATTGGCGCAACACCAAAAGAATTTGAACAAGTTGGCAGAATTGACTTTGATATGTATTACAAAGGCGAACACGCTTTTATGAAAATGTATATCTACAAAGTTACAAAATTTGAAGGTGAAATTCATGAAACCGAAGAAATGATTCCAACATGGTTTGACTGCGACAAAATTCCTTACGAGAAAATGCTTGAAGATGACTTGCTTTGGTTTAAAGATGTTTTGGCTGGCTACAAAATTTTGGGAGACGTCAAGTTTAGTCCAGAAATGAAAATGTTAAGTCACAAATTTAGCAGAGTTAACAGCACCGAAAAAATTATGGATATAAAATAAAACATTGGGAAGAAACACTTCTTCCCTTTTTTGTGCCGTAGTGGGCTTTAAATGTTTGCAACATTCTTAACAATTATGTCAAAATTTTATTCCCCTATTCTCTCTTTTAAGCTTTTTACAAATTTAAAATGATTTTATAAAAAATTAAAAACAATACAGCAACTGCATAAAACTTTATTAAATCAACTTAAAAAATATTTTTCTTGAAATGCCAACCACATATCAACTATAATTTTTTGCTCAAAGCCAAAAAATTTGTTATATTGTTTCGCAAAATAAATATTTTTGAAAAAATGTTGCTGTAGATGTTGACATATTTAAAAAAAAATGTTATTCTAAATGAGCGTGGATATGGGGGTATAGCTCAGCTGGCTAGAGCACCTGCCTTGCAAGCAGGGGGTCATCGGTTCGAATCCGATTATCTCCACCAATGGTGATTCAGTTCACCTTTATTTAATAATACTTGGCAATACCAGCCGTTTATATGATATGTCCTGCAAATTGTGTAGCAACTTATCAAACAAAAGTTTACACCACCACAAACTTTTGTTAAACATAAATTTAGTGGTTGACAGTTGATAGTCATTAAAACAAACATATAGAGATGTAGCTCAGCTGGTTAGAGCACCACCCTGATAAGGTGGGGGTCGATGGTTCGAGTCCATTCATCTCTACCAAATTTGAGAGCGAAATTCGCTCTCATTTTTTTATCTAAAAAGTGGCTAAAACCCAATAATTTCGGGCATTTTAGGGCTTTTACAAAAATTTAATTTTGATAAATTTGAGTGTCTTAAAATCAAAAATTTTACTCTAAATTTTGACATCAAATGTACCAAAATTTGAAATCAAATATTTTTACTTAAAAATTCGCATTAAAAAAGACCGATAAGAATAAAATTTTCCCATCGGTCTTTTTCTTCCTAAAACTATCTAATACTGATACATTTAGTGTCAACTTTCTTATTCTTTTGAGAGAACAAAATCTTTTATTTGTTTTACTATATTTTCTTCGGTGTCATTTGCGTTTGTATAAAGGCCGTAATTTTCTTTTTCACCCCAAACCTTATTTGCAACCAAAGAATAATATGTGCTACGAGCAGTATTTGGAAATATTTTTATATAAAAATTTTATCAGCTCAAAAAGTTCAGCATTTGAACTCTTCAAAAAAAAATTCACAACAAAAAAATAACCCAACACAAATTGAGTTATTTTCTATGTAAGTTATTAAATTTTTATATATTTCGCTTGTATGTCCCTTTATATATTTTCTCTGTAAGTTGGAGTGTGATAGTTCAAACCATTATCATAATACAAAATTCATACATTTAATGATAATATATATGTTCAAAAATGCAATATTTTGCATTAAATACCACAAACCTTCTCAAAATTGAATCCTACTGCAAAATGTTAATCAATTTGTTTTTTAGAATTTTTTTTCTCTCTCTAATAAATTCATCAAAGTTTGACAAAGATAAATCAATATTAGGAATTAAATGATTGTTTAAAAATTGTTGTTTCAAATTTATGTCATCTCCACAATTTTTATTAACCCAATCTATCAAATAAGAGCTCGATTTTGATTCATTTTCATTACTATCTAACATTTGTAAATTTAATATAGAGTTATAAATCTTAAATGGATATTCTTGTTTTAGATTTTCATCCAAGTTTTTATAAAGCACTTCCGCATGAATATGGTCTTTATGAAAATTATTATTTTTGTAATCAAGATTTGGATATAGTAAAGATAAAATAGGAAAAGCATAACAATTATCTTTTTGGGTCAACAATAAATTGTCTAGTGCTTCATCATCAATTTGTCCTAAATTGGTAATTTGATTATTTATTAATTTACTAGAAAAATTAAAGTTATTATCTATGAATTTTTGGGAAATATCATCTGTAAATGCTTTTCTAGTTTGTTGCAATATTGAATCTGATGTTCCACCAAATAATTTTCGTAGTATTGCTATATACAACCACTGTTTTATTTCTTTCCTATCACTTTCATACATTGTCTTATTAGTAAAGTCATAATACTTATTGCTATGGTATAGATAATATAAAATAGGAAGTGTTGCATTATTTGAAGTAAGGGTAAATGATGTTAATCCAAAACTTTTTAACAAATCAAATAAAGATAGAATACAATCGCGTATATTATCCCAATTATTTTCTATTATTTCACAAAATTCTTTTGTGAAACTGTTAATTTCAGTTTTTACTGAACGATGAAACAAATATAAAAAAGCTTTAATTATGTAACTCTTGTCAATATCAAATCCTTTTTGACTAACACTATTAATTAGATTGTCAATTTCAGTTCTTGCATCCTTTTTATTCCAATTTGATACCATTAGAGAATAAACTATATCTGAAAAAGACAATGTACTACCACCAGAATTAATTCTAGTAAAAATTTTAACTGCCTTATCTGGATTCTGTTCATCTTCTTCATAATATGTTATAGATAAGTCATTAAATATCATGTTTTCTAATCTTTTTATTATTTTCCTTTGCTCTTTATTTAATGACATATCATCAAAATAGTCTGATATTTCTTCTCCACTATTGTGATATTCAATTATAGAACCCACCTTAAACCAAATATCATTTTTGCTATCAATATAAAAATCTTCCAGATTCGTTTCGGTGTTTCTTTTAAACGAGAAAAAATATTCACAATCATCATCTTCTGTTCCATTTTTAGATAAATTTAAATACAAAGTTCTTGTTGGAAAAGATGACTCTGAATAAGCCCAAGATTTTCTTGGCTCATGGTAAGCATAAGTCCCATATATTCCTATTCTAATAGCTGTTAATCTTTGTTGTCCATCTAAAATTGCAAAAAAGTCATTTGAATTTGATGTGTTAAATAATTTATTTGAAGTAGTACAATCACTCGCATCTTTTATATAAGAATTTATAAAATTGTAAAATTTCCATCTGGTTTTTGTATCGCCTTTCACCTTCCAAAATAGCATAGAATTTGTTGGATACATTCTCATTAAGGAATCAAAAAGTCTTTCTATTTGTTCTGAATCCCATACAAATTCTCTTTGAAAAGCTGGCAATAGGTATTCATTATTGTTAATGTGTTGCATTGCCTCATTTATTGTAATCGGTGTTTGAAATTTAGACATAATTTTCTCCTATATTATTTCATAAGTAAAAATATTGTAATAACCATTGTCATATTGTAATGTAATAACAACTCTATTTTTATAATCCATACTAATAAAGTCATCTTCAAACTTTATGTTGCTGGTTTTATTCCCTGAATAATAATATGTATGAGTAGAAGAACCTTTCGGATTTGTTAACGACATATATACTGTGCAAACACCATCTTTTAGCGTTAAATAATTTTCATCTTTATTCGCAGAAATATTTGCTGTTCCTGCAATTGATATTAAATAATATGTTCCATCAACTTTCATGGAATTTCCGACATAGATAAAAACAACAATTATCATAATTAAAACAATACAACTTAAAATTCCTATAACTTTTTTATTTACTGTTTGCGAAACACTTTCTGATGATACACTCTCATAATCAATATTGTTAGTATCATTCTCTCTTGTTTTTGATTTATTTGTGCGTTTTAAAAATTTTATTGCCCACAAACCTATACTATAAGAGCTATATCCCATATCTTTTATCTTTTTTTCTGCAACTCTTCGAGCATCTGACAGGTCATCCGCTTCAACTACAATCTTTTGTTCTTTTACATTATCCCAATTATGCGGTGGATAATTCAACGCTTTAAAAGTTACCTCATACATACCATGATACATATATAACAATTCTCCCTTTTAATACACTTATCTCATAGATAAATGAATAATTTATTATTAAAAAGTAATAAACACACTCAAAATCTCACATTAATTTTTCACTAATTGCATAATGTTGCAAATATTAATAAAATATGTTATAATTTATGCATCTATCTATGAGATAAATGAATAATTTTAGTCAGCAAGTTTGGCTGATTTTTTTGTTAAAATTTCCATTGCTTTTCGTTTGTTTTGTAAATTTGTGTGAACATATCTATTCAAAGTTATAGTTGGCGATGAATGTCCAAGAAGTTCGCTAATCGTTTTTATATCAACACCATTTTCAAGTAGTCTTGTTGCAAATGTATGACGAAGTGAGTGAAAACCATAATGTTTAATGTGTAATTTTTTGAGCAGGTTTTCAAAAGATTTTTGATAAGCCCTTGATTGTATCTGCTTTCCATTATGACTTACAATTACATAGTCACTTTTGGGGTTTTGTCTTAAAACTTTAATCAAATCCAACAACTTTTTAGAAATAGGGATTTCCCTAATTGAACTTTGTGTTTTTGGCGAACTTTCGATGGTTAAAGTCTTATGATTTTGCGAAATAGTTCCAACCGATTTATCAACATAAATAAGTTTATTTTTAATGTCTATATTTTGCCATTTTAGCGCTAGAACCTCACCAAGTCTAAGCCCTGTGTAAAGACTTAATAAAATGCCAAAATAATAAATCTTATTGTTTTCTAAAATATAGTTTTCAAGCTTTGCTTGCTCTTGCTTTTCAAGTGCTTGAACTTTTCTTATTTGTTGATTTTTTAAATGCAAAGTTATCACTATTTTTTCTTTTGTTAAACCATTCTCAAAAGCAAGGTTAAGACTTCTGTTTATCAAACTCTTAACCAGTTTTGTTGTAGAATATGAATATTTTTCCTTTATACTAACAATAAATTCATTAAGATTGCTTAACGAAATTTCCTTATTAAATCCGACAACATAAATTTCATTCATTTGCAAGTAGAATAAATAAGTTTTTTGTTTTATAGAGTATTTGATATTTTCCAAATACTGCATAACGATGTCTTTTAATTTCATATAAAATTCCTCCTTGCATTATTTTACTTTGCATTAGAGAAATTTTGAATGTATAAAATTAAGTAATTTAACAAGTATCAAAAAATTTAAAAGTTATATTTATCACTTTTACTAGCCTCCATAGTAGTATTGCATAAACAATATTATATATTATTTTATCAAAAACTACAAGCCTTTACTATTGTTTCTGCAATATTATATTTTTTCAGTGTTGGGCTACAATAATATTGTGAAAACAATACAAAAGGAAATAGTCAAAATGAACACAGTTTCAGAAGTTGTAGTAAAACGAATTAAAGAGGTATTGAATGAAAAAGGAATGTCAATTTATCGCTTGGAAAAAATTACAGCAATGTCGCACAACACAATGCAAACACTTATGAGAGCAGATAACAACAGCGTAAATCTAAAAACAGTTTTACTAATCATTCGTGGACTAGGCATTACCACTGCTGAATTTTTCAACTCTCCAATGTTTGATGATGAAAATTTGGATGTAGATTAAAAACACAAAAATAGCACTAGAAACAACGTCTAGTGCTATTTTTAATTACAAACTTCGCCAAGCAAAGCGGCTGTAAGCAAACATTTGCTTCAGTTCCACTCACTACTTACGTAAATTTGTTTTGTAAGAAAATAAAAGACAAGGTTTTTCCTTGTCTATTACTTTTTAATATCGTTTTAATGTAAAATTTTATTGTCAACAATTATGTCGCCATAAAAATTGGTTACGGTTACACTTTTAATTTGGTCATAGTCAACTAAACTTTTTGGCTTCTCGTCTAAATATACTTTTTCGTAGTCAATTTTATCAAAATCACCAGTATAAACATAAGCCCATAGAGTTTCTCTTACATGATTCTCTTTGTAAAAAGCAAAGAAATATCCGTTATCAATATAGTTTTTATACTCCTCAAGCTTTTTATCTAAGAACTCAAACATTTCTTTTTCAGAATACTTTTCCCATGAGTTACCATTCCAATCAATATAATCATCCGGCAAAAAATCTCCGAAAAAGCCAATTGTTTCTTGATCAAATATTATTCCTAACTCACCAAATGTTAATTGATTTGCAGGATGTTCAGCAGGAACAATGGTTATTATCTCACGATCAATACTTTTAACTCTTTCTTTAACTACGCATCTTTTGTATGGTTTAAACATAAGTTTTACATGTTCAATATATTTTTCAAATGTTCTCATTTTATTTTGCTCCCATACCAAATGTGAATTGTTCTCTCTATATTGTGAAAATGGTAATATCCACCAGCACCACCGTAACCAAACAATTCAGTATCATCTTTGCTAATCCATGCACCAGTTACTACTGCAAGTGTGGCTGCCTCCTCTACAGAATCAGCATAAATTCCTAATGCTCTTTGTGCCAAATATCCATTCTTTTTGTATCCTTTAAGCAAATCAACAAGTTCGCCAAAAGGATTGTTTGCTCCACTTCACTAATAGTTCACAATTGTTACAATTCTATTTCGCTAAATATTAGTCCTGTTAATTCTCCATTTTTAATTTGGGCGTAGGCATTGTCGAAAAATTTATAAGTTATATCTCCGCAATCAATATCGCCAATTTGTAAAATCTTTTGTTCTTTGTCATACAAAATATTTATAGTATTAAATTTAATGTAGCTTCCTGTTCCAGGGTATAACTTATCTTCTGTATCAAGAGTTAAAATAACATTTTTTATAATAGTCGGAAATTTTAATTTTACAACCTTAATTTCCTTATTTAACAATTCTCCGTCAAAAGATGAAATCCTTTTGGTTTCGTCATCAATATTTAAGTTAAAAAATCTATCTTGTAAATATAATGAAAATTCCCCTCCTCCATGCAAAGATAACAACAATATTTTACCATCAACTTCCTTTTTGTATATTTTTATTTCTTGATATGCCTCCAGAGCTTGTCTATTTGTTGCTTCTTCTATTTTAAATTTATAATTTTTATACTGCGTGCTCATAATATATCTCCTTTTGTTAACTTGCAAATAAGAAATGCACAATAACTTCCTTTATAGGGTCAATTATTAATTCCCAAGAACCGTAAGTTGTACCTTTAGCTGTTTGTTGAATTCCCTCAACTGTCCATTTTAGATAGTTAGTACCACTTTCAACAACCGGTGATTTTGCTTTCATTATTTCTTGAGAAATTAAATTTGCTTGTTCATAATATTGTCGATAATCTGAACTGCCTTTTTGAAAATAACTCTTATTCTTAATTGAATTAGAAAAATCCAAATTACCATTTTGTGCAGATTTGATTAATCGATTAGTTTGCGCAGTTGGAGTTTTCATTGCTATACTTCCAACTCCCCAGCCCGTTATAGCTCCTATAGCAGCTCCTACGACAACACCACCAGCAATCCATCTCCAATCTAATTTACCATATTCTGAATAAGAGATTACTCCACCAGCCACACCACCAGTAATACCACCAGCTATAGCACCTGCTGCAATACAAGCACCTAAACCAACTCCACAAGTTGCAACAACTGCAGCAGCAACTGCTGATACAACAACGACAGCTACCACAGCTACCACAACTTTTTTCCATAATTTTTTGAACCAGCCACAATTAGAAACCATTCCAGCATCTTGCATTTCGCTTAATAAGACACATTCGCCATCAACATCTAAATAAGCATCAATTTCTCCATTTTTATTATAAAATGCAATTCCCTGAATTTTATCGATTTCTATTTTGCCGTCAGAATTAATAGTTTCGGCAGACAAAGTTACAATACCAGTTTCGGCATCAAAACTAAAATTATATTTGACTTGCATTTTCAAGTCTTCTTGTAAATCTGTACCTGAAACAAAATTGAGTTTACCAAAATCGCTTAAATTAAGTGTTTGATAGCCTTCAAAAGTTGTTAAACTGCCTTCTGTTTGCAAATTTGCATCTTCAAATTCATCCAAAATGCTTTGATAATCTACTCCGTTTTTGTTTATCTCAATATTTCTCGTAACTGGTTGAATTTCTGCGGATTGTTTGGCACGCAAAAAATCAGTTGAACAATAAACAAATCCGCAAACAATTACTAGCAAAATTGAAATGAACATCACTGCATTCTTTTTAATTGTTTTTATCATAAATTCCTCCTAAAATAAATTTTGAAAATGATTAAACATTTTCTATATATTCCAATATTGTATTGATGGGAATACAATATGCAATACCATAAATAACATTACCTTTGTTGTCTTTTAGCCTAAAAGTAGTAAGCCCCACAAGTTTGCCAGTGTTGTCCAACAACGCACCACCACTGTTGCCATCTGCAATGGTTAAGTCACACTGAATTACATTTCTTGTGTTGTCTTCGTATGTAACATTAAGGCTTGGGTTGGAGATTATTCCCTTTGTTATAGAAAGACCTAAATTGTTAAGATTGCCTATTGCAAAAATTTCTTGATTGTAATTTAACTTTGAACTGTCGCCCATTTTTAATGGTTTGAAATTTAAACTTGTATCATCTAGTTGCAAAACTGCAACATCTTTGGTGGTGTCAAACTTTACTATTGAAACTTTGTGATAATCATTTTCAAATGAAAATCTAACACTGACATTTTCAAAGGTATAAACCACACCCATTTTTTTATAAGTTATGACATGGGCATTTGTAACCAAAACACCGTTGGAATTTATAAACTCTGCTGTGCCAAAACTTTCTCCAACATCTTCGGTTGAAGCTTTAACTTCAACAACGCTATAAACATAATCACTAAACTTTAAAGTGCCATTTCCCCTTTTTGTTAGTTGAACAACATTAAGGGCAACGCTTAATACCAAAAAGACGGAAAGGATGATGTATATTGCTTTTTTCTTCATAAACTGCTCCAAATTGTTAGTGCAATTATATAGCATAAATTTTAAAATTTCAATACCTAAATCGAATTATTTTTGTTATTTATTGATTACGACAAAATTCGACATTTTTCGCTCTTGTTTTTACCCTTTTTATGCTTTTTATGTGCATAAATTTGTTTTTTGCACATAAAAAAGACAAGGTTTCCCTTGCTTTTTTAAATTGCAATATCTAACATCATTTTGGCAATATTTACACGCATATCAATTGCCCCACAAATGCATTTGAGCCAAAAATATTTGTAAATCTTTGCATTGTTCATTTGCCAAAAATTCAGTGTTTTTTTTACAAGTTAACTAATTTAATATTTTTTTCTCTGAGCAAATATGTGTTTTAAGGGCTAAAAAAATTTACCAATCGGTATAATTTTATGAATGAATTATCAATATTTTTAATTATTATAAAACTCTTATCAAATTAAATATTGCAAGAGTATAGTGCAGACTTTAAATATCACACATTGAAATTTATGCATCATCACAGCCTTTATGTTGCATCAAATTTATAATATTTATTTTTAAATTCCTATCAAATTTTTGTTTGTTGATTATGACAACCAACAACAAAACATTTTCTCTTTTAAATAATAGAAAAATTACAATTTTGAATGGTTAGTTGCTCATCTTTTTTATTCTTCCAAAAACTGCTGAAAGTTCATTGTTATACCCCATGTTTCCACCTTGTTTTGCATACGCCAACTTTGCATTTTTAAGTGCCAAATCGTAATTTTCCAAATCGCAATAGGCTGCTGCCAGCGATGTGTATAGTATTGAAGAACCACAATCACATATATTTAAATATTTTTTTGCAATGTCAATTGCGTTTTGTGGTTGGTTTAAACTTCTATAAATACTGGTCACAATGGGCAAAACAACAAAAACAAAACTTGCGTCATCTTTATAGCAATCCATTGCATATAATGCCGCTTTTAGCGACAAATAATACTGTTGGTTATTTTTGGTTGATTTGATATAATCCTTTATTTCTTCTTTACTAAAATTTTGAAAATCCTTTGACCCGAAATAAATTTTGCTCAATTCATCAAGTTTAACCTTTTCAACTGTCATAAAATGCGAGTCAACAAATGTTTTGCCGGTGTAATAATACAACTCGCCATCATATTCAATTTTTTCCATAAAATTTCACCTCCGGAAATTTAATACAAAATCTCAAATTAAACAAAACTCAAATCATTTTTTGCCATCATTTGTTTTTCTTTGCTCAATAAAAATTTTCGCGATTTATCAAGCCTTAAGCAATTCAATTTAAAAAAATCATTTTTTGCAACATTATCAACAACTTGGGTGTAAAATATTGTTACTTAATTTTAACATAAAAATCAACAATTGTCATCATCAATAACAAACATATTAAAAATTTGCAAATTAAAAAGTATAAAACGGAAATGAATAGTAATTTCAATTTTTAAGTATATATTTATCAAAATTTTTAATGCACAATACAAAACGATATTGAAGTTATAGAAAAAACAAACAAATCACATTTAACCACAATAGTTATATCATAGATGGAAATCTTATTTCACGGAAAGCTTTGAGAGATTTTGGAAATTAATATTAGCACAAATATTTGCACACCGCTATCTTTGGAATACATCTAGTGAAATCGAGATAATCTATGTCACTTTAATTTTTTTCAATAAAACGTCTGCGAATATGAACTAAGTTATTAATGGAATAAAGAAGTCATTAGAAAAAATTAATTAAAAACAAATGGTACATAAAGCTTCGCAAGATACTTTCAAAATGCTTTGAGGCTCAATCGTCTATATGTTAAAATTAAACGGAATACAATTTTAGACATTATTTAAACAAATGGTTTAGAAAATTTAAACAATCTACAAGATGGTGATTAAAAAACAAAAATAAAAACAATTAAAAACAATATTTAAAGGAGAAAATAAAAATGATTAAATTTGAAGATTTTTTTAAGGTGGATTCGCCAGACAAAACAAAAGTTAAATTCAATATGAATGAAGGTAATAAAGATACTCCAGCATGGGATTTGTTAAGAGAAGATAATGCAAGTCTAAAATATCAAAGATGGCTAAATATGAATGCACACTATGAAAAAAAGAATTATAACAATAATTATGGAAATGCGAAATATGTACTATCGTTTGCTCAATATTATTTGCTAGGAAAAGAATTTTATATTTTTGGTGGTTTATTCGAAATAAAGTCCAAAAATCCACAGGAAGATAATACTACAGGCTATATCCTTACCAAATTGGAGAAATACCAAGAATACGAAAAAAGATTAGTAATTAAACTTTCAAAGCCTGTAGGTCAAAGGTATAATTTATGGTATGACTCAGTCTCAAATAATGGTGCAGAAATATACCAGATATTGCCACCAAAAGTTCTTGATGATTTTCCGGGATTTAGTAATGTCTTACTTGACCATGAAGACTTACAATATATATTTAGAAATCAAGCTCCAGAATGGAAAATACAACTATCGTCAGTGAAAGGTGTTTACTGTATAACTGACACAAATACTGGAGAATTGTACATCGGCTCAGCATATGGTAATGGTGGTATATGGCAAAGATGGTCGAGTTATGCTAATATTAATAATTTGGCAGGTGGAAATAAAACATTTGAAGAAATAAAAGGCAAGGACCCTAATTATATAATTAACTATTTTACATATTCTATTTTAGAAATATTTGATCCAAAAACATCGAATAACGAAGTTATAAGACGGGAAGAATTTTGGAAAAAAGTGTTTCAATCAAAAGAACATGGCATGAACAATTAAAATCGGTTAAAACCGATTTTTTATTTATTAATATCATCAAGACCAGACGAAGAACTTTCTCCAAGTTATAACAATCCTTCACAAATATTTAATTTTTCTCAAAATATTGATATGTTTAAATGTTTAATACTTAAAAGCAACCAGACATTGATGGTGAAATCTTGTTTGAAAGCAAGAAAAAAGAGCAATCTAAACTAAAAAGTTCGGATTGCTCTCTAATGGCGGAGAGTGAGAGATTTGAACTCTCGCACCGGTTTCCCGATCTAACACCTTAGCAGGGTGCCCCCTTAACCACTTGGGTAACTCTCCAAATATGCAAATAGATTATATCAAACAAAAAAAGCGTTTGTCAAGCAACAATAACCAAATATGTTTGTTATTTTTTTGCAACGCTTTTTTATGTGACAAAAATCTGCCAAATGTTTGAATAACTATTTGGCTGTAACCAGAACGATGGTTGAAATTGCAATTGCAATCAAAACCAAAATTGAAATTAACAACAAAATTTGATATTTTCTTACATTATTATTTTTCATACTTATTAAGTATAGCACAAAACATTGAAAATTTCAATACTAATTGTGATTTTTGCCAAATATTTAATGATTTTTTTAAATTTCTGATGTTGTATAGTTTGATGTTTGTTACACAATATAAACTATGTAATGCAAAATTTGAACAAGTCAAATTTTTATTGCTTTCGCAACTTCCACAACAAATTATGGCATCACAGTTTGAATAAACATCAGTCATTTGCGAATATCCCTTTGGGCTACTTGTCTCTGGCTTTTGATAATATAAATTATTAGTTGTTGTTTCGTTCATCACACTCTCAAATCAAGTTTGCAAGCAATAATTTGTTGAAAAAACTAAAAAATCCAAATTTGCATTGAATATTGCAAAAAGCATTTCAAGTTATTCATATCGCTTTTAAAAGTTTAGATTGACAAAAATAAATATTAAAATGAGATTAAAAATTTTAACAAGTAAAATTTAATGAAATGCTTTATTGTAAACGCAAAACTGGAAATTTATTTAAACGCTTTATCAAAGTTTATTTGAAATGGAAAAAATAAAAATTTAAAATAAATTTAAACAAAACATTACAAAAATATTGATAATTTTAGGACATCAATCTAGGACAATAAATTCTACTAGCTTTGGTGGGATTTTATTGGCTTAAAAATTAAAAGCAAT
>ERZ808252.1964-NODE-1964-length-13544-cov-4.731707_pt1 | contig 13544 bp, 5 predicted proteins | sample MGYA00521242_ERZ808252 | MGnify/ENA primary metagenome ERZ808252 (study PRJEB31516, sample SAMN03275581) | gut metagenome | biome: mammalia-associated habitat; material: feces | host: Papio cynocephalus | place: Kenya | collected 2012-08-07 ...
GCAGCAAGGCACTCGGCGAGAACGTCATCATCCAGAGCATCGGCGCCTGTTCGGGAGCCGTGGTAGCTGGCGCCATCTTTACTTTGCCAGCCATCTACATCTTACAGGCTAAGTACCCAGGAATGGAAACTTCTTTTCTGAAGATTTTCATGGCTTCGGCTTTGGGCGGCGTATTGGGAATCCTTTTCCTCATCCCTTTCCGCAAGTACTTCGTCAAGGACATGCACGGCAAGTATCCATTCCCTGAGGCTACTGCCACCACACAAGTGTTGGTGAGCGGAGCCAAGGGCGGCGACCAAGCCAAGCCTTTGCTTATCGCAGGATTGGTGGGCGGTCTCTACGACTTCATCGTGGCGAGCCTAGGATGGTGGAACGAGAACTTCACCTCGCGTGTGGTAAGCTGGGGTTGCGACCTCGCCGACAAGGCAAAGCTCGTGTTCAAGGTGAATACGGGTGCGGCAGTGCTGGGTTTAGGCTACATCATCGGTCTGAAATATGCTTTCATCACCTGCCTCGGTTCGCTCGTGGTATGGTGGTTGATTGTACCAGGTATGAGCATCATCTTCCACGACAGTGTGCTCAGCGCATGGGATCCTAGCATCGTGAAGACCGTGGGCGAAATGAGCCCTGAGGAAATCTTCAAAGCTTATGCCAGAAGCATAGGCATCGGTGGAATCGCCATGGCGGGCATCATCGGCATCGTCAAGAGCTGGAGCATCATCAAGAGTGCCGTGGGTCTTGCTGCCAAGGAATTGAAAGGCAAGAGCAATGTGGGCGAGAACGTGAAGCGCACCCAGCGCGACATCTCTTTCAAGATTATCGCCATCGGTTCGCTCGTCACCATCCTCATTACCTTCCTCTTCTTCTGGTTTGGTGTGATGGATGGCAACCTTCTCTTCGCCGTCATCGCCATCTTGCTGGTGGCAGCCATCGCCTTCCTCTTCACCACCGTGGCAGCCAATGCCATCGCCATCGTGGGCTCCAACCCAGTTTCGGGAATGACCCTGATGACCTTGATTTTTGCCTCTGTCGTGATGGTGGCTGTAGGCTTGAAAGGTCCGGGCGGCATGTTGGCAGCCTTGATTATGGGTGGTGTGGTTTGTACTGCCTTGTCTGTAGCAGGTTCCTTTATCACCGACTTGAAGATTGGTTATTGGCTCGGCACGACTCCTAAGAAGCAGGAGGGCTGGAAGTTCCTCGGAACACTGGTCAGCGCAGCCACCGTGGGTGGCGTGATGATGCTCTTGAACGAGACTTACGGTTTTGCCTCTGGCTCGCTTGCCGCACCTCAGGCGAATGCGATGGCAGCAGTCATCGACCCATTGATGAATGGTGTGGGTGCGCCTTGGGTGCTCTACGCCATCGGAGCCGTGATAGCCATCGTGCTCACCTACTTCAAGATTCCAGCCTTGGCTTTCGCTCTGGGTATGTTTATTCCATTGGAACTGAACGTTCCGTTGCTTGTGGGCGGTGCCATCAACTGGTACGTAACATCTCGCTCTAAAGACGCCAAGGTAAACAGCGAACGAGGCGAGAGGGGTACGCTCATCGCCAGCGGTTTCATCGCCGGTGGAGCCTTGATGGGTGTGGTCAGTGCCCTCTTGAAGTTTGGAGGCATCGAGGTAAGCATCGCCGACAGTTGGTGGACGAGCCCAATGAGTGAGGTCTGCTCACTCATCGCCTACATCTGCTTGATTGGTTTCTTTATCAGAGCGACAAAAAAATAATCAGAGCGACGAAGAAATAATCACATAAGACATTATACGCAAAAAACTCGTGATGCAATCAGAAAAGCATCACGAGTTTTTTATGTTTCCATTTATAATTCCACAAAATCAGCTGGCTTCATACCAAACTGTTTTTGGAAGCACTTGGAGAAATAACTAGGGCTACTGAAGCCCACCATATAACTTACCTCGCTGATACGATAACTGCCCTCCTTCAACAGGCGTGCGGCTTTCTTGAGGCGAATCACCTGAATCATCTCGTTAGGAGTCACATCAGCCAAGCCACGTATCTTATTGAACAGCGAACTGCGGCTCATACCCAACTGACCAGCCAAGAACGCCACATTCAACTCAGGGTTGGCAAGATTCTCCTCGATAATCTTCGACATTTTCTCCAAGAAGTTATTGTCCATCTTGGTAGGGGCAATATCCTGGATAGACTCCAAAGGAGTATGGGAGAACTTGCGTTGAAGCAAGCGGCGCATCTCTATCAGATGATTCACACTCGCCTCCAGATACTTCATGGAGAAAGGCTTCTCGATGTAAATGTCCGCTCCACAATTCATGCCTTCCGCCTTGCTGCTGTCATCCGTCTTCGCCGTAAGCATCACAAATGGCAGATGACTGATATTCGGATTCTGACGAACTTGACGACAAAGCTCAGGACCATCCATCTCTGGCATCATCCAGTCGCTCACAATCAGCGAGACATTGAATTTCTCCAACACACGAAGCGCTTGCTTGCCATCAGCAGCCGTAAGCACCGTAAAGTGCTTGGCAAAATGCCCCTGAACGAAATTACGCATATCCTCGTCATCATCCACAATCAGCATCGTCGGACGTTGCTCCTCACCATGAGCCTCAGCATTCTGAGCAGATGTTGCTTGTCCTTCTTTACCATCCTCGTCTGCTACCAGAGCATTCTCATCATCCACTGGCACTTTTACCACTTCATCGTCCTTATCCACTACGGCATCCTCTTGTGCTATCGGCAGCGTAACAATGAAGGTTGCACCCTTTCCTATTTCCGATTTCACCTCGACCATACCATGGTGGGCATCTACGAGGTTTTTCACTATGTTGAGTCCAATGCCCGTGCCAGGCTTGTTGTCCTTAGCCTGATAGAAGGCCGCAAATATCTTCTCCTGCTCATCAGGGCTGATGCCCATTCCGTTGTCTTCCACCTGAATGACAAAATGCTCGCCATCATCGGAAGGCTGGCAAGAGAGACGCACGAAGTCCTTGGTATATTTGGTGGCGTTGGTCATCAGATTGCTGATAACCTTGGTTATTGCCTCGCTGTCTATCATCGCAGCAAAATCATCGGCAGGATAATCTACTTCCAACTTAGCTCCATTCTGTTGCAAGGTTGGCTCGAAACGCTCTGCCACGGCGTGCATCATCTTGGAGATGTTTTGCAAGCGGAAATGTACCTGCATTCCCTTCTGCTGTACCTTGTTGAAATCAAGCAGCTGATTCACTAGCAACAAGAGTCGCTGGGCATTGCGGTCGATGACATCCAAGGTTTGGCTCATTGCCTCGCCACCTGTCACAGCCTGGCTCATCTTCTGCCATTGCTCCTTCAGATTGTCCAGTGGACCAATAATCAGCGTAACCGGGGTACGAATCTCATGGGCTATCATGGTGAAGAATTGCAAGCGGGCATCTCGCATTTCTTGCTCCTGCTTCTCCTCCAATTGGTCTAACTCACGCTGATGGCGACGCTTCTCTCGCTTCAATCTGCTCTGCGTATAGAGCCAGATGAGTCCGCCTATAATAAATAGGTATAAAATCTTGGCTGGCAGAGACCACCAGAATGGAGGATGCACCACGATTTTGAGCTGCGCCTCGTCTTTAGACCACACTCCATCGTTGTTGGCAGCTTTCACACGGAATGTGTAAGTACCCGCAGGCAAATTGGTGTAAGTAGCTCGATGCTCTTGGGTTGTAATCCAGTCCTTGTCAAAGCCTTCCAACATATATGAATAGAGATTCTTTTCTGGAGAAACGTAGCTCAACGCAGAGAACGAGAGATTGACCATATTCTCATCATACGAAAGATCCACTTGCTCGATATGATTCAAGGACTCAGGCAGCTTCTCCGTGCCCACCTCCACATGTTTGTTAAAGAGTTCCAAGGCAGTGATGGCCACTGGTGGTTCCACATGGTTTATCTTCACCTGGTAAGGATAGAAAGTATTGAATCCTTGCGTCGTACCGAAGTACACCTTTCCATCCGAAGCCAGCAATCCTGAGTTTGGCAGGAATTGGTCGCAGGTGAGTCCATCATAGCGATTGAACAACAAAGTTGGCTCTCCTGGCACATACTTGACAATACCTTTGTTGGAAGATAGCCACATCTCTCCTTGATTGAAGATGATGCTAGAAAAATCTTGACTAGGTGCATCAATGGCAATGCGGCGGAAAGTGTCGGATGCCGGCAGATATTCACAAACGCCCATATTGGTGGCTACAAAAAGCCTTCCTTTGGAATCAAGCTGCACACAGTTTGTTTGATTGCTGCAGAGCGAATGCTCATCCCCATCCTTGCTAAGATACTGTTTCCAAGTTCCATTGCGACGATAACACCACAATCCATTGTCCTGAGTAGCAAACCACACATTGCCTTGTTTGTCTTCTAGAATACCGATGGTCAAGCTATTAAAAGCTTTCACATGCCGGAACACCTTGGTATTCTCATCTAGTTTGCAAGCACTATTCATGGATGTTGCCCAAAGTCGATGTTGTCTATCCCGATAAAGACAATAGCAACTACTGCTCACCGATGAAGTCTGCATCTGATAAGGTTGCAGACTTCCCGTTGACATATTCATCAAGACGACACCATTGCTGTAGGTACCCACCCAAAGATTGTCGCCCTCGGCAAGAAGACCATGCACATTATAGCGTTTCATCGCTTGCTTGCCTGGGAAGTTGACGAAAGCATCAGTAGTTGGGTCATAGCAATCGACACCCGCATCATCGGTGGCTATCCAAATGCGACGCTTGGCATCCTCGGCAAATCTTCCCACCACATTTCCACTGAGTCCATTAAGACTGGCAGGATACATATTGAATCGACTCTCGAAAGACAGGGAAGGAATGTAGTTGACACCGCCATAGAATGTTCCTATCCAGAGACCTCCTTCCCTATCCGCGGTGATACTATACACGAATCTTTCGGCAGAGCTTTTGCTGGGGTCGTTCACTTCGGAGAGCATTCGCCAAGTACCTTTCTGAATGTCATACTCTATCAATCCCTCGTCGCAACCTATCAGCACGAAGAGATTGCGGTCGTTCAAGAGCTTGTGGATATGGTGCATCGAATTGCTGAGGGATGCACTGACGAGCAACTTGGTTGTTCCATCCGGTTCCACTTGATACAATCCCTGATCCCAGGTTCCCACTAAGATACTGCCATCCGAATTGGCAAGCATCGCCATACCATTGAGCTGAGTGGCATCCCCCTTCAAACGGAAAGGATAGAAAGTGTCGTTCGACTTGTTGAGTCGCTGGAGCGTAGCCCCCGCATTGTTACTAAGAGCCCACACTTGGTTGTTCACATCCACCAATGTACAAGCCACATTACCCTTGCTTCCTTTTATCTGGTAGTTACGACACTCGTGGGTGTTAAGATTGTACCTGAAGAGTCCCTGTCCCGCCGTTGAAATCCATACATTATGGTCGCCATCCAGTGAGAAGTTATAGATGGTGGAATTGATTTTGTCATCCAATTTTTTGAATTGCTCTGTGGTAAAGTCAAAGAGGTAGGCACCCTTGGTGGTACCCACCAGCAATCCGTCCTCATAGTCTTCCAATGCGCTTACATACTGGTCGAAACGCATCGCAGGATTATAGAAGGTTTGCACGCTGTATCCATCGTAGCGGCAAAGTCCATTGTCGGTACCAAACCAGATGAATCCATTATCATCTTGCACGATGTTTCTTACGGCATTGCTTGGCAATCCTGTGTTCATCGTGATGGTGCGAACCAAAGGGTCGCTCACCACCTTCTCTGCACCAGAGACAGCGGGCGGCATCGCCATACAGAAGATGGCGGCTAAGATTGTTATTATCTTTCTCATTTTAGTTATCTTTTCAATGACGCTGCAAAGTTACGAAATAATCTTTAAATTATAGGCTTTTAGGAACAAGAAAAAGCTCCGAAAGGGGGTATTTCCGTCTTTCGGAGCTAAATGATGATTTTATCTCATATTTATTTGGTGTTTACCAAATTCCACTTAGGAGGATTCACGCCCATCAGATTCTTCACGAAGAAGTCGTAGCGCTTGTGCTCGCCATAAAGCTCACCCATCGTATGATGAGCGCCTGGGATGACAACCAATTCGAAATCCTTATTGGCTTTTTCCAGAGCATTCACCACCTGATAGGTGCTGGAAGGATCCACATTGTCGTCGATTTCTCCCACAACGAGCATCAGTGGGCGCTCCAACTTATGGGCATTCTCCACATTGCTGCACTCCACATAACTGGAATCCACTGGCCAACTCATCCATTGCTCGTTCCACCAAATCTTGTCCATTCGGTTGTCGTGGCAGCCACAGGCACTATAGGCAGCCTTATAGAAATCGCCATGCAGAAGAACGGCAGTGGTGCTCTCCTGTCCACCAGCCGAACAGCCATAGATGCCCACATTGTCGGCATCCATATAAGGATATTTCTTGGCAGCCGCCTTAATCCATAGCTCACGGTCAGGGAATCCTGCATCCTTCAAGTTCTTGTAGCAAACCTCCTCAAATTGCTTGCCTCTATAAGATGTGCCCATCGCATCGAGCTGCACCACGATGAAACCAAGCTCTGCAAGCGAGGTGGTCCACCAGTTGTAGTTCATAAAGCTCTTTGGCGTATAGGCATCGCCTGGTCCCGAATAGATGTATTCGATGACAGGATATTTCTTGTTAGGGTCGAAGTTGGTAGGTCGCTGGATGATGCCCCACATATCCGTCTTGCCATCCCTACCCTTTGCCACGAACACTTCGGGTGCCTGCCATCCGTGCTTCTTCAAAATGGAGAGGTCTGCGGTCTCCAAAGTCTTGACGAGCTTGCCAGTCTGCGCATCTCTCAACACAGTGACAGGAGCAGCATCCACCTTGGAGTAAGTATCCAAGAGATAACGATAATCGTAAGTATATTGCGCACTATGGTTACCTTCCTCTGGGGTGAGTGCCACCATATTCTTGCCATCCATTCCTATCTTATAATAATGTATCAAGTAAGGATCTTCCTTTGGATTCACACCGCAAGCCGAGAAGTAGATTTCCCCTTTCTTCTCATCCACTCGCTGCACCTCCTTCATAAACCAGGCTCCCTTGGTAATCTGGCGAATCACCTTGCCCTTCTGCACATCGTAGAGATAGATATGATTCCAGTTGTCTCGCTCACTGGTCCAGAGCAGTTGCTTTCCATCGTTGATAAACTGGCGCCAGATACGTCCATAGTTCACGAACTTATCCGAGCGTTCCTCCACCACGGTACGCAACTTGCCCGTCTCGGCGTTCATCGCCAGCATCTGATACAGATGATGACCACGCTTGTTGTACTCCATCGTCACTTCCTTGCCGTCGGGAGTCCACTGCATCCACTCCAGTTCATATTGATTTTCCAGTTGATGCGTATCAGCCTCCACCTTCTTGCCGGTGGCTACGTCGATGATAGCGGGCAGACGCTGTGGCAGTTGGTCGCCCGGCTTGGCATACTCCTGCTTGTGAAGAATAGGCTGCAACTGGTCGGATGGCGAAGACTCCACATAGTAAGCATAACGCTTCTCCACAGGGATGCGCTTATATACAAAGAGGTGTTTGCCGTCAGGACTCCACTGGATACGGTTGGAATAATAGCAACCGATGGTACCATCTTGCGTCAAGATGCGCTTGGCTTGGGTATAAGGCTTGCCCGCCTCGTGCAGCACCACATTATATCCCTCGATGTAAGCCTCCCACTTGCCATCGGGCGATGTCACAGGATAAGCCTCGTGTTCCTCATCTACCTCCATCCAGTGGCGCTCATGAGGGCGTCCGAACTGAGGCTTTTGTGCAGGACGTGGCTTGATGCCGAGTGCCTTCTCCATCGCCTCCTGCGAATCATAGCTTTTCAGTTCATCCTTGTCTGCATCGTATGAAACATACTTCTTGCCCTGAGGGGTTGAAACCTGATAATGCAACACATGGGTAGAGTCGCACCAAGCCGTAGAACGAGCCCAATGATATACGGAATCTACATGAAATGTATGTCTCAGAGCGTATGCTCGGTTGTAATCCTCCAATGTTCCTTGTGCCGAAGCCGTAGCGATGGGCATAGTCAAAGCCGTGCCCAACAGCAACGTCATTCCCAAAATCTGATTTTTCATAACATTCTATATTTATACCTTTGTTTTTACTTCTTTACTTTTTTACCTTTTCATCTTCAGCAAATCACTTTCCTGTATAGAAATCAGTGATACGCTTGATGGCACGCTGGCAAACAGGACAGAAATCGTCCACCTCATTGATGCGCATTCTGCAAACCTGGGCTGGTCGATAACATCCTTTGCTTTGGTTACCCGCGCCTTCGAAGACACCCACCTTGAAGACCGCCTCGTTCAGTTTCTTCTGTTCCTTCTCGTTCTTGATATGCTTATTGTCAGGAAGCTTAGCGGGTGGTGTAGGAATCTTGGCATTCTTAGGCATCATATCCGCCCACTTGCTTTGGAAATCTTTCAGTGTCGTAAGGTTTGGCTCCCAAGGCTCGGTATCGCTCGGATACATCGGGTCGTATTCATCAGTGCTGTACTCATCGCCCAGTCCCGCATAGCCATGTCCAAACTCATGCACCAAGACTTTCTTGAAGGTAGGATGGTCTGAAGTGGAAAGCGTCACCTGATTGTAGATACCTCCACCGCCATACGTCGGCGAGTTCACCAATACGATAATCTGCTCGAATGGCACATTGCTCAAAGCATCATAGATGCGATGCACCTTGCTGGTGGTAAGATAGCGAGCCGAATAAAAAGTGTCGTAATGCGAGTTAGCCAGCGTGTTCTTCCACTTGCCATCATGCGGAATACTTGGTCCTGCATCCAGCGAAGGAGCAGCCACTGCCACCACATTAAACTGTGGTTTGAGCGACTTGAAAGGTTCACGCTCGAAAATGGCATCGGCAGCACGCTGTGCATCCTGATAGAATTTATCCATTTGGTCTGGACGATAGCCTTCGGCGATGATGGCCAGGTCGATGCAGTCGGCGCTGTTTCCGCTCTTCACGATATATTTATAAGGAATGCCATTCTCGCCAAGTGGTCGTATGAGAATATCCTTTGGGTCGATAGTATGGCGCAACTCCGCCGTCACCTTCTGATGGGTATCGCTCAGCGTGATGCTCACATCCACAGGTTTCTTTGGGAAAGGCACCAAGAAACTACTCTCGAAAGATTTCTTTAGATGCTTAGCCTCTTGCGTAAGCTGCCACTCTTGGAAGAGTGTGGAAAAAGTGTTCACATAGAGCACCTTGTTGGTACCATGCTCATAAACAGTCACCTGTCCGTTTCCATTCAGAAATTTCTCCGAGAGTCTTGTCTTTCTACCCGCCCAAGTAGGGTTGGTATAAGCCTGCTCGAAATAGATGGCTTGGTTCACGCTGTCACCAGCCACGATATAGTCGAGGCGCAGGGTCTTGTCCTCGAAGTTGTCTTCGAAACGCTGCGCTTGCATCGGCATCGCCATCATCAGGGCGAGGGATGCGGTCAATAATCCTTTATTCTTCATATTACATCTTTTTATAAATCATTTTATCACAAATAGAGACACACCATTTCGTATGTCTTTACAAATGTGTCATCAACCATTCTGCCAAAACCTTGCAGTAATGATCATGATCTTCTACGAAAGGCATGTGGCGACTTCCCACAAAGAGTTCCCATTTACTGTTAGGCAAAGCATCGTGCATGGCCTTGGCGATGGCTGGAGTACAAAGGTCATCACTACCACTAATCACCAAGGTTGGAATGTCGATGCTCTTCATCTTTTCCAGATACTCAAAATCCTTCAAGTCGCCAGTAGCATTTAGCTCATTAGGTCCCCAGCCATAAATATACGACAAGGTACCCGCCTTTTTCTCTCTTCTCAAGCATTCAGGCGAGTCGGCGGTAACAGGTGCTGCGCAATGTTGCTCCATATAGTGAGCGATTGCACGCTTATATGCCTTGCTTTCAAAATCACTTGTAGCCTCAGCCTTGGCTATGGCTTTTTGCTCTTTTTCTGGTAAGTATTTTACCAAGCGATGTTGTTCCTTTACCCACATCGATGCCGAAGGATTGGTACTGGAGAGAATGAGAGAGCGAATCCCATCGGGATGACGCTCATAGACATACGCCAAAGCCAGCATACCTCCCCACGACTGTCCCAAGAGGTGTACTTGGTCAAGATGTAAGTATTTACGGAGCGCATCTAGTTCATCCACCCACGTCTCAGTCTTCCAAAGTTCTGGATGACCTTCGACATACGATTTACCACAGCCCAACTGGTCGTACATGATGACCTGATGTCCTGTTTCTGCGATTTGATCTAGTACCTCGAAATAGTTGTGGGTACTGCCAGGTCCACCATGCAGCAAGATGATAGGTGCTTTTCCTTCCTGCCGTTCGCCCACGATTCGATAATAGACCTGATGCCCTTTGAAAGGCATGTATCCCTCCTCTACTTTCTGCTTTTGCCCTGTGAAGACAAAGTTCTTGGCACGTAGCAAGTCTGTATAATCGCAAGTATAAATGTTTTGCTTCTTGTGCTTGCTAATCTGTAATTGAGTAGCGGGGAAATACTGTGCCAAGAGATGATACATATCAGGATCCATCGCCTGCAATTCCTCACGGGTGTTAATCCAGTTATGCTTGCCGTCAGCACGTTGTACCTCTGCATTTACATTAAACCAGTCTTGCACAGCCTCAGCAAAATACTCCATGCCATTGTCCAGTCGATAAGTATTGGCATAAATGCCACGAGCTTTCGCCTTGGCTAGAAGCGAGTCTAGCTTTTCATTGATGGTAGGATCCACCTGATAGATACCTATCAAATGGATGGAATGGGCAAACTCATGAATGAGGATATCCTCGGCATGATACTTATCTATTTGGTAAGCAAGAATGTTCTCTTCGGCACAGGTTGTGACAGGTACTTCCATCGTTCCTTCCATTCCTCGAGCCCTCACGTCCATATTCACCGTAGTATCATTAATCATGAAATGGTGTTCTGGGATGTCGGTCTCGCCTTCATATCTAGCCATAATAGCCACACGAGTCCCATGCTTTTTCATCGCTTCCAATACCTCTGGTTTCAACATACAAGTCATAGCATAGAGTGTATGATGCGCAGCCACGATGCAGGAATCTGGCACTCGCCATGACGTTACGATAGGAATACCATTCACATCCACATATTTCTTATAAAACTTATCTAAATGTAAAGATTTGGGTGGTGCCGATATCTTACATTCTGGGATGCGCAGCTCTGCATCCCCCACATACCCATTGAGTCGTTGCGCTTGCATCGGCATCGCCATCATCATGGCGAGGGATGCCGTCAACAAACCTTTATGTTTCATCTTTTCTACAATCATTTTTTACTTGTATTTACTTTACCTTCGACAATCTTACCATCAATACACCATGCGCTGGAATAGTAGCCTTGGTATTCTTTGCCGTTGTGCCGATGTCCTTGTGCTTCCAAAGGTCACGCACCTTGTATTCGTTCAGACGCATATTCACCTCATTGGCGAAATAGATGGTCTGTGCGTGCCAGTTGTAATCCAAATTCCAAGGGGTCTCTGTACGGTTCATGAAGCATACGGCAAGCTCACCATTAGCCAATGGCTTCGCCCAGATTTCCTTCTCCCCCATGTCCATGAATCTGCGACCTTGTTCGCCCAAGGAATCCTGATCTACGGCAATTACCTCTTTGTTGGTCAATATCTCATGGGTATCCTTGTCCATCTTGGTCAAGTCGTTGCCTGCCATCAAAGGAGCTGCCAACATGCACCACATCGAGAAATGAGTGATATACTCATCCTTGGTCATTCCGCCATTGCCCACTTCGAGCATCTCGGCATCGTTCCAATGACCAGGACCTGCGTATGGATAGAGGTCTGCCATCTTATCTATGACATTGAGTACACCTACGCCTCCCCAGTCGAAGAGACATTGGTAACAATCACGGATATCGGCTGTCACTCGCCAAAGGTGTCCGATGCCCTTGCCCCATTTCCAAGGCTCGTTCTCGCCCCATTCACAAATACTGAGTACAATAGGACGCCCCGCCTCCTTGATGGCATCGCTCATCGTGGCGTATGCTGCCTGGGCATTCTGTCCCTCGTCGGAGCACCAGTCATACTTCAAATAATCTACTCCCCATTTCGCATACATCAGGGCATCCTGAAACTGATGTCCCCTACTGCCTGGGCGACCTTGGCAAGTATAACTACCCGCACAAGAATAAAGTCCAAATTTCAAGCCCTTGCTATGCACGTAGTCGGCAAGGTATTTCATGCCATGAGGAAAACGGTCGGGGTCTGGCTGGATAAATCCGAGGGAATCTCGTTCCACCTGCCAGCAGTCGTCGATGACGATATATTGATAGCCAGCATCCTTCATTCCCGTCTCCACCATTTTGTCTGCCATATCCATGATGAGTTTCTCGCTCACATTGCAGCCAAACTTATTCCAAGAGTTCCATCCCATAGGTGGTGTCTGCGCCTGTGCCAAATAGGCAGAGTCGGAAACCTCTTTAGCTTTACCAAAAAACATCTGTGCCTGCATTGGCATCGCCATCATCATGGCAAGGGATGCCGCCAATAAACCTTTATGTTTCATATCTTCTATCTTTTCTATCATTGTTTTCATTATTTTTTACTTGATTTTTACTTCGTATGAGAACTTACGGGAAGATGGGTCGAGAGAATGATTCGTCGGTGCGCCCATCACCACAAGATAGAGCGCCTTGAGTGGATGGTCCTTCGGTGCTACCAAAGCTACCTTGCCATGGACTATCTCCCCCACTGGACTATAGATACACTTGTCCGTATCAGCGGTGACACCCACCAAGCCATAGCGATAGCCGATGGTGCGAGCCATCTTGTCCTTGGCAGCAACCAAAGGTTTTCCTTCCGCATCAAGTGCCCTAAAATCTACCACTACTTTCTTGCCAGCCTTTGGCACTTCCAATTTGATGGCATTGAAGCCATAGTTCTCTGGCACCAAGGCTGTGTCTGGTCGCAGATAACCATTCTCCATCTTCTGCATTTGGGTATCGAAGGTACAAGCATACGGACGTGTCTCCTTGCGAGCATAGTCGAAGTCGAAATTCACAAGATGACGATAGCAATCGAACATCTCGTCATTAAATTGCTTCTGAGTCATCTTATACTTACGTTTATAGGTAACCACAGGGTCCTCGCCTACTTTACCTTCACGATAAAGCTGAGCAATACTTTCGAGTCCATGCTTCTCAGCCCACCATTCGATGACGTATGGTGAATGATAGATGTTGTCGAGATGCAAGTAGCCTTTGTGGGTGAGTTGCTTGAAAGCATCGAAGTGGTATTTCTCGTCGGTTATCCAGTCAGGATTCACACGCCAGAGCATCCACTGCGAGGTCATTTCGAAGAAGCCGCTTCCTCCCCACGCCTCGCCAGCACGGTCTGCCATAATCTGGAGTTGGAAACTGTGTCCCAGCTCATGAGCCAAACAGTTGAGTTTTTTATCTTGTATGCGATTAGGCGTCACCCAGAGAGCTCCAATAAAATCATCGTATGTACCACCATACGCCGTACCTT
>ERZ808252.1971-NODE-1971-length-13526-cov-10.148838_pt1 | contig 13526 bp, 11 predicted proteins | sample MGYA00521242_ERZ808252 | MGnify/ENA primary metagenome ERZ808252 (study PRJEB31516, sample SAMN03275581) | gut metagenome | biome: mammalia-associated habitat; material: feces | host: Papio cynocephalus | place: Kenya | collected 2012-08-07 ...
GCGACCGTTTCGGACCGCTACCACCTGAACTTGAAAGCCTTATGGAGATTGTCCGAATCAGACATCTCGGAGAGAAACTCGGTTTTGAAAAAATAATTATAAAGAACGGCATAATGATAGCTTTCTTTATATCAAATCCTCTTTCACAATACTATAAGTCCAAGGTATTTCAGCGCGTGCTTGAAAAACTCAATGAAAACCAGAAACTTTTCGATATTAAGCAGAACAACGACAAACTGCGGGTAGTCTCCCGCAACGTTCCTGACCTCTTTGAGGCCTACTCCCGTCTTTCACTTCTGAAGTAGTTTTTTGACAGATTGATGAAAATTACTAAATTTACCGCCCGAAAGTTGGTGATGAGGGATCTCTCGCATCATTCGAAATAAAATTGACATGAATTTGCTTATTGATGTCGGCTATACTGCGTTGAAGGCGGCATGGGCCGATGGGATAACGTTGGGAAAGACTTTCCGCTACCAAGGTGAGCGTACTGCGGAATTCATACTTGGACTTACTGAGAAGGATAGGCCAGATGTCATGGTGGTCAGCACCGTCCGCGAGTTTTCTCCGTCCTCAGTATCCAAATTTGAAAAATGTTGCGGGAAGCTCATACTTATAGATTCAGAGCATGGTTTCATACTTGAAGACAATTCTCTTCCATCATATCTCACACCTGACCGCGCTGCCTCGGTGATAGCTGCTCATTATCTTTTTAGAGGAAAAGGATGCACGATCTTCGACTTTGGGACGATACTCACCATTGATTTCATGGACTCCGATGGACATTATCTTGGTGGAAACATATCTTTGGGATTCAGAACTAGGTTTAAGTCGGTAAATCGTTATTCTAAGTCTCTCCCGCTTCGAAATACGCCGGAAAATGTGGAAGTTATGGGTAATACCCTGTCTTCGTCCATCGATTCTGGTGTTGTTTTGGGTATAATCTTTGAGATAGAGGGTTACCTTGCGCGCAACCCTGAAAATATATTTATTTTTACGGGCGGGGATGCGATTTATTTTGCAAAAAGAATGAAAAACTCCATCTTTGTAGTTTGCAATCTCGTGCTTATGGGGTTGGCGTTAATTGCTGTGCGGTATGGTGAAAGATAATTTAATTAAGTTTATTATGGCTGCGGTGCTATTGCTCTCGGCTGTCTGCGCATCTGCACAGACTTCGACAGATGGTACATACGGCTCGTTCTCACCATATTCCATCTATGGCGTGGGGGAAATTGCAAAGGGAGGAACTGCGCATTCCAGAAGTATGGGCGGCGTAGGCATAGCTTCGCGGAATAGGAGATTCGTCAATGTCTCCAACCCTGCTGCGGTTGCCGTGCGTGACACTTTGGCCTTTATGGCAGATTTCAGTCTTTATGAGGATAATAAGATTTATGCGCAGGGAAGCAAGAGAGGAGTGGAGAACACATTCAATATCAATGATATAGTTTTGTCTTTTCCTATATGGAGGTCTTCAGCTTTCCTTGTCGGTCTCTCACCTTTCAGTGATGTAGGTTACAACTTTTCATCGAAAGAGCAGTCCGACAAACTTTTGGGACATGTAGGAAATATAACCTACGATTCCTATGGCGAAGGGAGTCTTTATCAACTTTATGCCTCAGCCGGAGCGACTTTCTGGAAGCGACTTTCTATAGGTGCTGAGTTTATCTATTATTTCGGAAACCTTGACAGAAATTCAAACGAAACATTTGATAATTCAACTTATAGGTCAATAGCTTATGGAACGAGGTTGAACCTCAGGGGATTTACAGGGAAATTCGGGGTTCAGTATGATCAGAAGCTTTCACCTACAATGTCGATGACCGTTGGCGCAACCTATAGGCTCGGCACGAACCTCCGCGGGTATGAAAACCATTTCGCCTACGCGAGTCAGTCGAGTGTGATAGATACTTTGAAATCAATGACTTATACCGATACTCTTTCACATTCCTCAAATGCTCCGCGCATCGCCGATGAACTTGGGGTAGGAATTTCACTCCGGGGAAGCGATAGGTGGTCGGTGGAATTCAATTATCTCCGTTCTGATTGGCGTAAGTCGAATTTCGAGTCTCGAAAGGGCTTTGCTGCAACGGGAAAGGCTAATTTCTCATCTTCTGTCTCGCAGTCTTTAAGAGCAGGTTTTGAATTCGTTCCGAACAGAAACGACATTCGCTACTACATGAAGCGCTGCGCTTATAGCGGTGGTGTTTATTATGACCGAGACTATTTTATGATGAACGGGAATCATGTGGATTCGTATGGAATAACTCTCGGAATCACGCTTCCTGTATTCAGATGGTACAACGGAATATCGCTCGGAGTTGACATGGGACGGCGAGGCTCATCTAAAGGAATGATGATAAGCGAAACGTATTTTAAATTTGTGGTGGGTTTCAACATTCATGATATATGGTTCCAGAAACCTAAGTATAATTAGTGGTGGCATAAGAAAATATAATTTTGAAAAGATTAAGAATTATTGATATGAAAAGGATTATCACTCTGTTGTTTACAGTGCTGATGGCGGGGATGGGGACAGCCCTGCTCGCACAAGGAAAGTATGGTGCCGACAGCGCCAACTGCATCAAGTATCTTTCTTATTATCAGGAATATTACAAACAAAAGAACTACAACGATGCCACACCTAACTGGCGCAAGGCATATAAGGCTTGTCCTCCTACGGCAAATCAGAATATGCTGATAAATGGAACTGCCATCGTACGACGTCTGATTTCCCAAAATTCGAAGAACTCCATCTATAAGGAGGAACTCATCGACACTCTGCTTACCCTTCATGATCAGAGGGCTGAGTATTATCCTAAATATGCTGTCACAGCCCTTAACAACAAAGGACTTGACCTTGTGAATTACGTCAAGGGTGACGATCAGAAGCTTTTCGATGGACTTTCTGAGATAATAGAGAAGAACGGTGTTAAGACAAAACCGAGCATATATCTTTTCAATCTCAACGCTGCCGTTGAACTCTACAAATCCGGTGTATTGAATGAGGAGCAGGTGATAGCGGTTTATGAGAAATCTGTGGAGAATCTTGAGAACACTCCTTGCAAGAATGAAAAGGAAAAGTCAGATGTGGACAAGGTTACCGAAGATATAGAGAATATCTTCATTCAGAGCAAAGTGGCTTCAACCGAGAGTCTGGTTGCTCTTTTCACACCGCGTTTCGAGGCTGATCCGGATAACCTTCAGCTAGCTAAGAACATCGTCAACATGCTCAGCAAGACGGAAGATGGCGCCGACACCGATCTTTTCCTCAGTGCCGTCAACACCATGAATAGGCTCGAACCATCTTATCAGTCAGCTTACTACCTCTACAAGCTTTACTCTTCAAGAGGCAATGTGGACGAAGCTATAAAGTACATGGAAGAGGCAATAGCCTACCCCGAGTCAGATGACAAGACTGATGCTTCCTACAACTATGAACTCGCTACCTACTGCTACAAGAGTGGCCACTCTGCGAGGGCATTCACCAGCGCGCAAAAGGCAGCTGAGCTTGATTCCGAATTTGCCGGAAAATCCTATATGCTGATAGGAACCATATGGGGTTCACAGGTTTGCAAGGGAAATGAAATAGAGTCACGGGCGCCTTATTGGGTTGCGGTAGACTATATGATTAAGGCAAAGAATGCTGATGAGAGTCTTGCTGCTGAGGCCAATGACATGATTGCACAGTATAGCAAGTATTTCCCTCAGAAAGCCGAGGCTTTCATGTATGACCTTCTTGACGGACAGTCCTATACTGTTAACTGCGGGGGAATGCGGGCTGTGACAACTGTCAGGACTCAGAACTAACGTTTTCTTGACTTTGAAAGGAATCGGAAATATAATGATTAAGTTGGCAACCGCTTCGGCGGTTGCTTTCGTCATTTATTCGTGTAAGGGTAAACTTGCTGAAGAGGATGCCATGGACATCACTCACATGCCGGTACAGACAGCCGACAGCATCACTTCTGTCCAGACACAGAACGGGCAGATTCAGATGCGTATGGAGGCACCCCTGATGGAACGCTATGAGACAGACACCTTGTCCACACAGTTATTTCCGGAAGGTTTTGCAGTCTACGGCTACATAGACGGAGGTTTGCTTGAAACAGCTATTACTGCCGACAATGCGCGTCATCTGAAGTATTCGGATGGGCGTGAGTCTTGGGCGGCCTACGGGAATGTTGTGGTAAAGAACCTGATCAAGAAGGAGGTTATGGAGACGGACACGCTATATTGGGATCAGAAGGAGGAAAAAATATGGACAAACTGCTATGTAAAGATGTATTCTCCAGATGGTTTTATGCAGGGTTATGGAATGGAGTCTGATCAGAGGGCTAGGAATTCCGTCATATTTCGTCCGTTCAACAGCTATGGGATAGTGACACGGGATAGCACAGCCATAAACGTGGATTCCGTGAACTTTATAGGTCCTGTGCAGATGAAACGTGACAGATAGTCTTTTGATTCCCTCAAAAAGGAGTTTTTGAAAAATTTTCATAGCGTAATTTGGGGAAAATTACTAACTTCGCACTCCATTGGGTTTTTTATGATCAGTTTAATTAAAATAGATAATAACTAAAAACTATAATTATGGCAGTTCTTGAAACAATCCGCGTGAAGTTCGGAGTCGTGATAACAGTGCTCATTGCAGTAGCGCTGCTTTCGTTCATCATTGACCCGACCACGCTCCAGAACGTCGCATCATCGATGTCCTCAAAATATGACGTTGGTGAGATCGACGGCAAAGCGGTTTCTTACGTTGATTTCCAGAAGGACGTTGAAAAGACTAAGGGCGTGCTTGAACTTCTCGGCTTCCAGGCCAATTCTGAGCAGGCTCAGTCATACGTCAGGGATGAGGCGTGGAAGGAACTTTTTGACAAGTATTATTTCATTCCGAATGCGGAGAGCGCCGGTATATATGTCGGCAACCAGGAGGCTCTTGACCTCATTTCCGGTGACAACATCTCTCCTGTGATCGCGCAGGTGTTCTCTGATGGGAAAGGCTTCAACAAGGAAGCTTTCAACAATTTTGTAAATTACTGCCGTGAGGATCAGACTGGCCGGTACAAGGAACTTCTTGACTATCTTTGCAATGCGGCCATTTCGCAGCAATATTATTCCAAGTATTTCTCTCTTTTCTCCGAGAGTAACATTACCAATGAACTCGGGCTTGAGAACGAGATCGCGGACAATAACAATTCTGTAAATGCGGAGTTTGTGATGGTTCCTTTCGGCTTTGCGCAGGATACTACTATTGTCGTGACGGATTCAGAAATCAAGGATTGGTACAAGGCACACAAGAAGATGGCTGCCTATAAGTCACTCTTCACACAGAGGGCTAGCCGTGACATCGAGTATGTTGTCTATGACATTCTTCCTTCTCCAGAGGATATAGCGGCTGCAAACGAGTATATAGCAGGGCTTGTGGATGAGTTTGCGGCCACGTCAAACGTGAAGTCTTTCCTTCTTTCGAACTATTGCCAGTTCGACGAGAAATATTATAAGGAAGGTGAGCTCAAGACCATCGCTCCTGAGGTTGACGAGTTCGTGTTCAACAACAATGGACAGACCATTTCTCCGGTTCTTTCCCATGACAACACTTTCTATGTTGTCCGTATTCTTGACACCAAGACGGAGGACGGCGTGGTGAAGAAGCAGGTTGCGGTTCTTGAAAAGGAAGCTGTTGCGAGCAAGAATACTGTGAACGGCATCTACGCGAACGCTAAGAATTTTGCAGCCCAGGCAAACGGAAATTATAAGGATTTCCGCGCCGCCGTTGATTCTCAGGCCGTTTATGCGCACACAGCCAACCTTGTCGAAGGTGCAAGCCGTATCGGTTCCATTGACAATGCTAAAGAGATTACCCGTTGGGCATTTGACGCAAAAAAAGGTAAGGTTTCTGACATTTTCGACATCAACAAGGATTATTTCGTTGTTGCTGCCCTCACCGGCATTAATAAGGAGGGCTACAAAGACCTTAAAGCCGTTTCTCCTGTAATCAAAGACATTCTTTATCGTGAGAAGCTCGCTGATCACAAGGCAGCCGAGGTCGCGGAAAAGATTGCTGGGCTTGATAATATGGCTGCTATCGCCGAGGCTCTCGGAACAACCGTAAGTACAAAGGACGGAATCACATTCTCTTCGCTCACTTCACAGGGCCTTGACCCTGCGTTTATCGGTGCTGTGACTTCTGCCGAGGCGGGCAAGATTTCAGCGCCTGTTAAGGGCAGCTACGGAATCTATGTCTTCAACGTCACTGCCAAGGAAACAGGTGCGTTCTACACTGAGGACGATGCCAATGCAAAGGCAGCGCAGATGAACCAGTACATGGCTCAGATGCTCCTCGGAGTGATGAATGAGAATGTTGTGACTGACAATAGGGCAAGGTTTTATTAGTAGCGGAGGCGGGGCGCTTAAAAAGCGGTCATACCATGAATTAAAGGTGATCAGAGAAGTCCGGTCACCTTTGTCTTTTTATTGAAAATTCAAATTTAAGGTGAAGGGCAAGGCTTGCGAGGAGAAGAAACCGCAGCAACCTTATGGTTGTGAGGATTTCGCCGACGACGCGTAACGCAGCCATTCGCCCTTAAATTTGGATTTTACCACAGGAAATTGTTGAAGGGGTATCGCCCGGCGTGGATTTCCGCTACCATCTTGTAGAGGTCGGAGCGGAGTTTATCCATTCCGATTTTCTGTTTTGCTGAGATAAATATGCACGGCGTATTTTCCTTCGCTATCCATGAGTTCTTGTATTCCTCAAGCGTGTAGTTTTCGGGTTTTTTAGGCTCCAAGGAGAACTCATCGTACTCTTCATGGTGATATGCATCGATTTTGTTGAAAACAACGAAAATAGGCTTGTTTATGGCTCCTATGTCGCGAAGAGTCTCATTTACCACACGGATGTGTTCCTCATGGTTTGGATGAGATATATCCACAACGTGCATCAGTATGTCAGCCTCGCGAACCTCATCAAGTGTGCTTTTGAATGCCTCCACGAGTTGTGTCGGAAGTTTTCTGATGAATCCTACAGTGTCACTGAGAAGAAACGGAACATTTTCTATAACAACCTTTCTCACAGTTGTGTCAAGCGTTGCGAATAGCTTGTTTTCTGCGAATACATCGCTCTTGGCAAGCGCATTCATAAGGGTGCTCTTTCCGACGTTGGTGTAGCCTACCAGTGCGATACGCACTAGCGAGCCCCTATTGCCGCGCTGCGAGGCCATCTGTTTGTCGATTTTCTTCAACTGCTCCTTAAGCCTTGCAATCTTGTCCTGTATGATTCGGCGGTCTGTCTCTATCTGAGTTTCTCCCGGACCTCTCATTCCGATGCCTCCCTTCTGCCTTTCGAGGTGGGTCCACATCCTAGTGAGCCGAGGCAGAAGATACTGATACTGAGCGAGTTCTACCTGCGTCTTTGCGTATGCCGTCTTCGCTCTCTGCGCGAATATGTCAAGAATAAGGTTCGTCCTGTCGAGAATTTTTATGTTCAGTTCCCTTTCAACGTTTCGCAACTGGGTGGGGGAGAGTTCATCATCGAATATCGCAACGTCAATATTGTTTGCTTCTATAAATTGCTTTATTTCGTCCAGTTTGCCGCTTCTTATGTACGTTCTTGGATCCGCCTTATCCACCTTCTGTACAAATCTTCCACGCCCCTCCACGCCCGCAGTTTCAGCCAGAAATTCAAGCTCGTCAAGGTATTCATTCACCTGTGACTCATCATCTCCCTGTTTTATGACTCCGATGAAAATGGCCTTCTCAATATATTTCTTTATTATTATCGGCTCTGAATTCAGCATATATTTGATATATTTTTGGTCTATATTAATTTTTCATCGGTCACATACTCTCGGTATGCTCTCTCTTCAAAAATCAATCTACCCTCAAAATCTCGTCCATTCTTTATCAAATTGAGGCTTAGACCTTTTAATAAAAAAGGCGACCGAGTGTATTCAGTCACCTTTAAACTATTGTTTTAGCTTACACAAATAGTGAGCGTACTATCGAAGCTGGAAGTAAACAGGGAACGTATAGGTTACAGGTACCGCACGGTCACGCTGCTTCCCTGGAGTCCATTTTGGAGACATTGACACGACTCTGACAGCCTCCTTGTCAAGTGATGGGTCAACTCCGCGGAGTACCTTTACCTTGGTCACTGAACCGTCCTTTTCAACAGTAAACTGGAGGGTTACACGACCCTGCACACCGTTTTCCTTGGCGATTTCGGGGTAGACGAGTCTCTTGTTCACCCACACAGAGAACTGATTGGCGTCACCGCCCATAAATGATGGTTTTTCCTCGACGAGCTGGAACGGAATCGCTTCTTCTTCCACGACTTCTTCCTGTACATTCTCAACGTAGTCCATAATCTCGACTCCCATGTCGTTGTTATCCTCAAGGGAGAGGAAATCATTATCGATCTTGATTTCATCGTCCACGATGTCAATCTGGTCGGAAAGAACTGGGATTTTCGGAGCCTCTGGTGGTGGTGGAGGGGTCTCTTGCGTGATAGGAATGATCTCTTCCTCCTGAACAACCTGATTGTCAGCTTCGAGCGTGCTTACCTGCGCATCCTTTGACGTCCAGTTGAACGCCACATAAACGGCAGTCAGGGCAATTACCAGTCCTATTTCAAGGAATAGCAATTTCTTGTTTTCAAGACTTGCCTTTGGTGACTTTTTAACTTCCATATTGTTTTTTTACTTTTATTGTCCTTACTTCTGTGCGCACTCCCTTACGGGCAGCCCATAAAGTCGTGTAAAGTTAGAAATAATAATTTTTATAACAAACTTTTTGTTTATTAGTTGTAGATTTGCAGAAGATTTGGGTGACTAGAGAAGGTTTCCCTGATGTTTTTGCGTATGATTTCATATTATTTTCAGGATACTGACTTTAAATTCCGCGACCGGCGGAAAACAAACGAGTGGTTAAAGATTGCGGCAGAGAGCGAGATACGCCGGATAGGGGATATTTCGATTATTTTCTGTTCGGACAATTATGTTCTTGATATCAATCAGAAGTATCTTCAGCATGATTACTTCACGGACATAATCACGTTCGATTATTGTGAGGGTGATCGTCTTTCTGGAGACCTTTTCATCAGCATTGATTCTGTACGCGAGAATTCCATTGAGTTCGGAACCGATTTCAAGGATGAGTTGAATCGTGTCATCATTCACGGTCTTCTTCATCTTGTCGGCTATGATGACCATACGGACGAGGACATAAAGGTGATGCGTTCTAAGGAGAATTACTACCTGTCTTTGCGGGAGCTTTTGTAGATTTTAAAAATTAAAAATGAATCCGCATGAAAGGATTTAATGAATATGACGTCATCGTTGTCGGGGGCGGGCATGCAGGATGCGAGGCGGCAATGGCGGCTTCAAGCCTTGGCTCCAAGACGCTTCTGATTTCGATGGACATGAACAAGTTCGGGCAGATGTCTTGTAATCCTGCGGTTGGCGGGATAGCGAAGGGACAGATTGTCCGCGAGATTGATGCGATTGGCGGTTATATGGGGATTGTCACTGACGCCTCCACTTTGCAGTTTCGGATGCTTAACCGCTCGAAAGGTCCGGCAATGTGGAGTCCAAGGGCGCAGTGCGACAAAAACCGCTTTAGCAATATTTGGCGAAAGTTACTTGAAACTAATTGTAAATTAGATATTTACCAAGATATAGTTACTGAATTTCTTTTTGAGAATTCAAAAATTGTGGGCTGTCGTACGACCACCGGTGCAATTTTCAAATCTCGGGCGGTTATTCTGACGGCCGGAACCTTTCTTGCGGGGCGTCTTTTTATTGGGAAGAATGATTTTGTTGGTGGCAGGATAGGGGAGATGTCCTCTTTCGGTTTGACAGAACAGCTGAAGTCGATGGGGGTGCGGACTGGCCGGATGAAGACAGGGACGCCTCCGAGAATCGACATTTCTTCTGTTGATGTGAATTCACTTCCGGTTCAGTCAGGCGACGTATCTCCGGAAAAATTTTCCTTCCTTCCGTTTTTGTCTTCGGTCCAGGGATCCGTTCCTCAGATGCCGTGTTATGTTCTGCATACTAACGGGGTTGTTCATGATATACTCCGTTCTGGCTTTAAGGACTCTCCTCTTTTTTCCGGAAAGATTACTGGCATCGGTCCTCGCTATTGTCCGAGCATTGAGGATAAGTTGCGGACTTTTGCCGACAAGACGGAGCATCAGCTTTTTCTGGAGCCGGAGGGCCGGGACACCAACGAATATTATCTCCAAGGGTTCTCGTCATCACTTCCGCTTGAAGTTCAGCTTGAGGCTCTACATCACATTAGGGGGCTTGAGAATGTCAAGATTTATCGCCCCGCCTACGCTGTTGAATACGACTATTTCGATCCAACCCAGCTTAAGGCTTCGTTGGAACTGAAAGGTATTGAGAATCTCTTTTTCGCGGGGCAGATTAATGGAACTACTGGATATGAGGAAGCTGCGGCTCAAGGTCTGATGGCGGGGATTAATGCTCATCTTAAGGTTTCTGAAAAGGAACCTTTCGTCCTGAAGCGTGACGAGGCTTATATAGGTGTTCTTATTGACGACCTCATCACAAAGGGCGTAGATGAACCCTACAGAATGTTTACTTCTCGTGCGGAGTACAGAATCCTGCTTCGTCAGGACAATGCTGATTTTCGTCTCACTCCTCTCTCCCATGCTATTGGTTTAGCTGATGATTTTCGCTATGACTACACTATGCGAAAATATGCTGCGGTGGAGAAGATTGAGAATTTTATGTGTGACTATTCCATTCGTCCGGAGGATATTAATGAGTATCTTGTGTCGAAGTCGACAGTAGAGATACCTTCGCGGCGCAGACTCTCTGATTTAGTATCACGTCCACAGGTGAAAGTGTCTGAAATTGTCAAATATGTTCCACGTGGAACTTTTGAGAAGCTCGGTGTTTCTGCTGATGCCTTTGTTCAGGGTTTTTGCGGGCAGTGTGATTTTGAAGTTATGGGCAAAGTTTCGGCTGCTTTCTCTGTAGGGCTGTCTCCTAATGTTGCGGATGCGGACTCTGTTGTTTGGCTTACCGGCAAGTGTCGCGATATCCTTTTTGATATAGCGGATATCCATATTAAGTATAAAGGGTACATTGAAAGGGAGCGTCAGGTGGCGGATAAGATTAGACGACTGGAAAATCTGATTATTCCGGATGATTTTGATTTCGATAGGGTGGAGTCACTCTCCATCGAGTGTAGGCAAAAATTAATGCGCTATGCTCCGAGGACCATAGCGCAGGCTTCTCGAATTTCAGGCATTTCCCCAGCGGATATATCTGTTTTGTTGGTGTATTTCGGACGCTGATCTGTGTTGCGGAAAATTCGTCTGTTATGTATGGATTTTATTGCGTCTTTATTGTTCCACGTGGAACATTTTAAAGTTTCTTTAGTGCTGACTTTATTAACTGTTCAAGACTCGCTTCAGGAATCTCTTTTAATACCGCGGTGAGAGCTTTTGTTACGTTCGGCTTTGTGAACCCAAGCATTACGAGGGCTGTGGTGGCTTCTTCGAGATTCGGATTCCCTCCTGCCTGGAATATTGTAGTCTGTTCCGCTCCGGCACCTTTTGTTATCTTGTCTTTCAATTCAAGTATGAGGCGTTGCGCTGATTTTAGTCCGATGCCCTTGATGCTCTTTATTCTGTTGATGTCTTCGGAAAGGATTGAATTGCGCAGTTCATCGGAACTCATTGACGAGAGCATCATCCTTGCCGTTGCTGCTCCCACACCTGATACGCCTATCAGGAGTCGAAACAACTCACGTTCGTCTTTTGTTGCGAATCCGAAGTATTGTTCATCATCCTCGCGTAGGTAGTGATGGATGTAGACCGTCGCCTCGGTACAAGTTTTCAGTACTTCAAATGATTGTAGCGAAATCAGAATCTTGTAGCCGATGCCATGACATTCCAAGGTCATCTCCGTAGGCAGGATTTCCGCGATTGTCCCCTTGATGTAGTCTATCATGATTGTTTGATGTTTTTGCAAAAGTAGGACAATTTTTCTCAAGATAGAATACTATTTTGTAATTTTGCAGACTTGTGTGTCTCAACTGTGAGGACGTCTAAAAATTAGACAATGAAAATAGGTGAAATAAGGAAGATGTTTCCGGCGCTTTCCGAAAAGGTATATGGAAAGCCGCTGGTTTATTTTGACAATGCGGCGACTTCCCAACGTCCGGAATCTGTTCTGCGTATGCAGGACGAATATTCTAGGGTTGCAAATTCCAATATCCATAGGGGAATCCACTATCTTTCGAACTTGGCGACAGAACACTACGAGCAGGCGAGAAATGCGGTTCGTGAGTTTATAAATGCTGAGCATCGCGAGGAAGTCGTCTTCACTTCCGGTACGACGGCATCGGTCAATCTTGTGGCACATTCCTTCGGTGACGCATTCGTCAAAGAGGGAGATAATGTCGTTGTTTCTGCTGTCGAACATCATTCCAATCTCGTTCCATGGCAGCTGCTCTGTCGCAGGAAAGGCGCGCAGTTGAGGGTCATTCCTGTAGCAGATGACGGAACTTTGATGATTGAAAAACTTGATAATCTCATCGATGACAGAACAAGGATTGTTGCCGTTACGCAGGTTTCAAATGTGCTCGGTATTGTTAATCCGGTCAAGGAAATAATAAATATTTGCCACAACCGCAGCGTTCCTGTTCTTGTTGACGGAGCACAGGGTATAGTTCACTGCGGTGTTGACGTACAGGAATTGGACTGTGATTTCTATGTATTTTCCGGGCATAAGATTTATGCCGCCACCGGCACCGGTGTCTTGTTCGGAAAGAAGAAATGGCTTGAGGTTATGCCTCCTTTCATGTCCGGAGGTGAGATGGTGGGCACTGTGACTCTCGAAAACTCCACTTTTGCTCCTTTGCCTATGAAATTTGAGGCAGGTACGCAGAATTTTGTTGGACAGGCTACTTTTAAACCAGCTCTCGAATTTGCTAAAGCATTGAATGATAATGAAATAATTAAATACCACAACGAGGTTTCAGACTTTCTCTTCGATGAATTGACGGCAAATCCGCGGATAAAGCTATACGGCACGGCCAAACCACGGGTTCCCGTGTTCTCGTTCTCCGTTGACGGAGTGCACCACGAGGATTTGGCTCAGATTCTTGATAAGATGGGAATAGCAGTGCGTTCCGGTCAGATGTGTGCCGAGCCTGTGATGACTCGTTTCGGTGTGACAGGGGTTTTGCGCGCATCTCTCGTTCCTTACAACACTCTTGAGGAGGCTGAGTCGTTTATGGACTCTCTTCGCCGCGCTGTGGCAATGCTGTCTTGAGAGAATGGTCTGGTGCATGGATCTAGAAACGCGAAAAAGATGATGCGGGTTATTTTTTAAAAATTTCTTAATATTGAAAATTGTGTTTTGGAATTTTTTTTGCTCCGTGAAAGGGGTGTAATTCGGAAAATTTTATGGCAGAAAAAACTTTGAAAGAAGTGGAATCCGAGGTCATCGATGAGTTCAACATGTTTGATGACTGGCTTGACAAATATG
>ERZ808252.1973-NODE-1973-length-13522-cov-4.261528_pt1 | contig 13522 bp, 10 predicted proteins | sample MGYA00521242_ERZ808252 | MGnify/ENA primary metagenome ERZ808252 (study PRJEB31516, sample SAMN03275581) | gut metagenome | biome: mammalia-associated habitat; material: feces | host: Papio cynocephalus | place: Kenya | collected 2012-08-07 ...
CTTTAAGAGGACGTGGAACTCCAAGAATTGCTAATCGTCTATTTAGACGTGTAAGAGATTACGCTATGTTTGAAAATAAAGATTGTATTGATATTGAAAGCGTCAATATGGCAATGGATGCTTTAAATATTGATGAACTTGGTCTAGATGAGACCGATCGTAAAGTTTTAGAATGCCTCATTGTTAGATATGATGGAAAGCCTGTTGGCTTAAATGCTATCTCTTCGGCAATCAGTGAATCAATTGATAATATTTCTGATGTTTATGAACCATATTTAGTTCAATTAGGATTGATAAATAGAACTCCTAAAGGAAGAGTCCCAACCAAACTAGCTTATGAACACCTTCATATTCCATATAATAAATAAATTGCTGATAGATAAAAGAAAAATAACTATTATTGCTGTTAATTAATAGTTAAAATTTCTTGAATTTATCGGCTTTTTTTGTTAAAGTATTAGATGTTTTTATTGTGTGCCTTTTTAAGGAGGAAAAATAATGCGTTTTAGAAGATTATTAGGATATATAATGATGGTTTTAACTGTCATTTTGACAATAGGATTTAATACTCAGTATGTTGTTGGATCTAAGACCAATACAATGGAGTTTTCAAAAGGTACTGAGCTTGTTTACTCTATTACTAAAAGAGATAATACCAAGTATGATTCTACTTATTATCCTAATACTGCTAGAGAACCCTTTTCTGATTTGAGTGAAATTGACATTGAAAGCAAAGTCATGGAAAGACTTGATCAGGCTGGTGTTAGAAATGCTGAAGTCAGTGTTGTTAAAGGAACTTCTGATAATAAAGGCTATCAATTAAAAGTCAACTTTTCTCCTTTATCTACTAATGAATTAAATAATGTTAAAAGTATTCTTTCAATGACTGGTTCTTTATCAATTGTTGTAACTGGTGATGATTATTATTTTACAATGGATAGAAATGAACTTTTTGGATCAAAAGTTGCTGATTTGATTTATGATGGAACAACTCCATATCCAGCTATTAATATTGGAAATAAAGATGACTATGAGACCTTGGTTGATGAAGCTAAAAAAGCTTATGAGAATCATAAAATGGATACTACAACTGATAGTAATGAAAGTAGTGATTCTGCAAGTACACTAAGACCAAATGTTAAAAAAGCTGATGGTGATGATTCAGAAAGTGGTGATGATTCATCTGAAGAAGATGAAAAAGCTCAAGGAACAGTTTATTTATGGATGAATAAAACTGTTGATGATACTTTTGATTTAGCATATGGTAAAAATAGTAAATTTAAGGTTGATTCCGTTGCTAACAAAGTTTTAGTTCCATTATATACAAGTGATTATGATTCCGATACTATGAAATGGAAGATTCCTTCTGATAAAGATGGAAATGCATTTAATATTTCAACTGCTAGAGCATTTGTCACTATGTTAAATGCTACCGATTATGGTTTTGACATTCAATATCTATATCAAAATTCAGTTGCTATTCCATTTGGTAAAAATGCTAGCAATGTTGCTGTTATTTCTTTTGCTATTTGTTTAGCTATCATTTCAATAATTCTTATAGCTTTATATGGCATTGCTGGTTTCTCAGCTGCTATATCATTATTTGCAACTGCTTTCTTCTCATTAACTTTATTTAATTTGCTTGGATTTGAATTCTCAGTTGCTGGAATTGTTGGTCTGGTCTTTGTTTGTGCATTATCTGTTTTCATGTCTGTGAATTATTTATCACGTGTAAATATTGAACTTAAAAAAGGAAGAAGAGTTGAAAAAGCTAATAAAGAAGGATTTAGAAAATCAGTTTTACTATCATTAGATATTACTGTCATTTCATTTTTAGGATCACTTTTCTCCTTCCTTGTTTCCAAAGGTATGTATAAAACATTCTTAGGTATGTCAATGGTTGGAAGTTTAATTGCCTTCCTTATCACTGTTTTCTTAAATTATGGTTTGATGTATTTCTTAGCTAAAGGTGTATCTTATTCTAAGATTCCTTTCTTTGGATTTGATTATAAAAAATTATTCCATATTAAAAATAAAGAAAATAAGAAGGCTAAAAAAGATGTTGATTTTGCTACATGTAAAGTCAAAAGCAAATCTTTTGTAACCATGCTTGTTTCAAGCTGCCTTCCTGTCTTGCTTCTTGCAGTTGCACTACCAACATTTTATGCAAGTAGCAATGGTGAGAGAATGTTTAATAATTCAGATGATTATAAAAATTCATATGTTTTAAATATCACCTATCGAATGGATGGAAATAAATATGAAGATTTAGAAACTGATAAAAATTATCTTCAATATATCAAAGATATTGGTTTGAATTCTGTATATGGTAATTTCTTTGCTCTAGAATATGGTGAAGAAGTTAAGGATGAATATAAAGATAAAAACTATCCTGTCTTCTATTATAATAGCGATGATTGTCATACTTCTCTTCTTGAAAAATCTGATGAAGAAAACAATGTATATTATGTAAAATATTTCTCATTAACAGTTGACCGTGATATATCAAATATTGTTCTAGATGGTGGAAATACTATTCCTGGAGCTATCGCTCAAAGTATGAAACAAGAGGCTATCACTTCAAACGATGTTGAAATTAAACCTGGTCTTTCCTCTTATTTTACAACCGTTGATTTTGCAGTAAATTGTTTTGTTGAAACTCCTATTGTCATCACTTACAATACGAATAATTTGATGTTACTTGTCTTCTTATTCTCATTATTTGCAAGTATTTATACTCTTTGCAGATATGGAATAAATATCTTCTTGTCGCAGGTCACATATTCAAGTATTGTCGCTTGCTTTATCACGGCTCTTTTAGCTATAACTAGACTTCCATACAATGCTTACACTGGTTTTGCTTTGATTGCTGCTGTCATGGTTGCTAATGTTATTTCTGTTTTACTTCTTGCTAAAAATAAAGAGGTGCTTAAAGAACGTGGCTTAAAAGGTGTAGCTACTAATGAGGAAAAGGCTTTGATTATCAATCATGTTTTTAAGGAAGCTTTACCTAGTTCAATTGCTATTATTTGCTCATCCATTATATTAATAATTTCTACTGTATTTATTAATTCAACTTTGATATCTGGCATGTCTTTGTTTATTATCGCCACTATTCCACTTATTGCTCTAGCTTGCTATTATTTACTTCCATTCTTCTATATTCTTACAACACATATTAGTTTTGCTTACTTTAAAAAGAAATATGAAAGTTATAAAGCTAAACGTCAACAAATCAAAGAAAATGCTCCTGATAAAAATAAGGATGTTATATATGTTGATGAAGATGGTCCACATGAAACCATCATTGTTGGCATGAATGATTTTAAATTCTAATTATGAACTTTCTTTTAAATCTATTAGATTATTATCATATGTCAATTGATGATCTAAAAAGAAGAGAAAATATCTCTTCTTTAAATGATCTGCAACTGCCATATAACTATGATGGATTTAAAAAGGTAATAAATCGTCTTGAAACTGCAATCTTAAAGAAAGAGAAAATCATCATTTATGGTGATTATGATTTTGATGGCATTTCTTCAACTGCTATTTTAAAAAGAATGTTTTCTTCTCTTTCTATAGATTGTGGTTTTTTTATTCCTTCTAGATATCATGAAGGATATGGTTTAAATAAAAATAGAATTAATGAATTTAAAAATAAAAACTATCAACTTATAATTTGTGTCGATAATGGCATATCCAAAATTGATGAAATAAAATATGCAAACAGTTTAAACATGGATGTTGTTATAATTGATCACCATACAATCAGTACTGAATTACCACCAACACCATATATTTTTCATCAACAAATAGATAAATTTATTTCTTACAATTGTTCAGCGGCATCATTATGTTTTTTTGTTTCTTCATATTTTAGAAAAAAATTTGATGAATATGATGTAGTACTTGCTGGTCTTGCAGTTTTATCTGATGTGATGCCGCTTGTTTATAATAATTTGATACTTTTAAGAAATGCTCTATTTAATATCAATAATTATAAAGCTAATAATTTGTTTGAACTAGCTTCAAGCATGATAAAAGCAAAGACACTTACTTTTGATGATTTATCAACTTCTATAATTGCACAAATTAATGCACCTGGTAGAGTCAGAACTGACTCTTTATCAACTAATAATGTTTGCCGCTTTTTACTAGATGATAAAGTTACTTTGAAGACAAAAAAATATATTTTAGATATCAATAATGCACAAAATGAGAAAAAAGAAGCTATAAAAAAATCTAATGTTTTAAACTCACTTGTAAATGAATATTGTTCAGTATATCTTCTTGATGCCTTGACTGGTTTATCTGGACTATTTGCTAATCTTTATATGAACAAAGAAAATAAACCAATTGTTATTTTTTCACCACTTGAGACTGATAATGAAGTTTTAGTTGGTTCAATTAGAGTACCAAATAATTATTCTCTTCTTCCGTTAATTGATAATCCTAAGAAATATTTCATTTCATCAGGTGGACATCAAAATGCGATGGGATTAAAGATATATAAGAAAGATTTATTAAAATTTGCTACTGATTTTACGATGTTTGTTTCAACTTCAAAAAATGAAGTAATTAAAAATTATATTGAAATATCAATTGAAGAATTGACCTATGCCAATTATTTGATATATAAAAGATTTGAACCATTCTCATTTGGATTTGAAAAGCCATTATTTAAAGTAACAACTGACTTGCATAATTTAAGAAGAATTTCTGATAAAGTCAGTGTAATTAATAATGATAATTTAGAAGGTAAAATAACTTTCTTTGGTGATTTTAAAGAAAACAAAGATGATGAGACTATCTATGAATTTATCGGTGAATTAAAGTTAGAAAGCTATTATAATAAAAAAACATTCTCACTGATAAGTAATTCATATTCAAAAATTGAATAAATTTATTGCCATATTTTAAATAATTTGTTATATTCTTAATACTACTAAAGCAGGAGGAATTATGTATGTCTTTATTAGATGTTAGGAATTTGATTAGAAACAAGATCAAAAAAGCTAAATCACTTGATGATATTTCAAGTGATTATCATGTGATCAATGATTTATCTTTTTATGATGTTCATGGTTTTATTTTTGACTTGAAAAGATTCAACTATTTTAAAAATGGATTTATTATCGTATTGTATGCTAAAATTCGTGATGAAGAAAAATTGCTTGTTATTAATAATATTTATGAAGATTATTTAAAATCAATTGAAAAATTAAAATACTATACTACTTATTTTCCATTTTACGGATATTCTTCAAATAATAATATTTAAAAATTTTTTATAAATATATAAAAATGTCAGTATTGATTATATTTTTATAAAAAAAATAAAAATTTTTTATATTTTTCAGTTAAATGAATAAAGATATCTGTTCATTTTTTTAACAGATTTATAAGTATATATAATAAATAAATATAGTTAATTAACTTTATAAATTAAGTTTATTAGTATAAAATATTATGGTATGTCGGATGAAATTAATCAAAGTATTTTGGATGAAAAATATCAAGAAACATTTAGAGATTTTTCTAAACAAAAAACAATCAAAAAGATTTATAAAATAAGTCTTATTTCACTTCTTGTGATTTATTTGATATTAGTTTTAGTTTATTTTTCAATGCCTACTTTCAAAATATCAGGTATGAAATTTAATGGATTATTTAATCTTACTGACGATGACATCATCACTTTGATGAATGAAAGACCAAGCAATTCACTCTTGTTTTTTTCAGATGAAGGTAAAGACAAGATGATTATAGAAAATGCAAATGGCATCATTATCAATGATTCTGTAGTAGTAAGTTCTGATGCTTTTTCTGGAAGCGTAAAAGTGATTGAAGATTATCCTGTTTGCTATATTGATAATACTTTATATTTTGCAAGTTCAACTGACTTTGATAATTACATTGTCAATTTAGAAGGTAGCAGACTTTCAGATAATTCAAAAGTCAGGCTTAAAAACCTGTATCAAAACTATGCTATAAAAGATGAAAAATATCATTTACCTAAAGTTCATATACCTTCATCTTATTCTGCTTCTTCTACTAAAATTAATGATGCCATCAAATATTTAGTTGGTGCTGATTTTAATACACTTTCTACTAAAATCAGCGATATAAATTATCGAATATATACATCTAGTGCAACTAATTTCAATTCAGTATCTGAGATATATGTTGACAAAAGTTTAAATGAAAATATTTATTCTTTTGTTTTAACAAATATCCGATCTAATTTTTTAGTGAACATTTTAAATAAGAATACATTCGATAGTATTGTTGAATCAGTCAATTATAAAATTTATACTGATTCATCAAAAATTAAAAATTCAACATATGTGACAAGCGATGATATAACTTATAATGATGTTTATTATTTTAGATTTAGATATGATGATAAGAGCAAATTGTTCTCATTTGAGACAGTTAAAAATATTTAGAGGTGACGACATGAATAATATTATTTCAGTAATTGAATTTACATCAACTGATATCAAGATGATTTTAGGATATAAGTTTCACAAAAAAACATATGTCATTAAAACTTTTATCTCTAATAAAATTAATTTAGATATCAATTCTTTGCTTGATAAAAGCTCATGCTATGATGAAATAAATAGAATGATTGATGATGTAAAAAAAGAATTTAAAGATCCAAACATTTTTTCAAATCTCGTTGTTCTTCTCCCATCAATTGGTTATGAGACTTCAAAAAGCACTACTGAAGTTATGACAGTTGATCCATCCAGTCTTATCATTCAAAATGATTATCAAAATTCGGTTGAGAAAGTCACATCTTCATGCAAGATTTCCGGTAAAGTTTTAGTGTACAATGAACCTTTATCTTTTAAAGATTCTTTTAATAGAAGCTATAATGATTTACCTATTGGCTTAAAATCTGATAAATTGATTATCAAATTTGAAAATCAGTTCATTGATGAATTTGTTTATAATCATTACATGTCGATATTAAGTGAACTAAATTTGAATGTTAAATTGACTTTACTATCATCTGTTTGTGCATCACATTTCATTACCTCATTTTCTTCTATTTCTGATTATATACAACTTGAAATTGATGAAAATCATTCTTTAATAAGTCAAGTTTTAAATAAGAGAGTTGAAAGTTCAACTAATTTAGATTTTGGAAATGGATTTGCAATAAATCAAGCAATGAGTCAAAATATTTCAAATAAAAATGAATTGGAAAGAGTTTTGCTTGAAAATGGTCTTGATGAAAAGATAAGCTATGATGCTATTGATATTGATAATAATGAAGTGAGTTTAAAAAATTACATGAATGCTATCAAATACGGATATGATTTATATCTTAATAAGCTTAAACCATTCATTGATAATTATCATAATGCTTCCCTTCCTTTAGTGCTGTATGGAAAAGAAGCTAATATATCATCTCTTGATATTTATTTTCAAAACTTTTTTCAAAGGCAAGTTTTTGTCTTTGAAAGCAAGGTTATTGGTGCCAGAGGTCCTAAATTTATCAATTGTCTTGGTGCACTAAATATTTCTAGTTATTCATATATTTCATTTGTAGATAAAAAAGAAAACAGTACTGGGTTTTCTGATTTGAGGGGTTAAAATTATGGAAGAAAGAGAAATTTACGAAGAAGATTCTGATTCATTTAATCAGTCTGCTAAAATCAAAGTTATTGGTGTTGGCGGTGGTGGATCAAATGCAGTCAATAGAATGCTTGATGATAAAACAGATGGTGTCGATTTCATTGTTTTAAACACTGATGCACAAGCTTTAGCTGCATCAAAATGCAAAAATAAATATGTCATTGGAAGAACGCTTACTAAAGGTTTAGGTGCAGGTGGTGATCCAAATCGTGGAAGAGAAGCTGCCTTAGCTAGTAAAGCTGAAATTGAAAGCTATGTAGCTGGTGCTGATTTAGTGTTCATCGCTTGTGGTGAAGGCGGTGGAACAGGAACTGGTGCTGCTCCTGTGGTTGCTGAGATTGCAAAAAATGCCGGTGCATTAGTGTTAGCAATTATCACACGCCCTTTCAAATTTGAAGGTAAAAATAGACATTTAAATGCTGCAAATGGTATCAATGAGCTAAAAAAACATGTTGATTCAATAATTATCATTTCCAATGATCAATTGACAATCAATAATGGCAATACACCACTTCTTGAATCGTTTAAATTATCAGATAATGTTTTAGCAACTTCCGTTAAAACCATAACTGATTTGATTTTAAAACATGGTCTTGTCAATCTTGATTTTGCTGATGTTAAATCTACTTTGACATCAACTGGCTTAGCAATGATTGGCTTTGGTGTTGGAAAAGGTGAAAAGAAAGGAATTGATGCTGCAAAAGCCGCCTTAAGTTCACCACTTCTTGAATTATCAATAAGAGGTGCCCGTTCATTTTTGATCAATGTTGTCATTTCTAAGTCAACATCAACTAATGATGTCAGTTATGCCATTGACTATATCACTGAGCTTGCTACTGGTAAGAAGGATGGAAGCAGTGAAGTATCGATAATTTTCGGTGTTCAAATTGATGAAAATATGGAAGATGATATGATGAAAATTGCTATTATTGCCACTAATTTCACAAGTGAAGGAATCAGTGAGAATAATAGTTATGAATCAACAGCCGATAAAAGAATTACTGAAACTGAAAAAGAGATTGAAAGAAATCGTAAACAAGATATTGAACCTGATTATTTCAAGTTCACTAATAATAAATAGAGGTATATTATATGAAACTTAGTGATTTAAAAGAAGAATCTAGCAAGATAATAGATGAGGCAAGTAAAGAAATAAATAATGTAAATGAGGCTGCTTCATTAAATGAATTTAAGAATAAATTCTTAGGTAAAAAATCATCACTTACTGATTTTTATTCAAAAATGAAAGAAGTTATTGCCTCTGAAAGAAAGGACTTTGGCTTGGTTTTAACTTCATTAAGAGATAAATTAAATTCTTTGTATGAGGAAAAAGAAAAGAAACTTAAAGAAGAAAAATTAAAAAAGAAGATGCTCGCTGAAAAAGTGGATATTACTCTTCCTGGAAGAGATATGCTACTAGGTAGTAAGCATCCAAATGAAATAATTATTGATGATATTACCTCCTATTTGATGAGTTTAGGCTTTTCAGTGGAGGAGGGACCAGAAGTTGAATCAGATCTTAATAATTTTGAACTAGTTAATATTCCTAAAGATCATCCTTCCCGTGATATGCAAGATTCATTTTCTATTAATGAGAATACAGTTTTAAGAAGTCATACATCATGTATTCAAGCTCGTGTTATGAAAAAGATGAATGGAACATATCCTGTCAAAATCATCTGTCCTGGTAAAGTATATCGACGCGATAATGATGCTACTCATTCTCATGAATTTTTTCAATGTGAAGGATTAGTTATCGGAGAACATGTGACTATGTCTCATCTTCTTGAAACATTGACTCTTCTTTTAAAACATTTATTTGGTGAAAAAAGAGAGGTCAGATTTAGACCTTCATATTTCCCATTTACTGAACCTAGTATTGAAGTTGATATTTCTTGTGCTGAATGCAATGGTAAGGGCTGTAACTTATGCAAACATACTGGTTTTATTGAAGTACTAGGTGCTGGTATGGTTCATCCAAATGTTTTAAGAATGAATGGCTACGATGATAAAAAAGTATCTGCTTATGCCTTTGGAATCGGTATTGATAGAGTAGCAATGCTCAAATATAAAATTGAAGATATTAAAAATTTCTATACTGGTGATATCAATTTCTTAAAGCAGTTTGTAAAGGAGTAATTAGAATGAAATTTTCATTAAATCATATAAAAAAATTAGTCGATTTAAGTAATATTTCTGATCAAGAAATAATCGATAGATTAACCTTCTCTGGTTTTGAAGTGGAAGATGTAGTTACTCTTGCTAAAGCTACTAATTTAGTAGTTGGTCAAATTGTTGAATGCGTTAATCATCCAAAAAGTGATCACCTTCATTTATTAAAAGTTGATTGCGGATCAAAATATGGTATTAAAGATATTGTTTGTGGTGCTAAAAATGCAAGAACTGGTTTAAAAGTTATTGTTGCCACAGTCGGTGCTAGACTTGATGCAATTGATGCTACTATTAAAGAAAGCACAATTTTAGGTTATCCATCATCTGGCATGTGCTGTTCGCTTGTTGAACTTGGTGTTGATAAGTCATTACTCAGTGAAAAACAAATTAATGGCATTGAAGAACTTGATGAAAATATGAAAGTAGGCAGTGAAAATGTTTTAGAATTATTGCATCTTGATGATACTATTTTGGACATCAATGTTTTACCAAATAGATTAGATTGTTTATCTTATTTTCAAATGGCAAGAGAAATTGCTGCCTTATTTAATCGTAAGATAAAATTCACTATCAGCTCTGATATTTCTTCTATTTTAAATGATTCTAGAAAAGTTACATCTGATACTGAACTTTGTAATTCTATATCTTTGTTGTATGTAAAAAATATTAAAGGATTAAAAAAGACTAGTGAGGAAGTAAAAAGCGTCCTTCTTTCTTCTGGTATCAGATCTATTTCGCCAATTGTTGATTTAGGAAATTATATCATGTTGATGACTGGTCAACCTATCAATATGTATGATTTAAATAAATTAGATGGTGATGTTAAAGTAACTTCATCATATGATGGAAAATTTAAATCATTTGATGAAAAAGAATATGATTTAAAAAGCGGTGATATTTTAATTGAAGATAGCAAGAAACCATTATGTTTAGCTGGCATTATTGCTTCTGATACTGCTATGATAAATGATGAATCTGATTCGATTGCTATTGAATTTGCCTCATTTTATCATGCAAATATTAGAAGAACATCTAAAAGACTTGGTTTATCTTCTTATTCTAGCCAATTATTTGCTAAAGGTGTCAATGAATTATTAATTGATGATGTCATTTTCTATACTATTTCAATTTTAGATGAGTTCTTCACTTCTTATGATAAATTAACTATTTCTAAATATCAAAGAAAACCTATTGAAAAGTATTCATTTAATTATTCATTAACTAAAACTAATAGTAGACTTGGAAGTGATTATAATACTGCTGAATTATTAAAATTACTTGAACTTTATAATATTAGCTATGATCGATTGAATGAAAATGAATTTGTTTTATATCCTCCTAAATATCGTCTTGATTTAAAAGAACAATGTGATATTGATGAAGAATTATTTAGATATTATGGTGCTAAAAGAATTCCGTTAAATTTGAATGATTTTCCTATCTCTAAAGGTGAGATGTCATCACTTAAAAAAGAAATCAATAATATCAGAAGCTATTTGATAAATAGAGGATTTTTAGAGACAGTTTCATATACTTTAATTGATGAAAAGAAGGATAATCTCATTCGAATTTTTAATGATAGTGAAAGTTATAAGATAATCAATCCTATGACTAAAGACCATGAGATTGTTAGAAGTGATCTTTTACCATCACTTCTTGAAACCATTGAATATAATGTCAATCATTTTAATAAAGATTTTGCTTTATTTGAATTCTCTTCAATGTGTATTAATGATAATAATACTAATCCTACTTATTTATCACTTGCTTTGGTTGGTAATAAGCTTTCACAAGATAATTATCAAAGCAGATTATATGATTTTTATGATATGAAAGCTGTTGTTATCAATATTTTAAACAAGTTAGGATTGAATCCTAATCGATATTCAATTGTCAGTTCAACATCTAGTTGTTTCAATCCATATTGCAGTGCTGATATCATGATTGGTAAAAATAAAGTCTGTTCATTTGGTAAGATTCATCCATCATTATCAGATGAGAACATTATCATGATGGAAATGGACTTTTCAGCTATTGTTGATATAAATGGACGCGTTTGCAAATATAAACCTGTGGCTGATTATCCTTTAATTAGAAGAGATCTATCATTTTTAGTAAATGATGATACGACATTCCTTGATATTAAAAATACTATTTTAAAAACAAAAGACCCTTATATAAAAGATGTTTTATTTTTTGATGAATTTACTTCTATTGATAAAAAGAAATATCTTGGCGTCTCCTTATATATGTCAAAAGAAGATTCATCACTTTCTGAAAATGAGATCAACTCTTCTTTTAATAAGGCTATTGATGCTGTAAGTAAAAACTTAGGTTTGACTATAAGGAAATAAATTATGAGTGAAATTAAATTATCAGATAATAAAATCTATATTGATTTTAATTTAGCTAAAAATAGCAAAGAATCAGATGTCTTTGATATTAAACTTACAAGTGATGAAGAGAGTGTCATCTCTAATTTAGATCATTTTGAAAAGATTGAAGCTTATTATACAATAAATGGTAGTGATTCTTTTTACAATGGTGAATGCTTTATAAAAGGTATTTGCTATTTAAAAGATGCTCGAGATATATCAAAAGTTATCAAATATCCATTTGAAAATGATGTTGATTTTCAAATTCAACTAGATGATTTAGATAATTCTGATTTGCTTCCTGAAAATGATGGTAATTTTGATATTAGAACAGTTATATTAGCATTAATATATGATGCTATACCATCATTTTATACGGAAAGTGATTTGTCTTCATCAGATGATAGTATCAACTATTTTACTGAAGATGAATTTGATAAAAATAAGTGATAATATTTTCAAATTTATATTTATAAATTTTAATAAAAAAAAGACTCAATTGAGTCATTCTATAGTTATAATTTATATGGCGGAGCGACAGGGATTTGAACCCTGGCTAGATTTCTCTACTATCGGTTTTCGAAACCGACCCCTTCAGCCTCTTGGGTATCGCTCCAACTTGAAAATTATACTACAAATAAATTAAATATTGAATAAAGGAGATTAAAAAATGAATGCTTGGAAAGATATTGATCCTAAATATATTACACCAGAAAGATTTCTAACTTGTATTGAAATTTCAAAAGGTATGAAAAATAAATATGAACTTGATAAAAAAACAGGTCTATTAAAGCTTGATCGTATTTTATATACTTCAACTCATTATCCTCAAAATTATGGTTTTATTCCATTAACCTATGCTGAAGATAATGATCCTCTTGATGTTTTACTTATTATGAGTGAACCTATTCAACCATTGACACTTGTTGAATCAGTTCCTATAGGAATGATTGAAATGATCGATCAAGGTGCAAGAGATGTTAAAATTTTAGCTGTTTGTCCTCAGGATCCTTTTTATAAAGATTATGATGATATAAGTAAACTTCCAAAACATGTAACTGATGAAATTGAGAACTTCTTTGAGACTTATAAAGTGCTTGAAGGTAAAAAAACTGTGGTCCCTGGAGTCTCTTCAAAAACAGAAGCAATTAAAGTCATCAGAAAGAATATTGATGATTATAAAAAAATGATTTTAAATTCTAAATGGTAGATTTAAAAAAGCTTGAATTGTTAAGTGATATTTATTATAATTAATGACGTTGCAGGCGTAGTTCAATGGTAGAACTTCAGCCTTCCAAGCTGATCACGCGGGTTCGATTCCC
>ERZ808252.1975-NODE-1975-length-13500-cov-3.224173_pt1 | contig 13500 bp, 17 predicted proteins | sample MGYA00521242_ERZ808252 | MGnify/ENA primary metagenome ERZ808252 (study PRJEB31516, sample SAMN03275581) | gut metagenome | biome: mammalia-associated habitat; material: feces | host: Papio cynocephalus | place: Kenya | collected 2012-08-07 ...
CCCTCGACAAGTGCTTTTGTAACAAGACGCCCTTCTGGCAAAGTGCATGTTCCGTAATTAATACTCGTAAAAGGAAGCTGGTTTCCTGAACGAGATTGTAGTGTGTTTAGATTATGATACATACCTTCAACAGCCTGGTTCAATTCTTTAATAGTTTGTTTTAAAGCAAAATCATAAAGTTTTGGAACTCTTTTATAATTTTCGTCTTCTATTGAAAGCATATCATTTAATTCAGAAAGGGCAATTTGTGTAGAACCTATAGCATCATAAGCTTCTTTAAAATGTTTATAGAAAGATTTTTTAACATATGGAACCATTGTCCAATCTAAGTGCGTCGCTGATGTCCCACCAAATTGTTGCAATGATTGTAATTGAAAAATTACAGCAACTAATTGAAAAGCCGTATTAATGGAATTAGCAGGTCTAACATCTGTTTGGCGAGTATTAAACCCTTTTGACAAAAGGTCATCAAAGGGAATGGAGAGACAATTGTGCATGCCCACCGAGTAACTATCCAGATCGTGAATATAAATTTCATTATTTAAGTGTCGTTCTCGCGCTTTTTTGGACATACAATTATTAAGGGCATAATCTTTTAACATTACTCGACTGGCTTCTCCGATGCGTCCCCCAAAGCTAACTTCATCAATATTTGCATTTTGATTTTCAATTGCTTGCGCCATTAACTTTGAAGAAAAATTTTTCATCAACTTTGCTTTTGACTCCCTAACTAATTGTCTTTTATATCGATAAGTGATATAAGCTTTTGCAACCTGCTTATAGGGTGATCGCATTAGCACATCTTCGACAACATCCTGAATATCCTCTACTGGCAAGCAATCTTTTTTAAGAGCTCCTGCAGTGGTAACTGCTTCATTAAGAGTGTTAAATAGATCCTCTGGTGGCTCTTGATTAAGCTCTTTAAAAGCTTTTGTTACGGCAGCTTCAATTTTACTAAAATTAAATTTAACTTTTTCTCCTGTTCTTTTAATTACTTCCATTTGTATTTTTTCCAATTAGTTTCATTATATGTTAAATCTTTTTCGTAACTGTAAGCTTCTTGTTCGAAAGGAATCATATAATAAGCGTTTATATTAGGCCCATAAGTAAATAGATTACGTATCCAGTAAACTAAATACAAAATATAAAATCCAAAATACTTTGTTTTAAACGACTGCGCTTGCAATATATGAATTTTTTCGTGATGAATTGTTCTAGTGCCACGAGGAGAATTTAAATATTTTTCCAACTCTTCTTTAGAAATATTGAAAAACACGTGTCCAAAAAGAGTAATGGCAATGAAATTTTTGGGTAAAAGCCAAAAATTCCAATGACATTTAACCCCATCTTTTACAATATAACTCATAATTTCAATAAATTATTAATTAGTTGTGTTTTTTCATAACGATTAATAATATCTTTATCGTCATTTCTTATCTGATTAGCAAATACTTGCAAAAGAGTAAATGTGGATACCATATCATCTTCACTAAAATACTCACTATCCTTGTCAAGCACTGTCTTTTTATAAACTTCTATAGGGACAGCATTAGATAGTTTTATTTTACCGGAATCATTTATATACTCACGCTTGATAGTAAAATCAATCCATTCTCCAAGAGTGTTAATCAAACTGCTTTTAGGAACAAACATTTTTACAATTTGTTCAATCATATCTTTACAATTATCCTTTAAGCCATTATTAATAACAGGGATTAGAGTTGTATAATCGATAGCGGTGTCAGGTTCAATCTTTTGAATACTAATACAATCAGGACCAAAAGCATAAAAGTTCATAAAAGTATCAATAACACCTGTGTAAAATTTGCACACGGGATATTTTCCTTCAAGAGAATAAGCCATACAAACAACACGATGAAATACATAGGATTGTTCTTGATATGTAGTAGTAAAATCATATTCAGAGGGAAACATTGCAGTAACCATTACTTTATTGTATACAGTATTTACTGTTGTTCCGTCAGTCGATAACTGATCTGCCATTTTAGCAAAACAAAAGAATTGAGTAGTATAATTACTTATTTTGTCAATAAAAGGCTCAATGTAATCACGTGCTTTAAAATATTGTTTGTTCTTAATAAGTGTTGCTGAGCCTTTATAGAGTTCTTCCAGAGTTTCCATCATAGTGCTTTTAGTATTTCTGCAAAAATATAAATTATTCCAATATTATAAAGAATTGATATAATTTGTGCAAATATTGCTCCTATTTTAACAACTCCTTTTGGATAATCTTTAGTCTTTTGTTCTAACTCTTCTGCTCGAGCTATTCTCTTTTTATATCCCTCTTTGATTCCTTGTAGTGTATCGGGGAGTTTAATGGATCTTATTATATTAATAATAGCCATTATAATATAAAAAATTAGTAATCCTTTCATTATTCTTCTTTATTAATTCCACATGCAATAAAAGTCCCTTCTTTTGCATTAGAGGAAGGGGTGTAAATACCAAATGCTGCTATAGGAGCAATGTCTGGCACTTTTATCGGAATAATGGAATAGCATTTATGAGTTGCTGTAATTAAATCTTTAACTTTTTTAAAAGCATCTGCTTTTGATTCACACACTTCAACGATTTTACCTTGTTCTACGACAGAAATTTCCATTTCCTCATTTTGCCCGTTGACTAATTCCCCTTCTTCGTTATAATTGGGTTCCGATAACCAATGAACGTCTAAAACATCTTCTCTAATTTGGTAAACGAAGTGCCAGCTTCTTGTCCCCTCTGTTTTATTATTAATAATAGTATAAGGACGACTTCTAACATCTTTTTTGTTTTGCTCCAAAACGATATGAACTCCATACCCCGGTTGGTTTTTAGTTTTCCACTCCAGTTGCTGAGTAATAAATCGTTTGAATGCTTGCGATCCTACTACAGGTGATCCTGCCTTATGCCATGCTTGAGTGCAATTAACGCCTGGAATCACCGGACTGTTAGGATCAAAATGAAGTTTTGCAAAGGCCTCCTCTTTCGTGAAGCCTTTGCATTCTACAATTTGTAATACTCCCATACTTTAAAATGGTGCCCATTCTTCTGTAAAATATTTAACAATATAATCTTTAATTTCTTTTGCAGTCTCAAAACCTTCTGGTTTTGGAATAGTATCATTTGTTCCCCATAAAAGATCATCACAAATTAATCCAAAAGATCGAACATTATCGATATTGAAATTTGGACATTCCATAGAGAAATCAAAATTTTCAAGATCTACTTCAAAAATAGTGTTTAAAACTTTAATACAATTTTCATACTTTTTAGCATCCACTTTTTGCATCCGTTGTGTTAAAAAACAAATTAAATTAATTACTTTCATTTTTTGTGTAACACTTTGTGCATTATTAGATCCTGTGCTAAAATAAATAGACTGCATGAATTTAACCGCTTCCATATTAGCCAATTTGTATGGATTCTGTGAATTCTTGTTCAAAGCCATGTAATGTGTGCCAAGCTAATCGGCAAATTAATTCTTTACCTTCTTTTATACCTAAATCTATATAAGAATTGTTAATTCGAAAACATTCTGCTTTATGTTCTCCAGTTGTTTCAACTGCAAAAATGTTAGCTTGCAGAGTATAATCTGTAATACCAAGAACTTCTTGAAAATACTTTTGTAGAACAATTTGGTAAAGTGCTAATTGAACTTCATACTCGTGCCCAGAGAAAGAACCTTCATAAACTTGCCCGTCAATATAGTGATCCATAAAATAATTAAGACCGCCACTAGTAGTCTTAATATCATTTAAATAAAGAATCTTTTGCTCAGGATCCCAAACAACACTATCAAGTTTTCCCTTAAATTTAATAATCGTTTGTTCTCCATCAGGTAAAGTTACTTCAATATCACTAAAAAGTGCAATCTCATTAAAATATTGCTTCGGTTCAAATAAATTTTGTTTTAATATTTTTTGAATTGCATAACAATTATTAATAGAAGCAATACACTGTTTCGTTGATTCAAGCATACGTTTAGAAAGAACAATTACTTCTTTTCCATTTACAGGATTGAAATCTCCATTACTAAGACGACAATAATAATCAAGCCCATTTTTAATTGCTTTTTTTAAATTTTTTGTTCCAAATTTATTTTTGTAATAATTAGCGTCTTTTGAAGCTTGGTTTATACTGTCTGCAATATTCATGCCACTTTTTCGATTGGCATAAACTTTCTCAATAAAAAATCCTAATTTTCCTGAAGGTTTACCTTCATAATCGGAAAGACAGAAATCTTCCGGCTGAAGTATACTACAATGTACTGCTGAACCCATACAAAGGGACTCATTATATCCGAAATCAAAACCTTCAACGTAGCGTTGAGGACTGCCACCATGCCTGGGACTAAGTAATTTTAATCTAGAAACACTAGTGTAACCTTTAAGAGCAAAATACTCTGAATCGGACATATCTGCTCCTTCAATGGTTAAAAATTTTATTTTACATTTGTCGAAATAACTCATTATATTTTTGTTCTATTTCATTATAATTTAAATGATTAATTCGATATTTTGTTCGAATTTGTTTATTTGAAGGTCTGGTAATAAGTAATGCTGGTAGTCCTGCATTTAAACATTGTTTAACATTAAACCAAGAATCATCAATGAGAATATCACACTTTCCTTTAATAATACGTGCTTTATTATCCTCTTGTGTATAAATTTGATAAATTGGTTTAATTGGAAGCCCTAATTTTTCCAGATTGCTACGAGTATAAGATTTTGGATTTATACGCTTAGTGGCATAAATGCAAGCTTCAAAATTAGGTCGTTCAAGCAGTTCCAAATTACTCCAAAAAGATCTATTTAATCTGAGTTGTTGTACTAAAATTGTAATGTCGGTACTTTTCAGTGTATTTATATCACAGTTATAGTAATTATTAAAAGCTTTTTCAAAATCGACTAAAGTCGAATCTAAATCAAGGGCAATCTTCAATTTTTTGCTTTGCGTTTGTAAAGAATTCATATAATAATTGCTCTTTTTGGTGTGTAGTTAAATAATCAGGCACTCTGAAAATCAATGTATTAGATCGTTCACACCAAATATTTTTTCTTCTATCTTTATATAACACTTTGTTAAAATCCCATCCTTGCATCAGACAATAACCGGGACTACGATGTGATTCATCATCAGTTTCCCCGACAATAGGATAGGTTTTTCCTTTCCACTCAATAAAAATATAATGGTCAAAAAATACTTCTGCTAAACGATGATTTCCTTCTTGTGTAAGTTTTTCATCGAGATAATCAGGTATTCTATCATGCCATTCAAAACCAAACCCTTTAATGGCAGTAATTCCAAATACGGTTGCTGCCATTCTAACCATTATTTGTTGATCTTCTTTCTGAGCAAGACTTTCCTTACCGGCACGGGAAAAATGAGATTTTCCATAGCGTTTTTTATAAATTAAAGGCCCATAAGTATCAAATTCTGCTGCTCTAAGCATTATAAAAAACTTTTAAAATATCATAAAATAGCTGTTTTGGCATAATACAATATTCACCCACAGATATTTGTTTTTTATCTCTTGCTTCTTGAGCATTCCAAAAGATTACTAACGGTTTATCCTTTTTACCTACTTCATTGTTTAACTTTTTAATTTGTGGAGTGGCTTGTGTTGCTTTCATTTGACAATAAAATGGAAGCACATTATTAGGATCAGCTATATCAATTTTTGCATCGTCTAAACGTTTACTTTCACTCCTGGAAGTACAGATTTCTTGATCTTTGGTTATTTCTCTTAATTCCTTTACTATCAGTCGTTCAAAATTATGTCCTCGAACTCTGTTCTTTTTACCTATATTTGACTTTATTTCAGTCATAATATTCAATAAATTGCTTTACATATTCTTTAGTTTTATCTATTCCATATTTCTTTATAAAATCTGATACATCTTTAGCCTGAAAATGTCTTGGGATCCAAAAATACTTCAATTCAGGGTGCTTTTCTTTAATTTTACACATTCCTGTTATTCCGGGTAAATCGTTATCATACAAAACGACAATATGCTTAAATCGTGTTTTAAGTTTCTTTAACTGTTGCTCTGTTAGAAATAATACTTCACTACATGGAGCGATTGCTGCAACACCCATTTCATGCAAACACATACAGTCTTTCATTGATTTTGTAATGACGAGCAGCTTTCCTTCTTTTGGTAATTGCTTTGCACCTTGAATAATAGTTTTGCCAGTATTACTAAGAAATCGATAACTTTTGCGTTGGGGCATATAAATACGCCACAATTCAGTTCCATTTTTAGTCCCACAATAGTAGCCAAACATGAAAGTTTTACTGGTTGGGGAACCAAAATAATTACCATTTAAAAAAACAGAATCACAAGAAAACACTCTATATTTTTTGAGAGTTTCCTTGTGAATTCCAAAAGATTCCCACCATTTTAATTCATTTGGTGTAAAATCTTTAATAGCTACTTTTATTTGTGTTTCAGGCTTTTCTTCTAAAATTACATTTGATATTTTTACTTTCTTTAACTCACGATTTGTTGTATTTGGAATCAGTCCGAAATCTTCTGCAATTATTTTTAAAGCTTTTTGATAACTACACTTATTGATTTCCATTACTACTCCGATAAAATTTTCATGAAATCCTGTTCCAAAATCGTGAAAAGTAAGTTCACCTTTTTTATTACGGTGAAAACTGGCAGTAGGACGGTGATCATTTCTTAAAGGACTTACATGGAGTCCCGGAGTAACCGGGATCCCCAAATAAGTCGTCATATAAGTTTCTTCCGTATTTTTTGAAAGTAAAAATTCTTTTGTAATTTTAGGACTAAGATCCGGAGTACTAAAATCCATTAAAGATTAGAGATATCGATGTCATCAAAAGCATCTTTTTGTGGTGCTGCAGGAACATCGAACTTATCAGTATTGGCTGTTGTCGGCACCGTCATATCCGTTGGTTTCTTTTCAGCTTGCTTCATTCGTGTAATTTCCTTATTGGTGAAATAAGTATTGTTACCGATAAAATTAGTTTGCATATAAAGTTCACCTTGACGATTATAAGCCACAATATAACGAGGAAATTCTGCTATTTCACGTTGTTCACCGGTATTGGGATCGGTGCGCATACGAGATAACAGTTTAATTTTTGTTTCTTTTCCGATACCATCTTTTGCAGCTTCTACAACCTTTTTACGAAGTTGATCCCAAGTGATATTATTCAAGGCATTTTTATCATTGCACAATTTTACCAGATTGGGAGAAACTGCATTACCGAGATGACGCAAAAGTGTCATAAAAGACATCAAACGACTAGGTTGTTTACCAAACTGCCCCATTGTTTCTTGTGCATCCTCATCTTTCAATTCAAATTCAGTATGAGTGAAAGTTCCTTCATTGTTGTGAAACTTAAATTGCAAAGTTTTATAGAGACCATCTTTAAGATCAACTGCTTCAATACCGTCAAATACTACAGTGTGGATTTGATTACCTTTCAAACGGGGAGTGCTTACTTTGATTTCTTCAGTGTTAAAATTCATAATTGTTGATTTTTGTAATGTTATAATTTGTATCTAAAATAATTTCTTTTGTTATATATGCTTCTACAGCTTTTTTAACATCGGTGTAAATAGGGACACCATTCCCTTCTAACTCAATGCTTCCATCTTTGTTGGTTGCCCAAAAGCAAGAACCAAACTGACCAAGAAAATCTTTTTGTTTTCCACGAAAAGAAACAGATCCGTTTTTATTGAGTTTGTTTCCTTCATTATCTACATAGATAATCGGAGTTAGTTTTCCATCTCGATTACTGTATCCGATATTAATACGATCTCCAGGTTTTGCCGAGAGCATTGTAATTAATTGTTCAGACAATAATAATTTATCGTCTTGAATAGCCACATCAATAATTTCTGAATGTTTGTTCATTTTTATTTAGTTATAAGACTTGGAAAAATTCTATCCCAATGAGCAACAATCTGCCATTCTCCAGTCTTTTCGTCCATTTTACGTTCTGCCAGTTCAATAGTTTTACCAGCCAAGTGAGGCATACGAGCTCCTGTAAGAACAGAGTTCATATCACCAAAATTAGCCATTAAAGAACCTGTTTCAGTGTCTCGATATAAATAGGCAATAGCGTCAGAATTAGCCGCAAGAACATTAGCAGTATTTCCACTCAAGTCAAGTTGTTTTACAACAAGTTCAGTACCTGCTTCAGACAGGTTCTTATCTTTAACATGTCCTGTAATTACCAAATTATACTTATCGGAAGTAAACCACCCGATAATTTCTTCCAAGGCTTTCTTTTGCCAAGCATATCCTGCACCCATAGGCAGGAAAAGAATATCTTTACCTGTACCCTGCCAGTTACGCCCTAAGGTGCTTTCTTGATAGCGTTTAGCTGCCAAATCAAGAGCAATAGTAGCCATTGCAGTAATTGTATCAAGAACAACAAATTTAAAGTTATTTTCTTCTTCTTTTAAAGCTTTTGCAATTTTATATAAATCGACATATGTATTTGCTTTCATTACATAAGCATCGTCAATGTAATCAGTACCATTTTCCATATCAATTATTAAAGTTCCTGGAAGTTTTGAAAGTACTGTGGTTTTGCCTACCTTCGGCAAACCAAACAAAATTAAATTTTTTGGATCATCAATTTTTTTTACTGTTTTTGTTGTTGGAAGAAATCCCATAATAAATAAATTTAAGAAATTATTTTAAATCTGTATAAATACTATAATCTGTTATTTGATTAGGAAGTGGTAATTCTTTCCATAATCCCACTTCACCATAAAACGCAGTCATAAATCGCTTATCTGCCATTCCAAATCTGTTTTTTAGCGTTAATATCATACGAGCCCTATCCTTCAACTGTCTAATATCATATTCATCACAGCGTGCTTTCTTTTCGCGATATGGGTGATATATAGCAATAACAACTTCTGCTGCTTGCGCTGGACCTGAACTATCACTCAAATCATTTAAATCGGGCAAATAGTTGCTACTATCGCGTCTGTCCATAGATTTGAAATTTCTATTAAATTGCTGAACAATATTAATATTAAATCCACATTTATTTCTAAAATGAATTAGATAATCACACGCTTCATCAATTTCTTGCTTAGACTGATGCCCTGCAGAAACTGATAAAAGCTTAATATGATCAACTACTACAATCAAATATTGTTCCGGATTGTTCGGAATATAATCCTCTTTTATATATTCAGCAGTTTTTTCAATTTCCTTATATTGACCAAATTTTCTACTCCACTCCTTACAGATAGCATAAAGCCCTTTAGCAGTAACAGGTTTATCAATTACTTCACAGCACTTTTCAAGCTCCTCTAACCACCATTTTGAATCATTAATGAGATCCATTGTATGATCATCAAGAGGCTTGGATAATGAAAGAATATCACCATAAGATACTATTTCATTATAAGTTTCATAAATGTAAATTGATAAAAGTTTTGCTAAAAGGACTTCTGCACTCATCTCAAAAGAGAAAAGCAAAAAATGCAAGTCAATGTTAGGATTGTTAATTTTTTGTTTAAAAGGTTGATAAATTTGTGTAAAAAGGACTAATGAACTTTTTCCGCTACCGCTATCCCCGGCCCATACTGTCATCCACCTGCGTTGAACACCATACACTGTGGAATCCAGTTTAGAAAGACCAGAGGAAAGTCCATTGTTAAGTCCTTTTCTACCTCTTTCAATACTTTTAAATAAATTTTCTACAATCATATAAGTTCTCCTGTATCAAAGGTTCCCATACCGGCATCTTTTAATGCTTTAATAGTTGTCCATTGTCTACTAATTATAAAATCACATATACCACTAGTAATCATATTATTATCTTTCCCATATTCAAGTAAATCCATGATTTCTTTATGATACTGCTCATTCCATTTAATAGATTTTCCATATTCCCAACAATAATCATCAAAAGTCTTAAAGTTCTTTGATATATTACGTAAGGAAAATTGACGTCCATTAATTGTTGTAAACAAAGGGTAAGCATTAAAAAGTTCCATTCCCATATCTTGAGAATGCTTCATAAGCTGGTCTGTGAATCTTTTATTAAATTCCACGTCTTGTGGATTAAAAGGAATTCCCTTAGGGGGAATATCATAAGATTTATTAATAATTCCCTTGTTTTGAAGAGATACTAATAAATCTCGAGGATCGGTTGTTAATTGATTCTGAGAAAAAAATTCATGTAAATATTCTTCGTGATCTTCTTGTGCATAGAAAATTAATTTCATAAAAAATAATTCATCTGCAGTCAATTGATATTTAATCATAAATTGAATTTCTCGATCAATACTTAATTCTAAATTCTTCATATAGGCAGGTAATTCCATTACTCATATTAATTATAGCCGTTAATAGCGTTTAATATGTTACCTGTAATTTAGAATCATATTCTTAATAATTCGTTATTTACTTTATCTTGAGTTTTTGCTTGCTTGTTTAATTTGTTATTAAGAACTAAATCTAGTTCTTTTTCATCTATTTCAATGTAATCATTATCCTCATTAGCTTTTTTGAACCATTCATTTTCAACGGTTCCTTTAATAACAAGGGTAAAAATTTCTGCTTGTTTTCCGGATTCAACTCTAATTACTCGTCCAACCTCTTGTGTTTTAGCAGTTTTAGACGAATTAAATCCTGCAACAATACCAACACTTAAACCGGGGCAATCAAGTCCCTCAATAAGCATTTTACTGCTGTGAATAACACCTGTTTTCTGTTTTGCAAATTCTGCAATAATAGTCTGATTTTGCTTTTTAGTTTGCTCTGAACTAACAATAACACCATTACCGTATCGTTTACACTGTTCGATGCTGGTGTTAAATGTAATAATCTTTTTATCAGATCTGGCAGCAATAATTTTGTTAACTATTTCTACCTTTTTTGGATGATTTGCAATAAACTTTTTACGAAACTGTAAGGCTTTGCTCCAAGCGTAAGCGTGTGCTTTTACCTCTTTTAATTCACAATTAACTTCTTTTGCAATCTTTTGTTGAACAAAAGGATTTGTTACTGCATCGAGTGCTAATTTAAAATCAAAATTAAAAAAGGAAAAGTGCTTAATAAAAGTCTCATTAGCCTTTTTATATTCTGTTAAATCGACATCAAGCATTACTTTATATTCGCGATAAGGAGCAGCCCATCCGTTTTCAAGAGATTCTTTGATTGTAACAGTATCACAGACTGGGCAGTAGCGTTCCATTACTTCTTTTTCAAGTCCGTCTAAACGCTCAAAAGTTGCAGTAAGGCCTAAGACAAAATGATAAGTACATTTATTAAATAACTCTTTAAAAGTCAAGCTATTATATCGATGTGCTTCATCTAATATCAATAAATCACATCTGAAAGGCTTTTTAATAGCAGTATTAATTATCAGTACTTTAATATCACCATTGAAAGTAATTTTACTTTCCCATTGATCTTTAAGAACTTTTGTGGGGACAATCACTCTAATTACAGCCGTCGGTTTTAATTGTAACATACGTTTCATAACATTAATTGCTATAACGGTTTTTCCATATCCCGTGCTAGCCACTATAGTCGAGCAGCCCCCTGCTTGTTTCCACCTTTCTATCGATAATGCCTGCCTTTCATCACGCGTCATTTTCTAAAACTTTGCAATAAGATTCTATCTTGTTTTTATCAGCAATAAACTTTGAATGGATCATTACATCATCTATAATGTTTTTGCATTCAGGGGAAAGTCCGCTTAAATACAAATCACATACCGGAAAAATATGATTGTTATTCCACGAAAATTTATATAAAAGATCTCTTTTGGATACACCTATTACACTTCGTATATATTTATAAGAAACTCCACCTGTTACTTTTTTAGAATAATCTTTATAAGAACTATTCAAAATGTGTGCCAAAGCAAAACTATTGTCATAATTTTTTAAAATATCAAATGCTAATTTGTTTTGGTAATCTTGGTTACTGTCCATCATGCCAATAATCGACTCTTTTTCCTCTTTCGATGGTTTAGCTAATTTACTATTAATATATTTAACAAATTTATAAAAAGAGACAGAATTATCGGGATAAATATCTAGTATTTCATCTAAGGGAAGATATCCTATTTCCTGACTTAAAAATGAAACTCCTTCCCATCTGTGACTAACATAAGATTTAATACTCTCTTCCGAATCACTCATTTCACAAACAATAGCTAAATTATTATCAAATTTTAGCACCTTTACTTTTCTAATATTTTTAATTCTATAAAGAATTAGATAAGGACTAAAGTTATAAACAATTTTTGCTCCGTTATCTTGTAGTTTGATTGGAATTTTATTTCTTGATACTAAAGATTTTGGAAAATGACAATCTGGGTTTAAGAAAATTGTATCGCCGTCTTCTATTTCCCGATTACAAATATTTTGATATTTTGTAAGTAAATGCGCTTTATACTCATCATTATATTTGAATAGAAAATCTTCTAATCGGTACATTGAACGCAAGTAACCTGTATTATTTAACGGTTGCCATTGCATAAAAGAATAATTTTTATAATCATTTGGATTCATTAAATTCAATTTTTATAGTAATTTGAAAAAAATTTAACCATATATATAATAGCTTTGTAAGGTCGGCTATTACTTGTACTACAATATATTCTATTCGAGGATCTTTATCCGGAACACGTTGTTCTTCCGACTCCTTTGGGATAAAAGAAACATGAATGTTACACATATCTTCATATTCTTTTATACGAGAATAATAATTTCTTATAGTTTGTTCAGGATTAAGAAGTTTTCTTCTTTGTTCTATTGAGATGGGAACATTATTGTTTATTATGTAATCTCTTAAAGAATACTCTATAATAAAAAACTGTGAAAAAATCTCTTTTGGTGAGTAGCCTAACCTATAGAAAAAGAATCTCTCTGTTTTATTAAATTGACTAATTTGATTATTTCCTCTATTGAAATATGATCTTAATGCTTCTATTATAAAAACTTTTTCTTCTTCTTCTATTTTATAATATAAAGATGTTGCTATAGCTAGTTTAATATTCCTTAATGTTTTTGAATTGAATAAAACATATAGATTATCAAATTCTTCACTTGACAATTTATCTTTTTTATTATATATTGCTTCACAAAAAGTTTTTGTTTGAACCATTTTGCTGCAATCATTAAGATGTTTGCTTAAATTTTCTATATTATCGAATGTGGTAAAATAATAAACATCCTTTTCTTTAATATACGTATCCCATTGGCTAGGTATAAAGACACCTTCATCCAGAGAACTAAGTATTGAATCACTAAGATATGTTCGGTAAAGGCAATTATCTTGTATATAAAGGATTCCTATCTTAAAACAATCAATATCCTTAGAAATTATATAGTTTGCTTTTTCAATATTATTTGTTTTTGTAAAATCTTTTGTTATTTTACTTAACATTGAAACTGGAAAGACCGATTCTTCCATAAAAAAGACTTTACTGTTTTCTTTTAATACAGTTTTTTTAGTGATAAAATTCTTTATTGCTTC
>ERZ808252.1976-NODE-1976-length-13497-cov-7.477310_pt1 | contig 13497 bp, 14 predicted proteins | sample MGYA00521242_ERZ808252 | MGnify/ENA primary metagenome ERZ808252 (study PRJEB31516, sample SAMN03275581) | gut metagenome | biome: mammalia-associated habitat; material: feces | host: Papio cynocephalus | place: Kenya | collected 2012-08-07 ...
TTTGTTTAATAACGCAATTTGCACTATTAAAATTGTTGTAGAACAAGTCGCACGCCAATCATCAATTCCTTTCTGTTCCTTCGGCCAAGTAAATGTCCGATAGTCCTCGCATAGAGGCATACAAATAGAACGAATTTTAGATTGAGCGCGCTGAACATGGGGGTTGGTGCGAACATCCATATCAATGCACTCGACTATCCGCTTCGGATGGAGCGCCCTCACAACCTCTGCGAGATACCGCACATTCTGAACCCCGGTAAGCCCTATAAAAAGTTCACCACCTGCCAGATAGCTTGCAATATCCGCTTTCATCGGTCCCTCGGTCAGATGTAATGTATCGCATTTTATGTCACCTACAACATGAATATAGCTGGATATTCCGGTTCCGTTCTCGTAATACTCACCGCCTGTAGAAAACCAACGGAAACGTTCACCATTTTTCTTAATTTTGGTGCCGTCCGATTTTTCTATGATTTTTAGCGGCGGGTCATCAAAACGAATTTGTAATCCCTGTATTTGATTATTCATATCGCATACGGGAATCAGAATACCGCTGTAGCGACAGTTCGCTATTTGCCATCTGTTGTTTTTGGTATAAAAGCCGGGAATACCTGAAAGATCAAACTGCTCGGACAGCGCATTTATTACCTTTCTTCGCTTTGACGGGTCGGTAGGAATACTTCTATACATATTTCCGTCTATGATTTCTTTGGAAAGTCCCCTACTGAGCAAATTGCGGAGGTGTTTTTCCTCTAAATCAAGTAAGCTTAGAAAGGCAAGATAAATCTGACTGCGTTCATGCAGCGGTCTTATCTTTAAGGTCTGATAATCGCTCGCAGTATCCGGGACTTCATCGCAGCGTACATTGGGATGACGGAGCAGCTCGTGATATGCTTCGGCATTTGTCAGCCTACGGCCTTCAGGGTTAAAATCCGCATAAAGCATAACCGCATTCCCGGTAGTGCCGCAGTTGTGACACCAAAAGGTAGCGTTATCCTTGCGATGACAGAGATACATACGGTATTTGTAGTCTCCGCAATAAGGACACCTCGCTTGAACCTCCTCACGATTTATGGTTGATCGCTTGATATCCAAATTGCAAAGTACCGCAGTATCAACTACATCTATGGAAATGTAGTTGTAATTAGCCATTTGTCAGGCTGCCTTTCCGACTTCATTCCCGACAGGAACGGATGCTGTGTAATTGTTTTGAAACTTAACAGTAAGCGGTTGACCCTTAACAACGCGAATAAGCATAACCTGCGAAGGCATATCTACATCGTTAAAAGCGGCAATACTTTCGGTATTGTCAATACAGATGGGGTAATCCTTGCCGGTTATTCTGCGTATAAGAGAAGAAATCTCAATGCCTGCCAAGGTTTTCTCGGAAAGAGAAAGAGCTGTGTATTCACGACCTTTATAGTCAAACTTAAAGGCCGGCTTAACCTCTCCCGTTCCTCGTATTATTTCAAATAAACGAATCTTGACATTAGGCATATTAAGTTCCGCCGTAGCAAGTTCGGCACGCTTAAAGATATATTCGGTAAGCGCAGAAACAATATTTTTATATTTAGTTATCTGCTCGGCGAATACATCTTTTTCTACAAGCGCCCTTTTCAATTTTTCTTTGCTTGCGGATTGCTCTACTGCTTCGATTTGCGCGTTGGTGCCAATCAGCGTCGCCTCCAGGGTGCTAAGCTCGGAATATTCTTCCTCAGAAAGATTACCGTATTTTTCAAGCTCGGCAAGTGTGTTGAGCTTAGCACGGATTTCGGCAACATCTACTTGCTCTGTTCCGTTTTGCAGTTCCCTGAGTTCAGCAGAATATTTTGCAATATCATCTGCTTTCCACTGCTCAAACTGCGCCTGAGCTTTTTTATCAAGCTCGGCAATCTCTTTGCCTCGTTCAACAACGCTTCTGCCGAGTTCACCTATACGGTTGCATTCGGCAATCAAATGGTTTCGTGTTTCCTCAAAGTTGCTTTCCGTAACCTGCATTTTACAGGTAGGGCAAACATCGCCGATTTTTAAAGTCGTAATACGTTCTTTAAGTTCGTTATACTGTTTGGATAAGGAATTGTATTCGGCTGTTGTTTCGGCAATTGCTCCTGTAAATTTAGAGGAATACACGCGCGTCTTTACTTCCGCTAATTTTTCCTTTGCGGCAGCGACTGCCGGGTCTTCGCATGTATTACCGCTGAGCTTTCGGGTCAGCACATCGCGTCTGATAGCAAAGTCTTCTGTATTGATGCCTTCAAACTGTTTTTTCCTAAGTGTTTTGATTTGTTCTTCTGTGGTAAGCTTTTCGGAATACAGCTTGTCAAGCTTTAAATCGGCTGTTTTTTGCGCTTCTTCAATGGACTCAATATGCCCCTGAAGCACATCCAACTGCTGTTCGGCTTTGCGGATTGCTGTGCGCGTGTCTTTCAGTACATCTTCGGGTGATTGTGTTTCAAGATCAATACCTTCAAGGACTGTCCGGCAATTAGGTATAGCCTCCGACACTTCCTTTTGAGATACAGGTTTTAGATGACGGAGAATAAGCTCTCTGCCGTCGTTGCCCATATTTTCAATAAGATAAGTAGGATTAAACATTGCTATAAAGGTATTTTTATCTTCAAACATTTGCTCGATTCTGCTTTGATTGACGGTGTAACCGTCCATCATTACAGAATATTTCTCATTTTTCCTTGAACGGGTAAGGGTGTGTGCGGCTCCGTTTTGGTCGATGAAATGTAATTGCACCTGTACATTGTCTGCTTTATCATTCATCAGCCTTTCGATTTTCTGCTCACCGTAATATGAAACTCCGTAGAGTGTAAAGCATACTGCGTGAGCCATTGTTGTTTTGCCTGTGCCGTTGTGTCCGGTTATGTAACTGATATCACCGAAATCAAAATGAGTCGTTTCGGTATGATTGCGAAAATTGTTTAAAGTAAGCCCTGTGATTTTCATAGCGGTGATTTGTTCCATTCAAACACTCTCCTTATTCCCAAAGTAATGTATCGCTCTGATTAAGCGCACCGACTTCCGTAGGCTCTTTGGTTGAGGCTGCAAGGGTAAGAAGCTCCTTATAGGACTGTGTGTGCGGTCGCACAATACTGCACTCCCATAAATTTCCGTTATAATCGCCGACAACCTGCCATGTGCTTGTTCTGCCAACCTGCAGATCGGTTCTCATAATGTTATAAAGAACATATCCGTCCGCGATTTTATAAGGAAAACTGTTACGGAAAGACTCGATTGCTTCGCATTTGTTTTTAAGCGCCTCGTATTCTTCCTTGACAGTGCCGGAAGTATAGTATTCAAGCTGCGATTTCACCGAATCCCTTTCTTCTGCTATTTCCATCATTCGTTCTTTGTATTTTTCGGATTCCTCCTTTACGGTTGTAAACTGCTTAAAATGAGAATCGTTAAGACGGTCGTCACGGTAGCATACAATAGAGCATACCGCAGCGGTAGCAGCGGAAAAGATGATTACGATAAAACCGTATCTGCTGTTGATAAGGATATCGCTTGTGCCGACAAATATGCCGGCGACAAGGGATAATGCGGTGATAATTCCTATCACAAAAAGGTACAGGGTTTTGTTTTGCTTATACATAATTGATATTGTCCTTTCAAATGGTATTAAGCCGCAAGATTATAGCTCTCAATAATATTGTAATTACCGACAGCAGGGTGACTTCTTGTTACAATTTTAGGGTTGCAAATAATTTGTCCGTTAGATAACTGCGGTACGCCTTGTATATATGCCTCTAATTTTTTGCCTTGGCAATTTTGGAGCACAACATAGGTCTGTTCGGACTTAGCCCCTCTTGTAACCTGTAAATCAACAATTTTGCACTCGTTTTTCTTTAATTCCGGTGCAGAAGGCGATGTATTCGCCGCAGCAGGAGGTACATTGCCTGCAAATCTGCCGTTTGGAATATTCGGTGCAGACGTTTGCTGCCGAACATTCGGAGCAGACCGCTCGGTTGCAGAAGAACTGCGCCCGGATTGTTTTCCATTCTGCTTTTTCTGACCTGTCCCGTTTTGACGGTCTTTTAAGAACTGATTGTATTTGCGCTCAAGCTCGGGATATTCGTGTTCTTCAATAGCCTTATATTCGTCTATCCCTGCCCATATATTTTTGAGCTCATACAAATAACGCCCGATGCCCCACATAGACGCTGCTCTTTTAAAAGCATTTGAAAGTCCGCCCTTAATGGGTTCTACATCGGTACAACCTGCGCCGTCGCTTTTTGTGATCCATTCGCCGCGTTCCGGGTAATAAATACTCAGCTTGCAGATATGGGCCGTATTGCTGTTAGCAGGGCCGGTTACCGTTTCAAATTCGTTTTGCCAGTTTTCACGGCCGATAACATAATCCAATCTCCTCTGTATGGCACGGGAATCGACATAAGCGGCAACTTGTGCTATGGGTTTCTTTTTTGATATCCGGAGTACACGCCATTCGATTTCATCAAATGTGAAAGGCAATGCCAGCTTTTCGGCTTGTTCTTCGGTCATTGATTTAGCCTCCTCATAAGAAGTTTTTAAGCGTTGCATTCGGCATTTGTATTAAAACCTTGTCATAATAATACTGTCTGTTCTTATCCTTTAAATGTTCTAACAAATCCCTATGCCCTAAATTGAGCTTGTTATGCTTCTCCAGATAATGGTCGTCATTATCCGGCAAAGAAATAATATAGCTCGGAAGATTTTCAAGGCTTTTGAGAGACTTTATGTTAGGCAATGCGTTTGTTCCGGTACATAAAGAAAAATAGCTTACATTTGAAAAAGGATAATAGTACATTTTTGTGTCGGGTTCTAATTTACCGAGAGCAGGAACTCCAAGCTTTACCTCAGATATACGGCCGCTGCTTTCAACTTTAAAACCGAAAATAAGCCTCGGCAACGGAAAATTTTTATATTCCGTTGTCATATAGGTAATGTCCGCGGTTTCATAAGCGTATTCAACGACAGCATATCTCGCACCTGTTTCATCACCCGTCACACTTATAATGTTTGACGGCAGCAAACCGGATGCGATTTTTACCGGTGTACTTGAAAGACTGCCCTTAATGCAATCAAAAAGGGTTTGGGGACTTATCAGTTTGGTGCGGGTTTTACCGTTTTCGGTTATTTCAAGCCTTACTGATTTGTCTTCTTTGATATGGATTACAACTTCATCATCTATCATGCTGCTTTCCTCATTTCTTGTTGTGCCTCCGTAAGCTTTATAACTTTCGGTTTGCCGTACAATTCCTCATAGAGTTCCCGGCTTTTTTGATCATAATAATCGCGAATTTCAAACAGAGTATCAAGCAATTCAATATGTTGTTCAAAATAACACCCGGTTTCTACAATAAACATATACCGTTTCTTTTTAATGATTTTTCGCGGTATCCATAAATTCCAGGCAATGTTTTGAAGATATGATATTTTAATAATCTCGCGAATATTGTTTTCAGCTTCTGTTACATGCGGATTTTTCTTAAAATTTATCTTGTTAAGTTTACTGTGCTCCTTACAAAGCTCGTAAAACTTAACCAGTCCGGGAAAGCTGAATTTATATAAGATACTGTTTGTATGTTCAAGTTCCACGAATTCCGATGATAAACCCGCAATTTCTTCCCAAGCCAGGCAAAAATAGTCTTCGGAATTAAGAAAATTTCCGGTATAACTCACACTATTTCTAAACAATATCTCTTCCAATCTTAAAGATTCCAAATAGCCGTCAAGTTCAGGAATATCATTAAACATAAGTGCCTCCTATATGAATGTAACGGTGCTTGTGAGCGGTCTTGCATACTTGCATACTTTATAAACCGTACCCAAGAGTTTCCAATCACTTGTACCGTCATAGTAATATTCATAATAGTAGTCGTATAAATCTGTAATATCTCCTTGGTCAAAGGCATTAAAATCAAGATCGGCAGAATGTATTTTCTGCTCGGCAAACAAAGGCTTTAACACATTTTCAACCAAATAACTGAGACCCTCTGTCAGTTTGCCTTCGGGTTGCTTTATCAGATGCTTTGGTTTTTCCCTTTGCAAACGGGCGCCGGAAAGCTTTTTTCTTAACTGGTCGAGATCAAGCACATATGTCATTAAGCTTCACCGCCCAGATATAATTTAGTTGTTCCTGCGCGCTTGTCGGTCTCAACACTGAAATAGCCGCCGCCAAACAGCATATAACGGGAGCGAATAATACCGCAGGCATCTTTTACTCCATTGTTATTACAGAGCCATTGCCGGTCGGATATTTCGCCCCAATCGCCGTATCGGTGGCGTGTTACAGCTACCAAAGCATCGTGGCGTGTTATCTTGTCAGAAACATCGGGTTGAACAATATAATGTTCAATTCCAAGATCTATTTTGAGAAAGGGTTTGTCCGTGTTCTCATTATTTGCCCGTTTCAGCATAACCGCCGCTTTTTCCCGCTGTCTGCAACGGTTAAGGAAATTTTCGTATGCATAGTCAATTTCCTCGGTTTTGGCACGGGAGCTGCGGATGACCTTATCCATAAGGTCTTTGGCGATATTTGCTCTGCGATTTGCAAGAGCAAGGCGAATTTTAGCAAAGAAAAATTTAATACGATTCATAAACATTCTCCTTCGGTATTTATTTACGCAGCCATTGTCAAGAGATTTGCCGTTGCTTTATTCTGAATAAGGCAAATTTCGTCAAACAGGGCATTAACGCTCATTCTAAGCATTGTGGCAATATCCATTTTGGAATAGCCTTTCAATAAAAGATCCACAATGCGTTTCTGAGTGGCATCGAAGCTCTTCATTGTTTCATCAAAAGCAATGGCAGAAATAGCCTCGTTCATTGTGTTCTTTACATCGGTGATAGCTTCTTCAAGCTCATATGCGTTTTCGTAACACTCGCTGAAATTTATAACCGTCGGTGCTCTGTGCAAAGACTTTTCGTATGCGGTGCATTCGGCAATCATCATTGCCGCAGCGAACCGCTTAAAATCGTCTGTGTCGGCAAAGGTATGATGTTGCTGCACTGCCTTTAAAAAGCCGTTTACAGCATGATCGTAGTAATCGTCTTCTGACAGATTGTTTTCTGCCAAAAAGGAATAAACCTGTGCAAAGTGTTTTGCTGCAAACGCGGACTCTTCCGGGGTAAAAATGCGGGGTTGTTGATTTAACATTGATTTGTCCTCTTTTCATTGATTTTTTTAACCGAGTGATTTAAACCCGGTTGGTGTTAATACATTGAATATATGGCGATTCGATGTGATTTCACGAACAGCCGTTTTGCCTTTTTCGTCTTCTATACCGATTTTGGTCTTTTTCTCTTTGACGATTCGGCCCTTGATTATATGCGGCACTTCGCACTCTATAAGTCCGTTCATCATTCCGCTTGCGCCTACAAGTCCCACTTGCGACAGATTAAGCGGCAAAAGCGGTCTGCGCTCTCTGGTTTCCAGGGTGCGTTCCTCAAATAACCGTAAGGTGCTGTGCGATTTCTTTAGCTGATCTGCAAGCTCGTTTACATTAAAAACGGCTCCTTTAAACAGCTCTACCGTTTTTGTTGCCGCAGGCATCTCGTAACATTCCTTCGGCAAATCTGTGATTAGCGGTAATTTGTCGGCGTCAAGCATATATTCGGATAGCTTTTTAGCTTGTTTTTCAGCCTCGCGCCGTTCAATTCTCCTGCCGATAACGGCAACCTGTTTAAAACGCTCATATTCCTTACCGATAAACTTGTGTACCCGCAGATCTGTAAAGTTCTCACATAGTACGCGGCATACATCGGGTGTTACCCGGTAATACGGAACGATATAAACCATAATTCCGCCAATTTGCAGAAGACGCAAACTGTCTGCAAGAAAAGCTTTTTCAAGTCTTTTATTGCCGTGTTCGGAGGGAACGGAAAGATACGGCGGATTAAGCCATAAGCCCTGAAAAGAATGAAAACTTATCCTTGAATGAAAGAAACTGCCGTAGCCGACGCGCATGATGCGTTTTTGTGCTTCCTCGCCGCGTACTTCGTCAATTTCTATGCCGTAGGTTTTTGCCTTAACTCCTTTGGCAAATGCCTGTAAAGCCAATCCCTCGCCGCAGCAAGGGTCAATAAGATTAACCGTTGCATCGGGAAACACAATAGCATCTTTCAGCATTTTCACATGAGTTAAATCCGTTGGGAAATAACCCATTCGGGCACGGTTCATAAGGTGCGCCAATTTTGCAGTATTGATGTTATGGTCTGCTGCAGGCAACCTGTTTGTAAAGCTTTCCAAAGCCATGCAGAGCTTGGAGTAATCGGAAGTTCCCAGGTAGTTATATTTTTTGAGAACACCGTATAACCGCTCTGCTGTCCTTGAAAGCTCACTGTCGCCGTACTCGTCAAGCTGTAGTATTAAGGCGGGAAATTCTTCCAATAATCGTTTTACAGCTTTTTGAAGGTCAACAAGCGAATCATACTCACGCTTTAGCCCTGTGCCTTTGTATTTTCCATAAGCGGCGCGAAGTTTAGGAAAGCCCGCCGCTAATGTTATGATTAAAGCTTTGGAGTTTTCGATTTCTTTAAGGCAAAAAGCGGTCTGTTGCTGCTGTTCATTTGATGCAGTCATCAAAACTACCTCCCAACGGACAGCGCAGCACCTCAATCACTACTGCTTTAGGGTTTGTTTCACCAGGCACAACATAATTGATTTTTGTACCTATACATCTGACCGTGTTTTCCTCCAACCGTTCCGTAACAAGTCTAAGACCTTCCGGAGCTTTACCGATATCAGGATTGATAGGCGTTATATATATGTTGTGAATAATACGATGGTATACCGCGGATGTTTCCCTTGCTGTCGGAAAAAACTTTCTGTCTTCAAAAGCGCCTTTAACAAAGATATCCCTGTCGGCGGTTATATGAATACAGTAGATTTCATGTTCGTCGGGGATGTGCCAATGCTCCGGAATCTTAAAGGCATTAGCCATTATGATTTCCAGTAGTGATTGCGACAAAATATTGCCTATGCTTTCATTCTCCTGTCTGAGATAACTCATATCTGCGTCAAGAAGAACATCCCCGAAAACATTGATATATAACCTGTCTCCGACCTTTACCCGATCTGCCTCCGGTTTAACATCGTAAATATACTGACTTATCGGTATGTAAAACATTCCGATTCCGTTATCGTTTGCTCTGCCTTCGTCTAAAATATTGCTCCCGGGGATATTGCCTTTTTCATTGATAGGGTTATAAAAAGGAAGTTTTCTGTATTCTTGCAAAGCTAACGGATCAGCCTCGGAATGAAACTGGTCAACGCTTATTGTCAGCATACAACATTCAGGGTGTTCACAGTAGTGGTAGAAATCTGTTAGAATATCCGCAAATTCTTTAGAATATCTTTGTGCATTCGTTGCACAGAAAAAAGATCCGATCCTGCAATTATAGTTTTTAAGATAAAAAAGAAAATATCGCAGTGCATTCGGTTCTAAAGAAGGTTCGCCGCCGGTGATATTAAGATGGTCTATACACCCCACCTTTTTGCAAATGGTTTGAATTACATCAAAGTCTATCTGAACATCCTGGGGTTCACCGCGCATACAATGCGCACATTTCATACCACAGCGCCTTGTAATTTCGAGGGTTAAACATTCAAAGTCGATTAGCATAATTTCCTCCATTAAAAAAGACCGCATATGAAATGCAGTCTAAGAGATTTAACCAACCTTTTCGATATGCTGGGAGTTTAGCCGTTTGGATACAGCTCCCGGATACAATTCGGTCAGTGTTTCTTTAAGCAAGGCAAGATAACGGGGAAAGGAACGCTTGGCAAAGCCGGGGGCTTCACAGGTTTCGGGAATAATAACATATACTGCAACATATCCGTCAGCGTCCTCCGCGATAACCTCTACATGGCGATTGCAGAGCAAAACAAAATAGCTTTGTCCTAAACCGCAGGTTTTCCAGTCACAAAACTTGTTAAAGGTTTTTTCTTTGAAAATGAGCTTTTCCGATACGGAATCCAGCAGTTTATTCCAACCGGCAGATATACCGTCGGCATAGACTGCCGAACTGTCTATATAAAAGCCGTCAGAGGCAGTCAGATTATCATGCTGAGGCGGCAGCCAATATCCTCGTCCCATCAGGCAGCCCTCCTTTCAGCGCCCGCTTGAGAGCGCCTAAAAAGCTTTAACAGGGTTTTATATTCCTGTCTTTTGTCTTGGGACTCAAAGTGGATATCCGAATGAACGGTTTTCTTTTTACCGCTCGGCAAAGTTTCCACAATGCTTATGGTTTTAAGCGTACCGTTCTGTTCTCCGATACGGCATTTATGCTCATCATAAGAGATTATAAGGTTGCGTACTTTCATAATGATTTAGTCCTTTCCGATACAGGTTTTGGGATTGATTTTTTCTTGCGCTTTTTTGTGATTTCTGCTCGCATATTAATCTGCTTGGATGAAAAAGTAACATACCGAGTATTCATTTCGCCTACAATCAAAAGGTTATATAAAAATCCGACCAAAGCCGAAGCAGCGGTAAGATTTGCAGTAACCGATTGCGGCGCCGATACGGTTCTTTCGGCACAGGATAGTTCCGAGGGAAATTTATCTTCTTCCTCCAAAATATCCGGATAGAGAGATCCCACGGGCTTGTAGGTGGTTTTGCCGTTCTGACGCACTCCGCATACAACCTGACCGGTATGTTCGCCGTTTCCCGAATCGATATAGATTAAATCTTTTTGTCGGTTAAAAACACGGTGGCACATCTGTCTGGATTTGTTGTTATCAACGCATCCGAGCAGAATAACCTTTTGTGTCTCAGAGATTCCGGAAAACGGTTTTGCATAAAAGTCCGGTAATGTCAAATTGAAAAGTTCCTCATCGTTTTCAATAAAATCCGGCTTATACTCGCACTCAATACCAAAAGCGGCTGAATACCGTTCCGCCTGTACCTGAGCCTTGTTTCTGCCTATGTCTTGCGCTATGAAATTCTGACGAATAAGGTTTTTCTGTTCAACTACATCGCCGTCGCAGACAATAATCCGCACTTGGCGGCGAGACGCATAACCTAAACGGTATAAATGCGGTATGACATATCCGCCTGTACCTCCTGCGCCGATAACGATGATTTTAACGGGTGCGGTACATGAATATCTCATATTTTATCTCCCGTTCGCCAAAAGCGAAATTTCGATCTCGGCTTCGATGCAGGCAATGTTAATATATCTTCAGGTTTCGGCAATTCGATCTTTTCATCCCAGATTTTCGGATGCGGGAATGATGTGGACTTGATATCGAACACATCTGCGGGATTTACGGGAATAAACTTCCCGCCGCAGCTTGCTCTTACCGTAATATCCGGTAAAACCCTATCCAGCCTGCCCATAACGGCATAAAGCCGCGTAGGTCTCTCATCCTCGTCATCAACAGTTGAAAATTCTGCGGGCATTACATTATGGGAATGAATATCCATCACATGAATCATATGTTCCGGATAATCTTCTTCCATAACGCAATCAACGCTTGTGTGGGTTAGCTTTTGTTTTGGTATCCGAACGGTGTGCTTGTTACGCTTTGTATCATAAAGGATATGGACCAGCGCTTCCAGGGTGTATCTTTCAGACAGTCCTGCAAAAAAATCCCAAATAAATAATAATAGATACATGGGAATTTTGGGGACGGTCATTTGAAATCCCGGAATGATGTCGGGAAACTCCGGCAGCTTGCCTGCCGGGGCTGTGAAAGTCCCGACAGGCGTTTTTCGCATTTGATAGAGCCTCCCGTCCTCAGACGGGAGGAGTACAATAGCCTTATCGCTTTTGCGAGCGTCGTCAAGGGTAGTGCAGAATTCCTTATACGAAGACAACGGAATGACTTCGCCCTTGCTTTGAGCCTTGATACGCGGCTTAACAATGCATTCGGGATTCCTATCGGCATCGCTTTTTGCTTTTTTGATACCGTCTAAGAACTTTTTGGATTTTTCGATTTCCGCCTTGATTTCATAAATCTTATCAGAGCCGGGGTTGTTAATGGTTTTGCTTTCCTTACCATAGGTAACGGTCCACTCAACCTTTTTGCTCTCGGCTAACTCCGGAAAGTCGCTTTCGTACTTTTCACGAAGATCTTCAAAGGTGAATTCACGGTCGGTAATCGGTTCTTTGGCCTTGCCATAACTAAAGATAGCCTCTCGATTTACGCAGCTTTCAACCAAACGGCTTTCGGTCTGAGCTTTTGCGGACGCGAGAGCAGCGGCAAACGGATCTGCTGCTTCGGCGATAGTTTGCTGAACTGGGGCTTCGGCAGGGGGATTTGTGACGGGAGTCGGTGCAACGGGCGTCGGTGATGCAGGTGCCTGAACTGTGGGCGCTTGCGCTGCAATAGGTGTCTGTGCAACTGCTGCTTCAAACAATGACGCTTGAGGAGCCGAAGGTGGCGGAGCTGCATTTTGCACGGGCGGTTGCGTAGGCTGTGCCGTTTGTTGCGGCGCCTGCATTACAGAAGCTTGTGTTGCGGGTTGTACTGCAGGCGCAGGGGGTTGTGCCGGGGAATTTTGAACAACAGTCTGAGGTGATGGAAAATCAAACGGGAGGTCTGCAAAAGACTCGCTGCCGTTTTCCTCCATTTCCAAAAAGTCGTTCAGAGGGTTGTTTTCACTCATGATTTGGGGTCGTCCTTTCTGTTTTTTATTTGTAAAACAAAAAAGACCGGCCCCATCTCCGAAGAGTTAGAGCCGGTCAATTCTTGTAATTACCGATTGGATTTATTCAGTTATCGTTCTTTGCAGAAAATAAAAAAGGCGGAATTATCCCGTTAAGAATAATCCGACCTTGTGCATCAAACCTATGTCCCCCGAGGGGAACTTCAATCAAACCTAAGAACATTTATATTATACAAGGGGAAAAGCATTTTGTCAACACCTTTAATTCTTAGATTATTCGGAATAAAAATAAATTTGCAAAAACCGCCTTTAAAACTTGACAAGGTAAATGCAAATGCATATAATAAACTTGTCCTTTTTAATCGGGGCGTACGCTAAGGGGTTGGCGGCGTCCCTTGTATAAAAAACAACGATTCCAAAATTTGCTTATATATGACCTTGACAAATTGGAATTTTTACTGTATAATAAACATACAATAAAGATAGCAATATTGCTATTTGGGCTGGTCGAGAGACCCTGGTCCACCGAATGGCGGGGAATTTCCCCGCTTTTTCTTTTATTTGGTGCGACCGTTGTAAATAAAACGGGCGTCCCATATCTTTTTTCAAAAACTGACCGAATGGAAATCGAGAATTAGACCGATTGAAATTCAAAAACCTGACCGAATCGGTTAAGGTAAATGCATATGATAAACTTGTCCCTTATATTTTTTTGCAAAGCAAGCATAAGAACTTGACAAAAGCAATAAAAATCTTTATAATTAACTTTAGAGTTAATTACTTGAAAGTTAATTATCGGAAAGGAGTATGAATATGCAAGAGGTTTTTATCGGTAGAGAAAAGGAACTTGCAGAACTTAATGACTTATATGTTCAAGACAAATTTCAAT
>ERZ808252.1977-NODE-1977-length-13492-cov-10.941356_pt1 | contig 13492 bp, 9 predicted proteins | sample MGYA00521242_ERZ808252 | MGnify/ENA primary metagenome ERZ808252 (study PRJEB31516, sample SAMN03275581) | gut metagenome | biome: mammalia-associated habitat; material: feces | host: Papio cynocephalus | place: Kenya | collected 2012-08-07 ...
GCGCTGAGACGGCTTCAGGGCAGGCCTCGGACAACGGGAATTCGGAATGGCCGGGCATAAATCTCCCAGATATTGATCTTCCGGACCTCCCGAGCGTGAATCTTCCCGACGGGGACCGGACGTTCAGACTGCCGCTTACCTCTGAGTCCGGACAGATGAACATCATAAAGACCGGTGACAACTCAGTGATTGTCACGATGAACATTGTCGGGGGCGATGCCCTCGTCTTCAGCGGAAAGGCGGAAGACAAGACTTTAACGCTCGATCCTGCCGTGCGCTTTGTACATTTCCGGGACGGAGCGAGCACGGTGAGTCTTGAGGTCACTGTCTCCGGAATTGCCGAGAGGCACGATGATGTGGCGATTTTTACGCTCGAATATGCGGGCAAGGGCGAGACGACGTTCTATGACTACGAGATAAAGGAGTCCGATGTCAAATGCGTCGCGAAGGTCAACGAAGACTGACGCTTTCAGGAGTTGAAGGATCTGTCAGAATGATGGATATGTAATAAAATGTAAAATACTGTCAGAAAACATGGATGCTGCCAGAAGAATATCCGTTGCTGCGGTGGTGCTGCTCGGTGCCGCGCTGCTGTTCGGATGCGACAATGTGAAGATAAGCGTGAATTTCAGGAAACCGGTTCCCGAAAAGCAGCCGGTCAAGGTTAAGGTTGCGGAGGTGGGCTCCGCATCGTCCGAGACGACAAAGACTTACGTGGGACGTGTCGAGGCGTCGAAAAGTGTGACCCTGCTCTCCCCGTTTCCGGCAAACCTTGAGAAGATAAATGTGGAGCAGGGACAGACCGTACGTGCGAACCAGCAGGTCGCGAAGGTCTATTCAACCGCCGTTGCCAGCACCCTCAGTTCCGCCCGCGCCACGATGCGCCAGGCACAGGATGCCTACGACCGCCTTCAGGCAGTTAAGGATAACGGCAGCGTGCCTCCTGTGAAGATTGTTGAGGTGGAGACCGCCCTCGCCCGCGCCAAGGCTGCGCTCAGTTCCGCACAGAAGGCCGCATACGACTGTTCCGTGAAGGCTCCGTTTGCCGGAACCGTCAGCGAGGTCTATTGCGAGGAGGGCGAGGATGTCGCCATAGCTCAGCCGATAGTAAAGATTGTTGACCTGAACACCCTCGAAATCAGCATATCCGTTCCGGAAACCGAAATTTCCTCTTATGACGTTGGCTCTTCTGCCGATGTCACGGTGGCGGCACTTTCCGACACCCCTGTCCGTGCCCGCGTGGTCCGCAAGGGCGTGGATGCTTCACTAGTGGCTCACAGCTATGACTGTCGTCTGTCGCTTGAGACACCCGTCAAGGGACTCATGCCGGGGATGATATGCAAGGTAGTATTTCGCTCGGCTGACGGGAAGACAAGCGAAATTCCCGTCATCCCGGCCTCGGTCATCCGAACAGATAGGACGGGACGGTATGTCTGGACTGTGAGCCGCAGCGGCATCGTCGAGAAGAAATATGTCACCACGGGGGACTTCGCCGGCAAGGGCGTGAAGATTCTTTCCGGTCTTGAGACCGGCGACCTTCTCATTGTCGAGGGCGCCGCAAAGGTCAGCACCGGAATGAAGGTGGAAACCATCACTGAGTAGAGGGGCATGGAACAGAAGAAGGGATTTGTGTCAAAGGTCGTCCGAGGGGCGATTGAACACAATAATATAGTCAAACTGTTTCTTGTCCTGCTCATCGGAGGCGGAATTCTCGGCCTAGTGAACATGAACAAGGACGAGTTCCCCACCTTCGAGATAAAGCAGGGACTCATCGCCGCAGTCTATCCTGGCGCGGACGTGCATCAGGTCGAGGAAGAGGTGGGCAAGCCTATCGAAAAGCTCCTCTTCTCGATGAAGGAAATCAACAGGAAGAACACAAAGGTCGTCAGCAAGGACGGCATCTGCTATGTCTATACGGACCTGACGACTCCCGCCGACAAGAAGAACGAAGTCTGGTCTAAGATTCGTCTCCAGCTCGGCACCTTCAAGCAGACGCTGCCTCCCGGAGTTCTCGCGATTGTCGTACTCGACGACTTCAGCGACCTCACATCCGTCCTCATAGCCCTTGAATCTTCGGACAAAGGGTATATGGAGATGAAGGAATATGCCGATGACCTCTCCGACCGTCTGCGCACCATTCCCGAACTCGCGAACGCGAAGATAATCGGAACGCAGAGCGAAGAGATTGCGGTGAACGTCGACATGGACAGGCTCGCCGCCTACGGCATATCCCCGACATCCCTGATGCTTGAGTATCAGACGGCCGGCGTCCAGGCTCTCGGAGGCACGTTCAAGACGGACTACACATCGTCGCCCGTGCACATCCAGAAGACCATCACCGACGAGCAGGAACTCGCCGACAAGATAATCTGGTCGTCCACCGACGGACAGTCACTGCGCCTTCGTGACGTCGCCACCATCGAGCGCCGCATCAAGGATCCGACTTCGCTCGTCACCTACAATGGTCACACAGCCATCGTCATCTCCATCGAGATGCGTCCGGACAACAACATCGTGGCGTTCGGAAAGGAGGTTGACCGTGTCCTCTCCGACTTCATGGAGGACGCACCCGACAGCCTGAAGGTATCGCGCATAACCGACCAGCCAAAGGTCGTGGGCGATTCCGTGTGGTCTTTCCTGCGCGACCTCGTGATTTCGATGCTTGTGGTCATCTTCGTGATGCTCATGCTCTTCCCGATGCGCTCGGCGTTGATTGCCTCCTCCGGAGTGCCGGTCTGCACCGCCATCGCCATAGCCCTTATGTACTTCTTCGGCATCTGCCTGAATACCGTCTCGCTCGCCGCGCTCATAGTCGTACTCGGAATGATTGTGGATGACTCCATCATCACGATGGACGGCTACATGGACAAGCTCGGGCGCGGAATGTCTCCCATCGATGCGGCAACCGCCAGCGCCCAGGAACTCTTCTCGCCGATGTTCATGGCAACTTTCGCCATCAGCGCGATGTTCTTCCCGATGACCGGCATCATCTCCGGCTACCTCGGAGACTTCGTGGCCACATTCCCTTGGGTGATAGCCTTTTCGCTGATGACTTCGCTCGCATACGCCGTACTCGTTGTCCCTTCGCTGGAAGTCAGGTTCATAAAGTCCGTACAGAAGGGAGGTTCGGGCAACATCATCACCAAGTTCCAGAATGTCCTCTTTAACAGCCTCCAGAAAGGCTACGACTTCATGCAGGATAAGTGCTTCAGACACCCGGCGCTCACGATTTTCTCCGGAGTCGCAGCCATCGCCCTCGGACTGCTGATGTTCTCGCGGATGAACATCCAGCTCATGCCTATGGCCGCCCGTCCGGTCTTTGCCATGGAGGTCTATCTCGACCCTACGTCGGGACTCGATAGAACCGCAACTGTGGCTGACTCTCTCGCTTCGATGCTGAGGCGTGACAGCCGCATCACTTCCGTCACCGAATTCATCGGCACGGGCACCCCGCGCTTCCACTGCACCTATTCCCCAATTCTCCCCGGCAAGAACGTCGCGCAGCTCATCGTGAACACCAAGTCCAACCGCGACACTGAGGAGTTCCTCAAGGAATACGAGGATTACTACGAGCGCATCTTCCCCGAAGCCGTCATCCATGTCAAGCAGATGGACTACCAAGGTGTGGCATCCCCTGTCGAGGTTAAGGTCTTCGGTGATGATTACGGGCAGATTCAGGCGGTTGCGGACTCCGTGAAGGCCTACATGGCCGGTCTCGACATGCTCAAGTGGGTTCATTCGGATGCCGACTGGTTCATTCCGGCCGTTTCCCTCAAACTCGACCGTGACGAGGCCTTGCGCCTTGGAGTGAACCGCACCCTGCTGAACCTCTCGCTCGCCGGGGAGATGAACGGCCTGCAGCTCACCTCGCTCCGTGAGGGCGGCAACGTGATTCCGGTGAATCTCTATTCCGACAACCTCAACTCGCACTCCGCCTACGATGACATCTCCAACGCCCTCGTTCCTACTGCGCTTCCAGGCGTTATGGTTCCGGTCCGCCAGGTTGCCTCGCTCACACCCGAATGGGAACCGGCCTCGCTCACCCGCATTGACGGCAAGCAGGCAATAGTGGTCGGCGCCGACATGAAGTTCGGAAAGAGCCAGCCGATGGCGGTCAAAGCCATAAAACGCTACCTCAAGACGGCGGACATCCCAGAGGGAGTCACAGTGAAATTCGGCGGACTCAACGGCGTGAACAATCAGGTGGGTCCTGAGATAGCCCTCTCGTTCATCGCCGCCGTGATGATTCTGTTCTTCTTCCTGCTCTTCCACTTCAAGAAGATTTCCCTTGCCCTCCTAACCTTGGTCCTGAGCACCCTCTGCCTTTTCGGAGCTTTCTTCGGTCTCTGGATTTTCGGTCTCGACTTCTCCATGACCGCCGTCCTTGGACTCATCTCCCTCGTTGGCATCATAGTCCGCAACGGAATCCTTATGTTCGAGTACGCCGAGGAACTCCGCTTCGAGCACGGCATCCCTCTCAAGGAAGCCGCCTCCCTCGCTGGAAAACGCCGTATGCGCCCGATTTTCCTCACCTCCTGCACCACCGCCCTCGGAGTGCTCCCAATGATAATCAGCGGTGACCTTCTCTGGATGCCGATGGGAGTCGTAATATGCTTCGGCACAATGCTTTCCGTCGTGCTCATCACCCTGATAATGCCCGTCTCCTACTGGCAGATTTTCCGCCGCACCGACAAAACCCATCCGACCCCGTCTCCCGAAAATCCGATGTCAGGCGAAACTGTACTCATAGAATAAATAATTTGATTATGACCATATATAATATAGGTAAATATATCCCGGGCATACGAAGACTCGTGCACCTCGCAGCGGCTGTCGCCCTCTTCGCGACTCAGCTTTCTCCCGTTGTCGCAGCGCAGTCCGTGGCCCCCGGAAACCGAGAATCCATCGCCTCTGAAAAGGAAGAATCCGTCGCCTCCGACATTTCAGGCAAAGCCGACAAGGCCCTTCAAGGGTCGCACCCTAGGTGCGAGACACCCCTAATAGGGGTCGCAGGCAATAGCCTGCGGGGGTTAGAATGCCCGGAGGGTGGCAATGAGTTGCCATCCCTCTCGCTGACGCTCGCGGAATGTCGAGAGATGGCCATGCGGAACAACGCCGCCCTTAACAATGCTGAACTCGACATCCGCGCCGCATGGCTCCGCAAGCAGGAAGCCCTCTCCGAATACTTCCCGCGCGTCTCCGCCACGGCATTCGGCTACTGGGCGATGAACCCGCTCCTCGAAATAGGAGTCACCGATATTCTCGGCAACAACGACTTTGCATGGAACATTCAGAACGAACTCGAATCCTTCGGCTCTCTCTACGGCATAAACACAAAATACACAGCCTTTAAGCGCGGCTACTCCGCATCCGTCATGGCCATTCAGCCGCTCTATGCCGGAGGCCGCATAGTCACCGGCAACCGTCTCGCCGCCCTTGGCATCGAAGCTGCACAACTCCAGAAAGGCATTCGCCACCGCGAGACCCTTGAAACCGTTGACAGCCTCTGGTGGCAGGTCGTCTCGCTCTCCGGCAAACTCGAAACCATCGACTATCTCGACGGCACCCTTGACACGCTCTGCTCCAGCCTCTCGGCGGCAATCGGCTCAGGCCTCGCCGCCGAGACCGACATCCTCCAGCTCAAACTGAAGCGCACCGAACTTAAGGCTGCCCGCAGAAAGGTCACAAGCGGCATCCGCCTCTCCAAGATGAATCTGTTCAACGCCATAGGTCAGCCCTACACCATCTATTCTTCCAACTCCACCCCCGAGCGCCCGTTCGTTGACTCCCTCACGCTTGACACCGTCTCCGAACTGCCGGCTGCTCCGGACGCCTACTGGCGCGATGAGGACGAGATTGTGGCATCCATGCAGGAAACCCGTCTGCTCGACCTTCAGGTCAAGGCCAAGCGATTGGAACAGCGCCTCGCCATAGGGGAGGCCCTCCCGCAGGTTGCGGTCGGCGCATCCACGGGTTACTCCAACCTCTACAAAAAAGGCCGCTACAACGCCATAGCCTTCGCATCCGTCCAGATTCCTCTCTCCGACTGGGGCAAGACCGCCCGCCGCGCCCAGCGCATCGGCACAGAAATCGAAAAGGCAGAAAACGACCGCGACTACCTCGACAGCCAACTCCATCTCCTCGTGGGCAAGCTCTGGCTCGACCTCACCTCCGCCTACGACTCCTGGCAACTTGCCGAGGAATCCCATGCCAACTCCCGCCGCCTCTACGAAGTCTCCCTCTCCAACTTCTCCGCCGGCCTGATCCCTCTCCAGGACCTCCTCCAGGCCGAAACTGCCTGCCGTACCGCTGCCTCCGCCCGCGTTGACGCTCTCATCTCCTACCGCAACGCCATCGTCGCCTACACGAGTCGGGGCGAATAAAGGGAGGGGCGAGTGATTTTCTATGAAACGTTTTGCGATTTCGTGCAAAACTGCCGACATGGCCGTCTTGCTGTGAGAATCCGGTTACTTCAGGATGTCCTGAATCTCGTTCCACGGAACCGTGACCTTGACTATTCCGACGGCGTAGGGGCCGATTTCGTACTGGCCGTAGATGTAGGTGATGCCAGCCTTGCTGAGAATGAAGTTGCCGTTGGGTGTGATGTCGGTCGTGAAGAGCATCCCGTAGTCGTCTTTGTCGAGCGAGGATCTGAGGTGGGCGCGGAGAGCGGCGCTGAGTCTTTCCTCATAGCCGAACGCGAAGATGTCGTCCTCGGTCACTGGGGCACCAGTCTTCTTGTCGAAGTTCAGTCCGAACAACTCCGTCCCTCCGTGTGCCCCGCCTGTGTAGCTGTATTTTGTGATTGTGTAGGCAATGATTCCGTTGTACTCGCCTTCTCCGCGGCCCTCAATCGTAAAGTCCCACGTGAAGACATCCCATTCATCCTCCTTCCCGTCTTCCGGATCGTCATCTGCCTGCTCGACAAATTCGAGGTTATCCTCCCGGTAATTCTTCAGGGCCTCCTTGGCATACCCCTCCACTGCCTCCTGTGGATTCATCCCGCAGAAATTCTCGCCGAGAGCATCTCTGATGATGCCATCGCACACAGCTTTCCGAGTTTCCTCCCCGAGTCCTTCCTTCGGAAACTGGAGGCTGACATCGAGCCTGAGCGAGTCCTTCCTTCCCTCGGCAAGGGCGTATTCTCGCTTCATCTCCACATTTTCGTATTCGACTTCCTTCGTCCTGCAGCATCCTATGACCCCGAGAACCATGGCGGCAGCAAGGACTGCCGAAATCATATTCCTTCTCATAATCAAAGATTTTTTGAATTTTACATTCGCATATACCTTATTATATGCGCATATTTTTATGCCCGCACACATCGTGCCCCGTCAAAGTCGGACAGCGAAGAATCTTCCGCTACACAAATGTATTCTTTTATAGTTGATAATCAAAAAATTATTCGTATATTTGCAGCCCCAATTTTGGGGAGTTAAACATAAATAAAAGATTTATAATCATTTATGCCAACAATTCAACAGTTAGTTCGCAAAGGACGCGAGGTTATCGTCGAGAAGAGTAAATCTCGCGCGCTGGATGCTTGCCCTCAGAGAAGGGGCGTATGCGTGCGTGTGTACACAACCACACCTAAGAAGCCTAACTCAGCAATGCGTAAGGTTGCCCGTGTACGTCTCACCAACTCAAAAGAGGTCAACGCGTACATCCCAGGCGAAGGCCACAACCTGCAGGAGCACTCAATCGTGCTCGTTCGCGGCGGTCGTGTAAAGGACCTTCCTGGTGTACGTTACCACATCCTTAGGGGCGCTTTGGATACTGCCGGCGTTGAGGGAAGGACCCAGTCCCGCTCCCTCTATGGAGCCAAGAGGCCAAAGGCAGGAAAGAAGCCCGCTAAGAAGTAATTTTAATTCATTACCTTAATTTCCAACAAAACAATGAGAAAATCGAAGCCTAAGAAGAGGATTCTACTTCCTGATCCGAAGTTTCACGACGTGATGGTTACGCGTTTCGTGAACAATCTTATGTTGCAGGGAAAGAAGAGTATCGCGTATTCTATTTTTTACGATGCCATTGACATGGTAGGCGAGAAGATGAAAGATTCTGACAAGGCTCCTCTCGATATTTGGAGGAAAGCTCTCGAAAATGTGACCCCTCAGGTTGAGGTGAAGTCACGTCGTATCGGTGGAGCTAACTTCCAGGTGCCGATGGAGGTGCGTCCTGAAAGGAAGATTTCACTTTCTATGAAGAATATGATAGTCTTCGCCCGCAAGCGCTCAGGCCACTCCATGGCCGAAAAACTTTGTGCCGAAATCATCGCAGCGTACAACTGCGAGGGTGCGGCATTCAAGAGAAAAGAAGATATGCACAGAATGGCAGAGGCCAACAAGGCATTTGCCCACTTCAGATTCTAATCCCCAAAGAGACATTGAAAAATGGCAAGAGATCTTAAATTCACCAGAAACATCGGTATCATGGCGCACATTGATGCCGGAAAGACCACGACCTCGGAGCGTATTCTTTACTACACAGGAAAGACTCACAAAATCGGTGAGGTTCACGAGGGTGCGGCCACAATGGACTGGATGGTTCAGGAGCAGGAGCGAGGCATCACCATCACTTCTGCAGCCACTACCGCTTTCTGGCACTACAGAGGGGATACATATCAGATTAACCTTATCGACACTCCGGGCCACGTTGACTTCACCGTTGAGGTAGAGCGTTCACTCCGTGTTCTTGACGGAACAGTCGCTACGTTCTGCGCAGTTGGCCGCGTACAGCCTCAGTCCGAGACCGTATGGCGTCAGGCTGACAAGTACGGCGTTCCTAAGATTGCGTACGTCAACAAGATGGACCGTGTCGGTGCAGACTTCCTCGCTGTCGTTGAGGAAATCAAGACCAAGCTCGGTGCAAGAGCTGTCCCTATTTGCCTTCCTATCGGAGCGGAGGACAAGTTCGAGGGCATCATTGACCTCATCGCCAACAAGGCAATTTATTATGACGGCAGCGAAGAGCTTGTAAACTACCATATCAAGGACATTCCTGAGAACCTGAAGGCAGAGGCTGCCGCATGGAGGGAGAAACTCGTTGAGGCAGCTGCCGATTACGATGACTCTCTCATGGAGAAGTTCTTCGAGGATCCTGATTCAATCACCGAGGACGAACTTATCGCGGCTCTTCGCAAGGCTACTATCGACATGTCAATCGTGCCTGCTTGCTGCGGTTCCTCATTCAAGAACAAGGGAGTTCAGTTCCTTCTTGACGCCGTGATGCGCTACCTTCCGTCTCCGCTCGACATCCCTTCAATCAAGGGAGTCAATCCTAAGACAGGCGAGGAGGAAGTTCGTCATCCAAGTGCAAAAGAGCCGTTCTGCGCACTCGTGTTCAAGATTGCGACCGATCCGTTCGTGGGACGTCTTGCATTCCTTAGGGCATATTCAGGACATCTTGACGCGGGCTCATACGTGCTCAATACCCGTTCCGACAAGAAGGAGCGTGTGGCGCGTCTCTATCAGATGCACTCCAACAAGCAGAACCCTATAGATTTTGTTGAGGCCGGAGACATCTGCGCTGCTGTCGGATTCAAGGATCTGCGCACAGGAGACACAATCTGTGACGAGGCACATCCTATCACCCTTGAGTCAATGGAGTTCCCAGATCCTGTGATCGGACTCGCAGTCGAGCCTAAGACACAGAAGGATCTTGACAAACTCGGAATCGCTCTCGCGAAACTCGCCGAGGAGGATCCTACCTTCACCGTCAAGTCAGACCACGAGACCGGCCAGACAGTCATCAGCGGTATGGGTGAGCTTCACCTCGACATCATCGTTGACCGTCTCCGCCGTGAATTCGGTGTCGACATTAACCAGGGAGCGCCTCAGGTTAACTATAAAGAGGCAATCACCCAGACTGTTCAGCACCGCGAGGTGTTCAAGAAGCAGTCCGGTGGCCGCGGTAAGTTCGCCGACATCATCGTTGAGATCGGCCCTGCCGATGAGGGAGTCACAGGTCTTCAGTTCGTGGACGAAGTTAAGGGAGGAAACGTGCCTAAGGAGTTCATCCCGTCTGTTGAGAAAGGCTTTAAGTCAGCCATGGCAAATGGTGTTCTCGCAGGCTACGAGGTTCCTTCGCTCAAGGTTACCCTCAAGGACGGTTCATTCCACCCTGTCGATTCTGACCAGCTCTCATTCGAAATCTGCGCCCGCATGGCATTCCGTCACGCCTGCCCTAAGGCAAAGCCGGTTCTTCTTGAACCTATCATGAGCCTTGAGGTCGTAACTCCGGAAGACTACATGGGTGACATCGTTGGTGACCTCAACCGTCGCCGCGGTCAGGTTACTGCAATGGACTCTACGGTCGGTGCACGCATCGTCAAGGCATTCGTTCCGCTTGCTGAGCAGTTCGGTTACGTGACGGTTCTCCGTACCATCTCATCAGGACGTGCAACCAGCACGATGACTTTCGACCACTACGCTGAGGTTCCTGCAAGTCTTGCAAAGGACATCATCGAGAAGTCCGGCTACAAGGTTCCTGAGGAGGAATAATTACAGAAAGTTTAATTGGTTATACAATAACGATATGAGCCAAAAAATAAGAATTAAGCTTAAATCATTCGATCATATGCTGATTGACAAGTCGGCAAAGAAGATCGTTGAGACAGTTTCTTCTACAGGTGCCCGTGTCAGCGGTCCTATTCCGCTCCCTACCAACAAGAAGATTTTCACTGTCAACCGCTCGACATTCGTCAATAAAAAGGCCCGTGAGCAGTTCGAACTCAATTCCTACTGCCGTCTCATCGACATCTACGAGTCTTCCCAGAAGACAGTTGACGCTCTCATGAAGCTGGAACTTCCGAGCGGTGTCAATGTTGAGATTAAGGTTTGCTAATTGAAATTCAAAAAAGATTTCATACCTTTGCAGAGCCGTCTGAAAAAACGGCGGCTCAGCAAAGTTTATAAGTTCTTTGAATTTTCCATATAGGAAGTTCAACAAGGCATTTGCGGCAATTTAATGTGGCGCAAAAAGTTGGATACTTTTTGATGGATTTTGTGTTTAGACAAGGCAGATGAGTGAGGAGGAAGGGAATTACCTTGAGGTAATGATCGCCCGATGATGCGAAGTCTAACGCAGTATAAACGCAAAATACGCAAAAAGACTCGGTCCCATAGCTCAGTTGGTTAGTAGCACCTGACTCATAATCAGGGGGTCGCAGGATCATGCCCTGCTGGGACCACAGAACAACATAGTATTATTATGTACGAAAACGGGGAGATGACTATGCTTCATCTTGTCGTTGAGACAGGAATCAAAATAGGTCGTCGGGCCAAAAACTCAAACAACTTCTAAGAAAATTTTGCTTATTCGGAGAATAGTCTATAAATTTGTCCCTAGATGGAATTTTAGGATAGTGTTTAGCCGATGAGACTTGATTTGATTGATAATCAGAGTTTTGTGACCACTCTAGAAAGGCGGGGGGGGGAACATTGGTTAAGATCAGACTCGGCTGATTCCGGTCTTGAAATAAATATTGTGGAAGAAATATCCAAAAGGGTATCGATGTCGTGAGACACCGGTACCCTTTCGTCGTATATACATCCAATTCCCAGTGGACGGGGAAGCGGTTAGATCTGGGAACGCAAGTTCTCAGGGCGCATAAAATAAAAAACAAACAACCTTTATAATTTCAATACTATGTTCACAAAAAACTCTATGCCTCAGCATTATGAGGCACCCCAAGTGCGTATGCACGAGGTTTCAGCCGAATCCGGCTTTGCATCATCATCAGGCGTTAATGGCAGTCCAATCAATCCTTGGGTTGAGGAAGACAACCAGGATTCTCTCAACTTCTAACCCTAAAATCTTTAAAGCTATGAGAAAGTCATTTATCTATGCAGCGGGTTTGATCTGCCTCGCCCTCACCCTCACGAACTGCCAGAAGGAATCCATTCAGCAGGAATCCCCAGCATCAGAAACTAATTTTGAACTTTTTGCGCATCCTGTCACCACCAAGACTGCCAACGAGGGCCTTGAAACAAAGTGGGTTGCGAAAGACTCTATCAATGTATTCCACGCTGAGGCCGGTGCTACGACCTACGTCAGCGATGGCAAGTTCATCGTCAAGAACACCGAGACCGGCAGTTTTGACGGAACGATAAAGACATTGGACGCTTCCAAATCCTACGACTGGTATGCGTTCTATCCGTATAGTTCTTACAACAAGACTCCTGCAGGTGTTTCAAAAGCAACATTCGGATATACGACTATCGGTGGAAAATCTCAAACTCAGACAAGCAACAACAGCCGTGCACATCTCTCCGGCAAAGCTTGCCCTCTTTATGGCATTGCCTCAAATGTCGCTTATGACAAAACCCCGTCCATCGCGATGAATCACCTGACATCCGTCATCAAGGTAGCAGTCACAAACAATAGCGGCGAGGACCTCACTGTCAGCAGCGTTTCATTCACCGGAACGGAAGACATCGTTGGAACATACTACATCAATTTTGCGGATTCTCCTATAGCCTATGCATCAACAGGAGACAAATATGTTTCTTCAACGGCTTCTCTCTCAGTCTCTAAAGGCGAAGCCATCGCAAATGGCTCATCAGCTGATTTCTACATCGCAATCAAACCATTCACAGCCAAGAGCGGCTCCACTCTCAAGCTCGCCGTCAACGGCTATGAGAAGACCATCACCCTCGACAAGGACATCACCTTCACCGCCGGCCACATCAAGCCGCTGAATTTTAATTATGACAAGAAGCCAGTAAGCGGAACCACTGTCAAGAAGAAGATTTCTGAAATCTCCGGAACGCCAACGCCTACGGATGGGACAAACGTTACGAAAATGAAAATGGATGATGTAATATCATTGTCTGTTTCTTCTGGAACAAATACAGGAAAAGTTTATGCAAGTGGTGCAGAATGGAGATTGTACCAAAATGAAGAAGCGGAATTGACCGTCTCTGCTACAGAGGGATATGAACTGAAATCAATAACAATAACTTATAATCAGAGGAAATCTGGAGTGTTGTTATATAATTCTGCCGAAGTGGCTTCTGCGTCAGCCGTGTCTGTATCCGGTAATAGTGTTAAGTTCTCTGTTGGAAATTCAGGTACGGAAACTAAAGGTCAAGTTAGGATAACTGAAGTGTCGGTTATTTACGACAAAAAGTAGAGTTGTTTATCTGTTATAGCACATCCCCGCCCCAGCCAACCGCTTCGGGCGGGGATTGACATTTATTTCGCAAAAACAACAATAGGGTTCAAATTCTTCAGAATGTTGGCCCTGTTTTGTTTTATGGGCAATACTGCAGATGTCTCTTGGCGCACATTGTTGAAATAAATAAATTGGTGGGAGGGACAATTTGTCCCCCTCACGGAAGACAGCCAAGTTCTTCATCCAGCGTTCTGATCCTTTGAAATTTTGAAAAACTGACTCTGCCAGTCGCAATTTACGACCGGTTCATAGTCTTGCATTCTGCCATATGATGTATGATATGTGCGGTATTGCTGCGAAATGACGCATATTTAT
>ERZ808252.1979-NODE-1979-length-13467-cov-6.651133_pt1 | contig 13467 bp, 17 predicted proteins | sample MGYA00521242_ERZ808252 | MGnify/ENA primary metagenome ERZ808252 (study PRJEB31516, sample SAMN03275581) | gut metagenome | biome: mammalia-associated habitat; material: feces | host: Papio cynocephalus | place: Kenya | collected 2012-08-07 ...
CGAAGTAATCATTCTAAACGCCAAATGTTCCAAATATCCACGTCATTGCGAGGAGCGCAGCGACGAAGCAATCTGTTTCATATACAATTTTCTGGATTGCTTTGCCCGCTATCGCGGACTCGCAATGACGATTGGGTCAGATAATGCGTCCGTATAAATCGTCCCAATCCGGATTGACGCTTTCAATCATTTTTATTTTCTTTGCCCGTGAACCGCCTTTAATGGTCTTTTCTCTTTTTATGGCTTCTTCAATATCATTGAAAACTTCATAATATCCCAGCTTGTCAACGCCATATTTTTTAGTAAATCCGTCAACGAATTTGCTTTTGTGTTCATAAACCCGTTTGACCAAGTCCGATGTGACGCCCGTATATAGCGTTCCGTTGCGTTTGTTGAAAAGGATATAGACGTATCCGGCCATTATGTTTTCCTTTTATCCGTCCGTTGTGGTGAAAAGCATAGCAATAAAGCGACCTGCTTCATATACAATTTTTTTGGATTGCTTCGCCCGCTATCGCGGACTCGCAATGACAATCAGAATGGGCAGAGTGTCATAATATATCAGTCATCGCACGAAATCCGCCAACGAAGTAATCATTCTAAACGCCAAATGTTCCAAATATCCACGTCATTGCGAGGAGTGTAGCGACGAAGCAATCTGTTTCATATACAGTTTTTTTGGATTGCTTCGCGTTGCTCGCAATGACGGTTAGGGCAGGGTGCGGGGTGTTCAAAACGGAAAGACCGGCAAGATGCCGGCCTTTCCATGTCATACTTCTTGGAGGAAGTTAAAAAATTTCAGCGCGCTTTATCGGCCGCGGCTTTTTGCAAAGCGATTTGGCGGGCGGCCAGCTGATGTTCAATCTTGTCCATCGTTTTGGCGGACGGTTGCCATCCGAAACGGATGCCGGTCGCTTTGTGGATTTTTTCGGCTCTGTCCAGAACGGCGAAGTTTTTCTGACCCGTGCGGACGTTGTGCAGATAGGCGTTGATGTCGTCAACGTTGTATTGCGACGTGATGCCGATCAAAGTGCGATAGCTTTCGATCAGGTTGTTCGGGTTGTGGTTCAAATCCTTCAATTCCGGATTCAGCTTCGTCAGTTTGCCGATTTCGGTGTTGATTTCTTTCAACGCGGCGGGGATTTCGCCTTTCAGCGTTTCGCCGGCCTGCCGTGTCACGGGATCCTGCGACGCCATAAAGCTGGAGGCGATCGAATATTTTAAAAAGCGTTTGCGGTAATCGTATTCCGCGAAAGCGGCCTCTTTCCCGTCAACGAATTTGTACCGGCCGGCAATGCCCTTTAAACCGGTTTCATCCTCCATCCGGACGGCGTGAGCGGTATAGCGCGGGCGTCCGTCCACCATATATCTGCCGCCACGGTCGTAGGCTTTTTCCATATAGGCGGTCGCTTCTTGAACCGAGGAAAATCTTTCAGCCATAATTGTTTGTCCTTTCAAACTTTTTTAAAAACATAAATCCGAAAGATTGATTTGTCAAACATTTTTTCAAAACGATGAAAAAACGGCGGGGAAAGATGTTTCCGCCGCCGTTTCAAGCAAGGAAAAAGGATTATTTCGATTTTTTCTTTTTGCCTGTTTTTTTTCGCATCGCGGCGAATTCGGACAGATCCAGCGAAGCCAGTTTTTCAACGCTGTCCAGAATTTGGGAAATCGTGATGAAATTGATGATTCTGTCCCGAACGGCTTCGTTGTCTTCAACTTCGTCCAACAGCGGTTTCAACGCCAGAATGTTGTCGTTGCAAAAATGCTGCAACGCGGCGATGACGGCGGACAATTCCTCTTGGCTGTCCGGCGAAAACAGATCGGCCGGATCGTTTTCCGTTTCCAATTCGTCGAATTCATCCTGTTCGGCGGCGAATTTTTCTTCTTTTTTCTTTCCCATGGCGGCGCGTCCTTTGTTCAAAATGGAATATGGTTCATATTACATATGAAATCGGTTGAAAAATCAAGGAGGGAGGTAAAACGGAAAAAAGATTTTTTAAAAGGGTTCTCGCCCCTTTGTCCCACGCATAAAAAAAACACCCTTTCGGGTGTCTTTTTTAATGGCGGGAGCGACGGGGCTCGAACCCGCGACCTTCGGCGTGACAGGCCGACGCTCTAACCAAACTGAGCTACGCCCCCGCAACAAGGATGTTTATATAGATATCCGCCGGTCATTGCAAGTGTTTTTTTTCACTTTTTCGCATTTTTTTGAATTATGCCCGAAAGCCCCAGAAATGCAGGGTATTCGGACACCATGACGTATGTCGGAATGCGCGACAGGTAAGAGGTGAAGCGTCCTTTGGCCTCAAATCTGACGCGGAAAGACGATTCTTTGAACATATCCAGCAAACCGTCGCGCGGGATGATGCCGCCCGCGATGTAAACGCCGCCCAACGCGCCGGCGGTCAACGCCAGATTCCCCGCCAGCGTGCCCAGCAAACCGAACATCATTTGAACGGATTCGCGGCACAGCGGATCGCCGCCGATCGCTTTGCCGGAAATTTCCTCCGGCGGCAGGGAAACGGGCTGTTCGCCGCGCAAAGTCAGCAGCGTTCTGTACAAATTCGTTAATCCCATGCCGGACACGACGCGTTCGGCGGAAACGTGGCCGTATTCCTGACGCAGGGCGGCGATGACGCGTTCCTCTTCGGGATAGGGGGCGGGCATCGTCGCGTGGCCGCCTTCGCTGGCCAACGCTTTCCATGATCCGTCCGATTCGGGGACGAGAATCGACACGCCCAGTCCCGTTCCGGGGCCGACGACAACGATCGGAAAGCCCGCGGTCGGATTTCCCGTGCCGATTTTAACTTTCTGGCCGTCCGTCAGCAAAGGCACGGCCAACGCCTGCGCGACAAAGTCGTTGACGACGGTCAAAGAATCGAACCCCAGTTCTTTTTTCAAAGCGGAAATCGAAAAGCTCCAGTTGCAATTCGTCAAGGAAACCGTGTCGTCCAAAACGGGGCAGGCGACGGCGAACGCGCCGGCCGAAACGTTGGCCGGCGATCCGGCGCGTTTCAAATATTCTTTGGCGGCGGCGGCGGGCGAATCGTAATCGCCGCCGTGCAACGTCATCGGGGCGGAAATTTCACCGTTGGCGGAACACAAGGCGAAACGGGCGTTTGTGCCGCCGATATCGGCAATTAAACCTAAAAATTCGGACATATTCGTTCCTTTCATTCGTTTTAAAAAAAGAATGACACAATGCGGTTAAAAGTAAACAGAAAACAGATCAAATGTTCGCGTCGGAAACGCCATCGCCGGTTGCGTCGCCGTCGCGAATCTCCGCCCAAGCCGATTTGACGGCCCACAAATAAACGCCGTCGTCGGGCGGGGCGGGCAGGTTTTCCGCCTGATCCAAAGCCGTCATCATTCGCCGCAATTCGTCGTCGGACAAGGAAAGCAAATCGGTTCGCGGATGCTGTTCGGCCAACGCGGCCGCCCAAAAACGCACATTTTTCCAATCAGCGTTCATGTTTCCTCCGGTCGATCAGGGAAACGGGGCGGGCGTGCTTGCGCCGCCAATCGGCGATTTTTTGCGAAGCCCGCTGTTGCCGCATCATCAAAAAGTCTTTGCCGGCCGGACAGCTGTAGCCGTTGTCCGACGTTTTGACAAAAGAGGTCGCAAATGAACCGTCCGCGTTTCGGACGTGCGTTAATCCGAACCAGTTCGGGCTTTTTTCCGAAACGATCCGGCATCCCTGACGGTCAACGGCGACGGTCGATCCGTTGTGCGGATAATCGGGCAGGGTTTGAAAACCGTAGCGCATCGCCAAAGCATTTAAAACATCGGCCTTTTCGCGGGAACAATGCACCGGTGCGACCGTTCGGGGGGCGATGTTGTTGGCGATTTTGACGAAATCGTCCGCCTGCGCGTGCCCCGACCCGTACAGGCGCGGATATTGGTCGCCCGTGACGACGGTCAGGTCTGAAAATTGCTCTTTTTTCAAAAAGAACTGCAGCTTTTCGTTTTTGTCGCCGCTGGTCGGGGTGATGACGACGGCGTCTTTTTCCAGCGGAAAATCAGACTTTCCCCCCGTCAGACGGCGGATGAACGGCGAGGCGGATTCCATGTAAATGCCCGTTGTGATCGTGATGCTTGTTTTCGGATCCAACCCGCCGTTCGCGCCCGCGATTTGAATATTTGGACATTTGCGGCGCAAATCGTATCCCGACAGCGGCAAAGCCATGACGTTGCTTTCCATGAACGCGCCGCCGTTGATGATCACGTTTTTTCCGGCCGCGGCCGCCGCGGAAACCACGGACGCCATCCGTTCCATGTGCGCCGCGGGCAAAACGGCGACAATCTGTTTGTCTTTGTGCTTTTGAAACAGCAGTTTGTAAGTGTCGAATACTTCGGATTCGTATGTGGCGTGTCCCTTTAAATGGGTGGCCGTCGCGTCAAAGGTCATCAAATCGACGCCGCCGTTTTTGCCGATTTTTTTGCAGGCGTTCAAATCGACGCCGCGCCCCAAAAACGACGTTTCGTCGGCTTTGGTGTCGCCGGAATGGAAAATCGCCCCGTTCGGATCCGATATTTTAAAGCTGAAACATCCGGGGACGGAATGTGACGCGGGGAACGCTTCGACGGTCATGTTGCCGATTTTGACGGCGTCGCCCGCGTGCAACATTTTCATTTCCGGCCATTGCGACGGGGAAAATCCGTTGTCGATCAGCCCCTTTTTCAAAACGTTCAAAGTGTGCTGCGATCCATAGACGGCGGGCAGTTTCGCCCCCATGTGCAAGTATTCGTAAACACCGGCGATATGGTCGGAATGACAGTGGGTCAGGAAAATCGCGGCGGCGGGCGTTTCGGGCGCGTCCTGCCCCGGAACGTTCAGGCAGTCGTCCAAAGCGGGGACAACCTTGTCAAACCGTCCGGCCGCGAAATCGCGCGGGACTTCGTGCTGCCCCATGTCAACGATAACGGTCGCGCGTTCGGTTTCGCCCGTTTTCGCGTTTTCGCAGACCGATGAAAAAGTGTGACAGCTGGCCCAGATGTCCGTCGCGTTGTTTCCGCCGCGCGGCGTCCAGAACAATCCCGACTTGACGTTTTGATTACCAGACATTCCTTCGTCCCGTTATGATACCGGATGAATGGAAGTATAAGAGGGGCGGACGGGTTTGACAAGGAAATTTTGTCTAAAATCCGTCAATTTTTCCGGACGGCGGCCTTGGCGGGGTCGTCTTCAAACACGGGTTCGTCGGACGCGGCGGCTTTTTTGGCGGCCATATACGCCTCCAGCTTCGCTTTGCGCCATTGCGCGGCCATTTCACGGCTTTCCGGCGATCCGGGTTTGATCGTGTCCACGTTTTTCTTGCGCGCTTTCTTTTTAATCCGTTCCACTTTTTTATTCAGGCGGGCGACCGTTTTTTTGGATACGTCGCGCGTTTCAGCCTTTTGATCCGGTGCGGCCGGATTGCCATATTTTGTCAGGCGGTTCCACGTTTCCAGCAACTTGTCTTCGTACCGGAAAGCCTTGTGCGCGGTTTTGGAATGGTATCGGGTGGCCGCTTCGCCCCACGATTTCGTTTCGCGGTAGTTGCGCTTTAAAAATTCGGCGGCGTAGGCGACGTTCTTCGCGGGATCCAAAGCGTCTTCAAGGCTTTTGAACGCGTCTGGGTGGTATTTCAGGTTGATTTGCATACATCCGACATCCACGTTGTCCACGCCCTTTTCCCGCAAGGCGCGGACGGCGTCCAAAGCTTCTTGTTTCGAGGGGTAGAACTTTCCGTTTCCCTCCGCCGTCACCGTCCACGGCCACGAAACGCCGGTCGGGTAAGCTTTGGAATACCGGCCGCTTTCGACCAAAGCGATCGCCCCCAGCAGGTTGGTTTGGATGCCTTCACGCTTTTCCAGCCGCACGGCCTCTTTCAAACACAGTAGCGAATCGTCGGCCGCGGCGCAAAACGGCGCGGCGCACAGGCTTAAAGCGAACAAAAAGAGGCGTTTCATCGTTTTCCTACAGCGGCAGAGTCGGCAGAACCCGTAAAAATCGTTCCATGAACAGGGACAGCTTACGCCATAACGTGTTAAAATTTTCCGAAGGCAGGTAATGTTTGCTGTCCCAATACAAATGACGCCCCGTTTCGATTTGCAGCGCGTGGCTGCGCAGGGCGGGGCGGCCGTAGTGCAAAGTCGTGTACGCCCCGCTGTAGGGCAGGTTGATCGTGACGGAAAATCCGGCGTCACGCAGCAATTCGGCGGCGGCGATCGCGATTTGCGGGGCGCAGGCGGCGCCGTCCCCCGTTCCCAACACGAAATCCGGCATTTTGCCGTTCGTCAGCCGTTCCGGCGGCAGCAAAGGCATGGAATGCAGGTCGATCAGCAGCGATTTGCCGAAAACGGCCAGATTCTTTTTAATCAGGCTTTCCAACGCCGCGTGATAGGGCAGGTGAACGTCGGTCAAGCGTTCCTGTTCGACCGCGAACGACAGCTTTTTACGGTAAATCAGCTTGTTCGCGTTCAGCTGGCGCGCGATGACGCCGAATCCGTTTTTGACGCGCGGCGAATCGGTTTGCGACTGGCTGGGGATCGAATCGGAAAACATGGTCGGATCCAATTCCAGCGGGTGGCGGTTCAAATCGACCCACGCCCGCCCGTAAACCGCGGATAACAGCGGGATTCCCATGGCCGGCGCAAACGAAAACAGCCGATCGACGGCGGCGTCTTCATATTGTTGAAAATCGGCCAGCTTCAAATCCGTCAAATGGAACAGCCGTTCGGGATAAAACGTGCCGCTGTGCGGCGACGCCAAAACGACGGGAACGGACGGTTTTCCGGACTTTTCCAACAAAAACGGCGGATAGTTTTTCAGCGTCGTCAATTTTTTTTTCACCTGTCGTGTATTTTTTTGTTGCATTCATCAAAAGAAATCTATAAAAGCATAAATCATCTTGTTGCGATAAGCAACAACAACGGGCGCGTAGCTCAGCGGGAGAGCACTACGTTGACATCGTAGGGGTCACAAGTTCGATCCTTGTCGCGCCCACCAATTCTTAAAGCCTTGAAGTCCGCCGCTTCAAGGCTTTTTTCATATCAGAAAAACAGGCAGTCTTTCTACGGGTTTATGTTGCAAATGCAATAAAAATAATCAAAGAGCGCACATTTTATCGTACACGATATTGTAAGACGAAAGATAGTTTTATACATTTCAAACAGGCGGGATAAAGTGGGATTAAACGGGATATAACGGGATAGAAACGGCAGAAATCCCTAATTTTTCGGGCGGCGACGATGCCGCCTTTAAATTTTTCGGCGCGAGATGGTTTTAACTTTTTTTCCTAAAAAACGCGGGATAGTTTTAACTTTAACGGTCGGGGAAAACCCCCGACTTTTTTAAGGACAAAAACGCCGTTTCGTATCGTTTAAGATTTTTTCGGCTTCGTCAAACTGATGACACGGCATTTTACCGATGGTTTCATACTTGAAATGCGCTTTTAAAGCCTTATAAATCGCCATTTTCGACGTTTTGCCGCAAGCGGCGGTTCGTTTAACCAAGTCGGTCAGAACGTCCTTTTGCGCCGCCGAGATACGGCATGAAAGCGAAAAAGTTTCTTTGCCGCGCGGACGGAGTGCCAAGCCGCCCGCGCCAATAAGCAAGAGCGCAAGCGTTAAAGCGATTAACCGCTTTGTTAAACGGTGTTTTTCAGTCCGGTTAAACAGGTTTTTGATTTCGTTTAAATCTGTATCCATAGGTAACTCCTTTTGTTTTGAAATTGGAAACAAAAGGAGCAATACGCTTAAACTGCGGCTTTGAGAACTTCAATCAAATCAATGATTTCCGCAGTATCTTTTTCTTTGGACGCTTCCCGTTCGGCGCGTTTTTTCAAGATGTAGGCGTAAATCTTTGTGATCAGCGACGATTTAATCCGCGCCTTTTCAAATTTGAAATGCGAATCGACCAGTTCAATAATTTCTTCAAGCAGTTCCGCATCCAACGCCTGCGCTGACGCAACAGCGGTAGCGGTTTCTTTTCCTGTGGCGAGCCATGACACATTAACACCCAAGACTTGCGCCATAGCACAGAGCACAGGGCGCGTGGGTTCGCTTACTCCTTTCAAATATTGCGCCAATGAGGACGCTGGTATACCTGAAGCCAATGAAAATTGACGCGTTGATTTAAACTTGTTCGTTATTGCGTTCAAAAGACGATCCGGAAAATCATCGTCACAGTTTGAAAGGGCATCTGTTACGTTTTCGACCATTTTCAGCCTCTCGGTAACTGTTTAAAAATATCCTTATTTTTCAAGCGTTTGCGTTATTACGCTCAAAAATATAAACAATTACGAAAAAATATCCGCTATTCCGCTTGACAATGAACGTAATTACGAATATGTTAATTCCATTAGTTGAATTTAACGCCCCAACAAAAACCGACCTGCCAGTCGGTTCAAATTAAGGATCGGAGGTCTTTATGAGTTGGACACCCACACAAATCAAATGCGCTGTACTGCTGAAAGGAGCGACGTTAAGAAGTCTGTCGCTGAAAGCAGGACTGTGCATTGAAGCCTGTTCGCAGGCGATCCGCGTCCCTTTTCCCGCCGGCGAAGAAGCGATTTCCAAGTTTTTAGGCATACCCGCCTGTGAACTGTGGCCCGACCGCTTTAACGAAGACGGAAGCCGTAAAACCTCACGACGTAACAAATATACGAAGATTCGCGTGCGTCGGCAAGGTTTAAAAAGACACGCTGCTTAAACAGGGGGAAAAACTATGTCTCTTTTTAAACGAACTGACTGGGACTGGGATCCATTCATTAAATCAAATATGAACGGTTCAATAACTTTATGGCGCGGTAGTGACGGTGATTTTTGTATGTGTGCCAATACCGCACCGGAAGATATGTGGAAAAACAATCCGGATATCGCTCAATCGGTTTATGAAACGGCGTTTGTTTTTCATCAAGCCACGAAAGAAGCGTTCAAAGAAGCATACGGAATCGCCCGTTTGATTTTGCACGGCTATAAACTTCCGACACATCGTTTTGCATCGTATGACGGCAGTTTTCGCATTTATGCCGGCAATGCCCATCTCAGCGGTTTTAAAGGTTAAAGCGATGTCAAAGAAATTCAAAGATACGGAAACGCTTGATTTGTTTGAACGGTTTTATCCTGTCCGCAGTCCTGCGGTTGTTTCGGCGACCGTGGATTTGAGCGGCAAAATCAAGCGTCTGGTTTCTTTGATTTTAAAAGAAAGCCCTAAAACAAGAGAGCAAATCGCCGCTGAAATGGCGGAAGCCATGAATTGTCCGAGCTTTTCAAAAGCGATGCTGGACAATTATTCCAGCGAAGCGAACACCGACCATCAAATCACCCTTTACAGATTTATCGTTTTGGTTCGCGTGGCTGAAACGCCGCGAGTGTGGGACGAGCTGTTAAAAGACGAAGGTTTTACCGTGCTGTTTGGCGACGAGGCTTTGCTTGCCGAACGCGGGCGCGTCGCGCAACAGATTGAAGAGCTGAAAAAGTATCAAAAAACATTGAACACCATTGCGCCTGTCAAAATTCGGAGGCGGTCATGAAAGAATGGTTCTCGGCACAAGAATTAGCGGATTTAAAACTGCCCGCACTTCCAACGGCAAAAAAGAACATTTTGGCATCTGCCGCCCGTGAAAACTGGAAATCGCGCGCCCGCGAAGGACGCGGCGGCGGCAAGGAGTACCACATTTCCGCATTGCCGGAGGTCGCTCGCATTCAGTTGGCGGTCATGACCGCGCCCGCCGCCAAAAAGGAAGCGGTCAAAACTGAAATCAATCCGCAGGGATTGGCGGAATACGCCCATATCGAAGGACGGGCGAAAAGCCGAATCGACGCAAAGCTGGAAATCTTGGAAGCGTTCAAGGAATTTCAGAAATCGCTGGGCTTTGCGAACACCCGCGCCCGCTACATTTTTGCGGAAAAGTACAATGCGGGCGAAGTCAATCTGCCCGATTGGGTCAGCCGCACGATTATCAGCGTATCCGCCTGCACTTTAAGGAATTGGACGGAGGTTTTAGCCGACAAAGGCGTGTCCGGACTTGCCGGAAAATACGGTTGCCGCAAAGGAACGGGCATCATCGACACAAACGAAGCCGTCAAAAATTACATTTTGGGCGCGATTTACGAAACCCCGCACGTTTCCTGCAAAAACATCATGCGCGGCTTGCGCGCCCGTTTCAAAGAATCGAGAGACTGCCTGCCGTCCTATCGGACTTTGCAGGATTGGGTCAAAACGTGGAAAGAGGACAATGAACAGCTGTTGACGGCGGTGAAAAATCCGGACGCATGGCGGTCGAAATACAAAGCCGCCGCAGGAAACGCGTCTGAAAGCATTGTCCGTTTGAACCAAGAATGGCAGTTTGACGGAACGCCGTCCGACTTGCTTTTGGCGGACGGGAAACGGTGCAACATCGTCGGCATTATCGACGTTTATTCCCGCCGTTTGAGTCTGCACGTTTGCGATAAGGCGTCCGCTTTCGCGGTCGGATGCGCGACCCGCAAAGCCATTTTAAAGTGGGGTGTTCCCGAAACAGTCCGCACCGACAACGGTAAAGATTACGTCGCCGATTACATCAAGCGGGTATTTGCCGCGTTGGGTATTGAAAGAATCCAATGCCGCCCGTTCAATCCGCAAGAAAAGCCGCATATCGAACGCGTTTTCCGGACGTTTTCTCATTCCTTGCTGGAACAGTTGGAGGGATATGTCGGGCATAACGTGATGGAACGCAAAGACATTGAAGCCCGCCGAGCCTTTTCGCAACGCCTGTTTAAAAAGGAAGAAAAGATTGAACTGCGTTTGACGACGCAGGAACTGCAAGAATTTTGCGACGATTGGTGTCAGAACATTTACGAACGCGAAGAACACGGCAGTCTGGGCATAACGCCCGATGAAAAGGCCGCGTCCTACACGGGCGAAGTCCGCCGCATCGCCGACGAGCGTTGCTTGGACGTCTTGCTTGCCAAGCCCGCCGGAAAGGACGGCATTCGTGTTGTGTCAAAGAAAGGTATTGCCTACGAGGGCAGTTATTACAACGCGCCCGAACTGGGCGGACACGAGGGCGAACAGGTGCGCTTGTTGCTGGACGAGCAGGATTACGGCGAACTTTACGCGTTTGACCTTGACGGCAAGTTTATCTGCAAGGTGATTTCGCCCGAAAACAAAGGCGTGTCTTTGAAAGAAATCGCCGTGGCGAGAAGCGTCGTTCAAAAGCGCGCGATAACGGTGAAAAAGGAAGCGTGGCGCAAGATTGCAAAAGATGCGGATTTGAAAGGAAACGCGCTGGTTCGCGAAGTGTTTATGCAAGCCGCCGAGGAAGCCGGCAAACTTGAACGCCTGCCGACGCAAACGGTTGCTTATCAGACCGAACAGATGGCGGAAGCGGTCAAAGCCGCGATTTCGCACGAACCGCCCAAACCGACCGAATTGAGCGCGGTGGAAAAAGCCGCCGCCGAACGGCTGAAAGCGCAAAAACAGCCTGCAAAGGTTGTGAAAATGCCGCCTTCGCCGCAACAGAATTTAGAACGCTGGCAAAAAACAAAAGCCCGCTTTGAAGCAGGCGAAGCCTTGACCGACGACGAGCTGTTCTTCTTTGAGAACTATCCGACGACGGCGGAATACAAGGCGCAGGTTTTTGCGGCGAAATGCCCGAAAGTAATAGCGGGCGCGATGTAAAAGAAAACCGCCGAGGCAGAAGCCCCGACGGCACTCAAAAAGCATGGAGAATGTAATGGAAGAAAATGCTTATGTCAATACCCAAACGGCGCAGTTGCGCAACGTCATCGCTTTGCTGACGGGCGTCGAACGCGCCGAAAACCGCCCGCAGCACTTGCCGGGACTGGTTTGCTTTTACGGGCCCAGCGGCTGGGGGAAATCCTACGCCGCCGCCTATGTCGCGAACACCAAGAACGCCTATTACGTCGAACTGAAATCGACGTGGACGGTCAAATATCTGCTTCAAGCGATTTGCAAGGAAATGGGCTTGACCTATTCGACGGGCGACACGCTTGCCGCTTTGGGCGAAATGGTCACCGAACAGCTGATTTTAAGCGGTCGGACGCTGATTATCGACGAGTTCGACTATCTGGTCGATAAAAACAAGGTGGACGTGATTCGCGACCTGTTTGAAGGTTCCGCTGCGCCCGTCATTCTGATCGGCGAAGAGCAACTGCCCAACAAGTTAAAGCGTTGGGAGCGCACTCACGGGCGCATTTTGGATTTCATTCCGGCGCAACCCGCCAGCTTTGAAGACGCGCAAGCCTTGCGCGCCCTGTATTGCGGCAAAGTCGAAGTCGCCGACGATTTGCTGGACAAGATTTGGAAGCTTTCGCGCGGGTCGGTGCGGCGCATTTGCGTCAACCTTGAACGCGTGCGCCAAACGGCAATCACGCGGGGACAGCGCAAAATAAGCCTTGAAGATTGGGGCGACGAAGACTTTTTCACGGGCGAAGCCCCGTCGCGGAGGGTCTGATCATGGGCAAGGAAAGCAAACGTCAATACATCTGGGAAGAAATCCGAAAGCAAAAAGAGTTCACCTTGGATTCTTTGGCTTCCGGCACTCGTATTGATCGCGGCACAATCAGAACATACATAGTCGGTTTGGAAAAAGCGGGGTTTGTGGAAGTTTTTACAACGACGGCAAATGCTAAAACACAGTTCCGAACAAATTGTTATGTTTTGAAAAAAGATGTGGGCATTGATGCGCCGCGTGTCACGTGCGACGGTAAAATTCTGCCGCCAGATATCAAGCAAGATTTATGGCGAACGATGAAAATTCTTAAAGAGTTTTCCATTTCCGATCTGCTGGCAACGTCACAGCGTCCAACGACATTCGGCAATGTTCAACAATACTGCATTTTTTTGAATCGTGCCAAGTATCTGAAACGCAACGGAAGCCGTTTTGTGTTTGTCAAAAGCACGGGAGCGAAAGCCCCTCAAATCCTGCGAATTAAAGCGGTCTTCGACCCGAATTTGAAACAGATTGTCTATCAAAGCGGAGGCGAAGAATGAATGAGTTTATCGAGGAACTGCGCGATGTCTGCAAACAGCAGTCCCAGCGCGTCGTCGCCGAAAAAATGGGATACAGCCACACGACCATCAGCTTGGTTTTGAACGGCAAATATACGGGAAATTTAAAGACCGTTGAAAAGGCGTTTAACGGCGCATTTAAATCCGCCGCCGTCATCTGCCCGATTTTGGGTTCAATCCCCGCGCACCGCTGTTTGTCAATCCAGCGTCAGCCGTTCGCGGCGACAAATCATCAGCGCGTTTTGCTCTACAAGACCTGCAAAGCGTGCGCCCACAAAACAGGACAGGACAATGTCGTCCGGCTTCGCGCTTCGGACGATGAAAGGAACAATGACGATGATCCGACAGCAGCTTAGATATTGGCTTTTTTTACTGACCCACAAACAACCTGAAAGAGAAAGGAAATAGACATGGATACGGAAAACAACACGGCAATCCCCGCGGGGTATATGAAAGATTCGGC
>ERZ808252.1982-NODE-1982-length-13463-cov-5.509472_pt1 | contig 13463 bp, 11 predicted proteins | sample MGYA00521242_ERZ808252 | MGnify/ENA primary metagenome ERZ808252 (study PRJEB31516, sample SAMN03275581) | gut metagenome | biome: mammalia-associated habitat; material: feces | host: Papio cynocephalus | place: Kenya | collected 2012-08-07 ...
CCGAGGGTCTTGCTAAGGGTCGTTCCGAGGGTCTTGCTAAGGGTCGTTCCGAGGGCCTCGCTAAGGGTCGTTCTGAGCGTTCAATGGAGATAGCCCAACAGATGAAGGCAATGGGATTGACCAAGGAGCAAATTGCTCAGGCCACAGGATTGGCGTTGGATGAGATATGAGAAAATGGGACGTGCCATAACGACACGCCCCATTTCTTATACCTTTATCCCCAAACTTCTTTTGCTATTTTCACTACAAGGTCAACTTTTGCCCATTGCTCTTTCTCCGTGAGCTTGTTGCCAATCTCGCATGAGGCGAAGCCGCATTGTGGACTGAGGTAGAGGCGGTCGAGCGGAATGTATTTCTCTGCCTCCTTGATGCGCGCTATTACATCGCCGGGATTTTCCAACAATGGAGACTTAGTGGTAATAAGTCCCAGAACTACCTTTTTGTCTCCTGACACATATTTCAATGGCTCAAAGCTGCCAGAGCGTTCGTCGTCATATTCCAGATAGTAGGAGCTCACGTTCTCTTTGGCAAAAAGATATGGAGCTATGGGGTCGTATGCGCCTTTTGAAGCATAGCACGAATGGTAATTGCCACGGCATACATGGGTATTGATGGTCAATCCGTCTGGCTTGCCTTCAATGGCGAGATTGTTCACTTTCAAGTATTGCAGCGCCTCATGCTCGAGGGTGAAGCCTGCTCCAGCCATCGACTTCCAGAAGTCATCGTCCACGATCATGCCCCAGGTGCAGTCGTCAAGTTGTACGGTGCGGCATCCGGCTTCGAATATTTCCCTGAAAAACGTGGCGTATGCCTTTGCGATGTCTCTTATCAGTTCTTCGGTGTTGGGATAGAACTTGCGTGTGTTCTCACCGTTCTTGCCACGGAACAACTCTGCGAGGAACTGAGCTGGAGCGGGAATTGTTTGTTTTGCCTCTATTCCGTCTTCCTCGAATTGTTTCACGAACTTGAAGTCATTGATGAATGGATGGTTCTCCCCCGAGATCTTGCCCGTGAGTCGCAATGAGCCTTTCGTGGTCTCCTCGCCATGGAACTGATAGCCATGCTCCAGCTCGATGTGCTCCACGCCGTTGAATCCCCACATGAAGTCGAGGTGCCAATAACTGCGCCTGAATTCGCCATCGGTGATAAAATGTAAGCCGTGTGCTTTCTGCTTGGCGATGAGGTCGGTGATGAGACGGTCTTCCACTTCGCGAAGTTCCTTGGCGGAAATCTTTCCCTCGGCAAATTTTGCCCTTGCCTCTTTCAACTCTGCGGGACGAAGAAAACTGCCCACTACGTCTGCTCTGAATTGCTTGCCTTGATTGCTCATGTCTTTTCCTTTAATTTATATGTTATTATTTAGTGTCAACATTGATTATGTTTCGTCGACATCCTTATTCTGGATGCAAAGTTAAAAGGAAGTTTTTTTTCGTCCAAATATTCTTCGTGGTTCGGGAAAATATGCTAATTTTGCAAAGAATAACCATTGTGCGTAGAATAATATTCCACAAATATAAAAAAGAAAGAAATGGCTACACAAGAGACTCTTGATGAAATAGACATTAAGTTGTTGAGGTTGTTGCAACAGAATTCGCGGATGACGATAAAGGAATTGGCGGCCAGGGTTCATTTGTCACCATCACCGACATTCGAGCGTCAGAAGCGTTTGGAGCGTGAAGGGTATATCAAGCGGTATTCAGCCGTGGTAGACCATCATAAGTTGGGTAATCATGTCATAGTGCTTTGCAATATCCGCTTGAAACAGCATACCCACGACCTAATACAGCAATTCATGGACACCGTGCAGACCATAGACCAAGTGACCGAATGCTATAATACCACTGGCGACTATGATTTCTTGATAAAGGTATACGCGCGTGACATGAAAGCTTATCAAAACTTCATGCTCAACACTTTGGGCAACATAGATTGCATAGGTAGCCTTCACAGTATCATCGTGATAGGCGAAATCAAGGATTCGCATTGCATTCCCGTGGCGGAATAGCAACATCGTTGAATCATTAATAATAAAATAAGATGTCTATAAAACTGAAACGCTCCGACGATGAGATGAGATGGAAGACGCTTTCGTCGGAGTATGTTGTGAAAGAACCGTGGATGACGGTGAGAAAAGACAAGCTGATGTTACCCGACGGACGTGTCAAGGACGACTACTGGTCGCTCGAATACCCCGACTGGATTAACGTTATAGCCACGACAAGTGATGGCCGCTATATCTTTGAACGGCAATATCGTCATGGCTTGGACTGCGTGGCATGGGAGATACCTGCTGGCGTGATAGAGAAAGGCGAGGAGCCGCTTGCGGCGGCGCGACGCGAGCTCATGGAGGAGACGGGTTTTGGCGGCGGCGTGTGGGAACCGTTCATGGAGCTTAGCCCAAACCCAGGCACGAACAACAACATCGCCCACACGTTCCTTGCACGTGGGGTGGAACGCGAGGGCGAACAGCATTTTGATGCCACCGAGGACATTGACGTTTATTTCCTCACCGCCGATGAGGTGCGTGGCATTCTCGACCGTGGCGAGGTGGTGCAGTCTATGATGGCCGCCCCTCTTTGGCGTTTAGTCGCAACCCTTGGTCTGTGATGGTGATGACATGCCGCTTGTAGAGGTCGCCCACGGCTTTCTTGAAAACTTTTTTGCTCACTTGGAACGTGCGCTTGATGTCATCGGGCGCGCTCTTGTCTCCAAATGGGCAAAAGCCGTCATGGCTCTTGATCCATTCGAGCAAGGTGTCGGCAAAGCCGAGAGTTTGCCGTCTGCCGGTGGGCTGGAGCATGATGTCGAGCTTGCCGTCGGGCCGCACCTTCTCCACGTAGCCGTCGATTAGGTCGCCTGTCTGCACGTGTTGGAATATTTGGTCGAGGTAGATGAGACCTTGGTAGCGATTGTTGACGATGACCTTGAATCCGAGGTCTGTTTTCTGCCACACCAGCAGTTTCACCTTCTGCCTCTCTTTCAGTTGGCTGTCCTTGGCAGGCTCTATATACTTGTCAACCTTTGCCGTAGCCACTATGCGGTAGCTCTCGTCGTCTACATGGATATAGACTATGTAAGGCTCTCCCATCTCCATTTTCTTCTTCTGCTCGCGGAATGGGCAGAAGAGGTCTTTCATCAAGCCCCAGTTCAGGAAGGCTCCGTATTGGTTCACCCATGTGCAGTCGAGGCACGCGAAGTCGCCCACCTTGGCTATTGGTGTCTCCGTGGTCGCTATGAGCCGCTCCTCTTGGTCGAGATAGACGAAGCATCTCACCTCGTCGCCCACCTTTGTGCCCTCGGGCACGTATTTCTTTGGCATGAGTATTTCGCCTTCGCGCCCTCCGTCGAGAAACACGCCGAAGGTCTCCTTGCCGCCTGTGGAGTGCGGATTGTCGCGCTGGGCGAGACGTGTCACGGTGAGCGTGTTGTAGTCGCCCAGGCGCAGGGCTGTATGGTCTTTTTCCATGTTTTTTTGTTTTTTCATTGGCTATGGGCGGCTACGAAAGCCGCCCTTGCCATTTGTTATAATGTTATCTCTCCAGAGCCATAGCATTTGTGGTGGTCGGCATCGTAGACCACGCAAAACTGTCCTGGTGCCACTCCGTGTATTGGGTCTTTGCTGTGTATGATAAATCCCTCGGAAGTCGTTTCCACGCTTGCCGTGTGGCAGTCGGGTGTGTGGCGTATCTTAAACGTGACGTGTTCGGGCAGCGATGACACGCCCTCCGTCAGGAATTCGAAGCCATGTATGGTGAACACGCTCTTGTAAGCCGTCTGGGGGTCGTAGCCGTGGCTGACATAGAGAATGTTCCTCTCCGCGTCTTTCTTAACCACAAACCATGGCCCGCCACCAAGACCGAGGCCCTTGCGCTGGCCAATGGTGTGAAACCAGTGGCCCTTGTGCTCGCCTATCTTCTTGCCGGTCTCCAGTTCTATCACGTCGCCCGTCTTCTCGCCGACATAGCGGCGTATGTATTCGTCGTAGTTGATGTTGCCGAGGAAGCAGATGCCTTGCGAGTCCTTGCGCTTGGCGTTGATCAGGTGCTCGCGTTCCGCTATCTCCCTCACCTCGTTTTTCACGTAGTGCCCAATGGGGAATATGGCCTTCTTCAGTTGCCATTGGTATATCTGCGCGAGGAAGTCGGTCTGGTCTTTCACGGGGTCTGGACTTGTCGTCAGCCATTTTTTGCCGTCGATCCACTCTGTCTGCGCGTAGTGGCCAGTGGCTATCAAGTCGTAGTCGCGCCCCATCTTCTCGTCGAACGCTCCGAACTTTATCAGCCTGTTGCACATCACGTCTGGGTTTGGCGTGAGACCTGCCTTGACCTTCTCCATGGTGTAACGGGTCACTTTCGACCAATACTCCTTGTGGCAGTCCACTACCTGCAACTTGCAGCCGTATCGCGCCGCCACGGCGGTGGCCATCTCCAAGTCCTCCTCGGAGCTGCAGTCCCATTCCTCCTTTTCTTCTGGGCCAATCTTTATGTAGAAGCAGTCGGGGTGGAGTCCACGCGAGGCGAACTCGTAGACCACCACAGAGGAGTCCACGCCGCCACTGAGCAGCACCGCTATGCGCTTGTCGCTTATCTTGTCGTAATCAATCATGTCTCTTATGGCTGTTGCTTATTCTTCCTTTTTTACTTGTGTTTCCTCTTTTTCTTTTTTCTCCGCTTCAAGGCGTTTCTCCTCTATGGCCCTGTTGTAAGCGTCCACTATTGGGTCTCCCGTGACATCCATCTCCTGGAACTTCCGTCTCACCGATTTCAAGTGCTTCTTGTCGCGCCTGCCGCGTCGGTCTATGATGTTGGCGAAGTCGAAACTATACGTTATGGCGGCGTTAGACGGATTGGGTAATGGTTGGTCTGCAAGGCCTTCCCTGACATTCTTGTTGATGTTGTTCTTGCCCCACACGGTCACTTCGCTTATGGCCGAACCAGATGGTATGAGAGCGGTGGTGTCTTTCATCTCCTTTGCTATCAACCGTTCCGGTATGTAGTTGTGTTTATACACCGTCAGCGTGTCAAACTCGGTTGGCACATGGCAGATGCCGCGCCAGTTGGTAGTGTCGCGATAGCCGGTTTTGGTGCTCACTATGACACCTCGCATCGGGACCTTCGTCTCAATGTCTATTACTACGAGCTTTTTGCCTCGTGTCTCCTGGGCTTGTGCCTGGCAGAAGGCCATGAGCAAGACGAATAGTGAAAGGATATGTCTAAGCATAAGCGATAATGATTAAAGAAGGCTCGTTTCTCACGCGAAGATCACTCGACGATCTCGTCCCAGTCGTCGAGCAGCTCGGTGAGCTTTTTGTATAGCAGGTTTGGCTTTTCGCAGAGCAAGTCGCTGTCGGGCAGTGGCCCGCTGTTTATGGCTATGGTGAAGCATCCGGCCGCCACGCCGCTTCTCACGCCCAATGGTGCGTTCTCCACCACTATGCCTTGCCAAGGCTTCAAGTCGCCAGCCTTCCTCAGTCCGGAGAGGTAAGGGTCGGGGGCAGGCTTGCCGTGGTCAACGTCGAAGGCTGTCGTTATGTGGTTTGGCGCGAGCCACTGCCCGAAGTCGCGGTTGAGCCGCGCTATCAGTGGTTTCTGTGCGCTGCCAGTGACCACGTTGACGGTCATTCCCTTGTCGGTGATGCGCTGCATGAGCTCCTTCACGCCATCGAATATGGGCGCTTCGGTCATGTTATGGAAAATGTTGCTCTTCACGGCGTACATCTCCAAGGCTTTCTCGTCTGATATGTCGATGCCCTTTTGCCTTTTCACGAGCATCTTCACGGTGTCGAATCCACGCGCGCCCTCAGTGGCGTATGAGTCGTGCGCCGTCATCTTGATGCCAAACCGCGCCATTGCCTCCTGCCATGCTATGGCGTGGTGGGGCATGGAGTCGTAGAGCACTCCGTCCATATCGAAAAGCACGGCCTTGGGGCGGAAATCCGCCCCCGAGGTCGTGTTATAGTCAGTGATGGCTTTGCGTATGTCCATCATTTTTGTCATGTCAAGCGTTTATTTCTCAGCCTCCAGGCGTTCCTTTATGGCCTTTGTCTCCTCCTCGTAGCCAGGCTTGCCGAGCAGGGCAAACATGTTCTTCTTGTAGGCTTCCACGCCAGGCTGGTTGAATGGGTTCACGCCCTCCAGCAGTCCGCTGATGCCGCAAGCCTTCTCGAAGAAGTAGATTACCTGTCCGAGATAATACTCGTCGAGCTTTGGCACGCTGACGCGGATGTTTGGCACACCTCCGTCCACGTGGGCCAGGCGGGTGCCAAGCTCTGCCATCTTGTTCACGTCGTCTACGTGCTTGCCCTCAAGGAAGTTGAGGCCATCGAGGTTCTCGTCGTCGTGTGGGAAGAGAAGCTGCCTGTTGGGCTGCTCCACTGAGAGCACCGTCTCGAAGATCGAGCGCTCGCCCTGCTGGATCCACTGTCCCATGGAGTGCAGGTCGGTGGTGAAGTCGCAAGCGGCCGGGAAGATGCCCTTCTCGTCCTTGCCCTCGCTCTCTCCGTAGAGCTGCTTCCACCATTCGGCCATGAAGTGCAGCTTTGGCTGGAAGTCGGCGAGAATCTCTATCTTCTTGCCGGCCTGCGTATAGAGAGCCTGACGCGTGGCGGCGTATTGGGCAGATATGTTCTGCTCGAAAGGTACGTCCACGGCAGTGGCCTTCTCCATGTCTTGCGCGCCTTTCACGAGAGCCTTGATGTCGTATCCGGCTACGGCGATGGGCAGCAGGCCCACCGGCGTGAGCACTGAGAAGCGTCCGCCAACGTTGTCGGGGATGACGAAAGTCTTGTAGCCTTCCTTCTCGGCGGTCTTGCGGGCGGCGCCCTTCACGGCGTCGGTTATGGCCACGATCACGTCCTTGGCCTCGTCTTTGCCGCGCTGAGCCTCGCACTGCTTCTTCAGCAGACGGAAGGTGAGTGCCGTCTCCGTGGTCGTGCCACTCTTGGAGATGTTGATGACACCAAACTTCTTGTCCTTGAGATACTCGGTCAGCTCAGCGAGATAGTCCTCGGAGATGCTGTTTCCGGCAAATATGACGTTTGGCACCTTCGTGCCATCGTTGACGAGCCACTGCAGCGAGTTGCCCAGTGCCTCGATGACGGCGCGCGCCCCGAGGTAGGAGCCGCCGATGCCGGCCACGACGACCGTGTCGCACTTTGAGCGGAGCAGTTCGGCGCAGACCTCGATGTCGTTGAGAAAATCGTCGGTGGTCTCCGTGGGGAGATGCAGCCAACCCAAGAAGTCGTTACCTTGGCATGTGCCATTCTCAAGGGCCTCTTGTGCGACTTTCACTTGCGGCTCATAGTTCTTTACCGCGTCGGCAGCGAGAAACTCCGCGGCCTTGGTGGTGTCTAACTTAATGTTCTCCATTTCGTTTTATTTTATAAAGAGTTGGAATTTTGTTTTTTTTCTTGCCACGGCTTGCCGCTTACTTCGCGGCGTCTATCCACTTCTGTATGGTATCGAGCTCAGGCTTGTCGTATCCGAGCTTGTATTTCTTGTTTATCTCCAGCATCTTCTGTTGCAGGGCTTGCGCCTTCACGTCCTTGATATCGGAAATGAGGTTGTAGCCTGCCTTGCGGAGCACGTACACCCAGTCCTCGGGCACGCCAATCTTCTCTTGCCAGTCTTTCACGCTTGTCTGCGGCATCTTGGCCTCAGGCTTCAGCTGCGGGAAGAGCATCACCTCCTGTATGTTCTCCTTGCCCGTCATGAGCATCACGAGGCGGTCTATGCCTATGCCGATACCGCTTGTTGGTGGCATGCCATATTGCAGGGCGCGCAGGAAGTCGTGGTCTATGATCATGGCCTCGTCGTCGCCCTTGGCGGCGAGCTTCATCTGGTCGATGAAGCGCTGCTCTTGATCTATTGGGTCGTTGAGCTCGGAGTAGGCGTTGGCCAGCTCCTTGCCGTTGACCATCAGTTCGAAGCGCTCGGTCAGCCCCGGCTTTGAGCGGTGCATCTTGGTGAGCGGCGACATCTCCACCGGATAGTCGGTGATGAACGTGGGTTGGATGAACGTGCCCTCGCAGGTCTCGCCGAAAATCTCGTCGATGAGCTTGCCCTTGCCTGATGTCTCGTCCACGGTGTCAATCTTCAGCTTGTTGATGGCTATGTCGCGTATCTCCTCCTCGCTCAGGCCGTTGAGGTCGTAGCCAGTCTTCTCCTTGATGGCGTCGAGGATAGGCAGGCGCCTGAATGGGGCCTTGTAGCTGATGGTCTTGCCCTGGTATTCCACCTCGTCTTTTCCGTTGACGGCCACGCAGATGGTCTCCAGCAGCTTCTCGGTGAACGTCATCATCCAGTTGTAGTCCTTGTATGGCACATAAAGCTCCATGCAGGTGAACTCTGGGTTGTGGAACTTGTCCATGCCCTCGTTGCGGAAGTTCTTGCCTATCTCATACACGCCGTCGAATCCGCCCACGATGAGTCTCTTCAGGTATAGCTCCGTGGCGATGCGCATGTACATGTCGATGTCGAGCGCGTTGAAATGGGTGATGAACGGGCGTGCCGAAGCACCACCGGGAATGTTCTGCAGGATTGGCGTCTCCACCTCGGTGTATCCGTGCTCATCGAAGAACTTGCGCATGGTGCGCAGCACGGTGGCGCGCTTCACGAATGTCTGCTTCACGCCGTCGTTGACTATGAGGTCCACGTAGCGTTGACGAGCGCGCATCTCTGGGTCGTCAAATTTGTCGTAGGCCACGCCGTCCTTGTATTTCACGATAGGCAGCGGCTTGAGGCTCTTAGAGAGAAGCGTCAGCTCTTGTGCGTGTACGGAGATCTCGCCGGTCTGTGTCTTGAAGACGAAACCGCGTATGCCGATGATGTCGCCAATGTCGAGCAGCTTCTTGAAGACCACGTTGTAGAGGTCCTTGTTGTCCTCGGGGCAGATGTCGTCACGGGTGACGTATACCTGTATGCGGCCCTTGCCGTCTTGCAGTTCCACGAAGCTCGCCTTGCCCATGACGCGGCGGCTCATCATGCGTCCGGCGATGACCACCTCGGTCTTCTCGCCCTCCTTGAACGACTGCTTGATGTCCGTGCTGAACGTTGACACTGGGAACTCAGCGGCAGGGTAGGGGTTGATACCCATCTCGCGCAACTGTTGCAGGCTTTGGCGACGGCCAATCTCCTGTTCACTCAACTCTAATATATTCATGCTTGATTGAAATTTGTTCTTGCCGATTCTTATTATATAATGTGCAAAATTACGAAAATATATTCATAAAACGAACTGTTTGACATAATTTAGCCAAGTCGTTTCGGCTTTACGGCGTAAGGCCGTCGCGATTCAAGCGTAATCGCATCGCGATTTAAGCGTGATCGCGTCGCGATTCAAGCGTAAAGCCGACGCGATTCAAGCGTAAAGCCGAAACCATAAAAAAAACAGCGCGTCCGCACTCATTGCGGACGCGCTGTTTCGCTGGTTTATGATGTCTATGTGTTTCTGTAAATATCAATGTATAAGCGGATTAGGCCACTTACATTCTGAACTTGTAGCCAATGGTGAACTGAAGCACGTTGGTGTAGCCGTCGCCATGCTTTGGCACCTTGGTGACGCCGATGTTGTAGCGTCCGTCAATCACGAAGTTGCCGAACTCGTAAGACATGCCCACGGGCACGGCGAGGTCAAAGGTGTTGACATCGCCCGCGTTGTCCTTGCTCACCATGAAGCCGGGTTGCAGGCCGGCCTTGAGGGCGAAGCCGCGCGAGACATAGTAGTTGAGCGTCACGGGAATGTTGATATAGCCTGGGTTCCACGAGTAGCCGTCGGTTTTGCCGCCCTGAAACGAATAGAGAAGGCCGCCGGCGATGGCCACCTTGCGGTCGAGCTGGTGTTGCAATTCTGCGCCGAACGCGAATCCCGCCTTCCAGTCGAGGTCGCCCACGGTAGACACGTTGAGACCAATCTTTGGCTGTATGGTCGTGGTGCCAACCCTGCGCTGTCCGAAAGCGAATACTGAGGTCAAAGCCAAAACGGTCATTAACAATAGTTTCTTCATGGTAATTGATGATTAAGTTGTGAATACAATCTCCGCGGTACCTGAAAACAGGCTTGGTGGATATGTTTGGCAAAGCTACGGAAAAATAATCAAACCTGCTGTCTTTTGGCGTAAAAACAAAGGCCATTTATGTTTTTTTAGTGAAAAAGCGGCTTGATGGTTCGCCTGTGGCCTTTGCCAGGTCAAATATTATTTGTAATTTAGTGGCTCGAATGTAAACCAAGCATCATGATGGGTGAGATAGTGAACAAGTATCCGGTTGGAATACAGACTTTCGAGAAGATTCGCGAGGGCAAATACCTCTATGTGGACAAGACACAGTATATAGTAGACTTCCGCAAGAAGCAGATGAGCTACGTCTTCCTGAGCCGTCCGCGGCGGTTCGGCAAGTCGCTCTTCGCCTCCACGCTCCACGCCTATTTCGCGGGCAAGAAGGATCTCTTCGACGGTCTTGCCATTGCCGAATATGAGAAGGATTGGGTGAGGCACCCCGTGCTTCACTTCGACATGAGCGGAGCGAAGCACATGGAGAAAGACCAGCTCGAACGTTATCTCGATTGGCTCTTGAAACCGTATGAGCAAACTTACGGATGCGAGACGGGCGACAAGGATCCGAACGTGCGTTTTGCCAACATCGTGAAGGAAGCCTATAAGAAGACCGGGCAGAAGGTGGTCGTCATCATCGACGAGTACGACGCGCCGCTGCTCGACGTGGTACACGAGAAGGAGAACCTTGGTGTGCTGCGCCGCATCATGCAAAACTTCTATAGCCCGATAAAGATGCTCGACCCCTGCTTGGAGTTCGTGTTCATCACAGGCATAACCAAGTTTTCGCAGCTCAGCATCTTCAGCGAACTGAACAACCTCGACAACATCTCCATGTTCGACCAGTATTCCGCCATTTGCGGCATCAGCCTGACGGAGCTCACCACCGTGATGCGTCCCGACGTGGAGGGACTGGGCAGGGCGTTGGGCCTATCGTATGAGGACACGCTGGAGGAGCTGCGCCAGTATTATGACGGCTATCATTTCAGCAAGAAGTCAGAGGACGTGTTCAACCCATTTAGCCTTATAAAGGCCATGAACGCTCAACAGATTGCTCCTTTCTGGTTTGGCTCCGGCACGCCGAGCTATTTGATAAAGACCTTGCGGAAATTCCACGTCAACGTGATGGACATAGAGAAGAAGGGTTGCGAGGTCGACGACTTCGACGTGTCGCCCGAACAGATGACCTCTGCCCTGCCGCTGCTCTACCAGAGCGGCTACCTCACCATAAAGAAGTATAATCCGCTGATGCGCCGCTACACGCTGGAATATCCCAACCGCGAGGTTAAGATAGGCATGCTGAAGAGTCTCGCGCCCAACTATCTCTCGCCCGTGTCGCTCGACAACAGCAGTTTGACGGGCGACTTCCTCCAGCTGCTCTACGATGGCGACATCGATGGCGCGATGAACCGCCTGAAGGCTTATCTGGCGAGCATCAGCAATAGGCTTTCAAACAAGAACGAGCGCGACTTCCAGACCGTGTTCTATCTCATCTTCAACCTCATGGGGGCTTTCATGCGTGTGGAGGAAGACAGTGCCATCGGGCGTGCCGATGCCGTGGTCTACCTGCCGGAGTCGGTGTTCGTGTTTGAGCTGAAATATGACGGCTCGGCGGAGGACGCGCTGAGGCAGATAGACGAGAAAGGCTATCTCGTGCCTTACTCTGCCGATGGCAAGCGGCTCTACAAGATAGGCGTCAACTACGACAGCCAGCGGCGCACCCTTGGCGACTGGATAATAAAGGAGGGGTAAGCGTTCTCTAAAATTGCAATTTGGAAAAATGATAAAGGATATAATCAGCCACAACGCCGATGCCGTGGCAGGGCAGAAGGAGATGGAGGCTTTGCGCCGCTACTTCCCGCAGTGCTTCAATGCCGCTGGCGAGTTCGACATGGAGGCTTTTAAGGCTTCGTTGCCTGGGGGCATCACGCTCACCGACGAGACGAGCGGCTTCTCCTGGCTGGGCAAGAACTATGCCCGCATGCTCTGCAACATGGACACCACCACGCTCATCCGTCCCGACGAGGAGCACAACGCCAAGCCCGAGAACCGCGACAGCCAGAACGTCTACATCAGCGGCGACAACCTCGACGCGCTGCAGCATCTCGTGAAGTCGTATAGCGGGCGGGTGAAGGTGATCTACATCGACCCTCCCTACAACACGGGCAGCGACGGGTTTGTCTACAACGACAAGTTCAGCTTCACAGCCGATGATCTGGCCGAGCGCCTTGCCGTCAGTCCCGAGCGTGCCGAGCGCATCCTCTCCATGACGCGCCGCGGCAGCGCGAGCCATGCGGCGTGGCTCACGTTCATGCTTCCACGTCTGTCGTTCGCCCGCGACCTGCTGACGGACGACGGCGTGATCTTTATATCCATCGATGACAACGAACAGGCGAATCTGAAGAAACTGTGTGATGAGGTGTTCGGGGAGGAGAACTTTGTGGCACAAATTGTTGTGCAATCCAATAAACGTGGACAGACATATAAACAGTTAGCAAAGACTCATGAATATCTCTTAGTTTATACAAATAGCGAAGATGCTATAATTAATGAACTAAAGAAAGAGCTTTCTGGCAATATAAAGAAGGATGATATAAGTGAATACACAGAACGCGAATTAAGAAACCGAAATCCCAAATATGGGAAATTTAACCGTCCGAATCTTTTCTATCCTATATATATCAATCCCAACAAAAAAGACGAAAATGGATATTGCCCGGTAAGTGATACTCAATCACTTGAATATTCCATTGGTGTCCTTCCATATAATAGTGAAAATGGAGAAAGTTGTTGGAGGTGGGGGAAAAAGAAACTTGTCAAGAATATAGGGGACAGCTCAATGAACAGCAATGTTGTCGCAAGGGAAAAATCTTCTGGAAAATGGGGTATTTATGAGAAATATCGAAAAGGAACATACAAAGCTAAGACTATTTGGTTTGAAGATTTAGAGATTCCTGATGAAGAAGATGATGATGACGGAATTTGGGAAGAAACTGGAGTGATTACGGAACAGGGTTCCGTAGAACTAAAGAAATACGGGATGGCGGAAATGTTTGATTTTCCAAAGCCAACTTATCTGATTAAGAAACTTCTTCAATTAGGGTCTGATGAAAACTCTATTTGTATGGATTTCTTTTCAGGTTCAGGTAGCACGGCAGACGCTGTTTTAAATCTTAATGTTATTGATGGATGTAGAAAATTTATTGCTGTACAACTCCCTTTGGATTTGGATAAAAAGTTGGAGCTTACGCCTAAAAATGAAAAAGCCAAGGTTCAAAAAATTATAGATTTTCTTGAAAGCAACAAATATCCGCATACATTAGATTGTATCGGCATGGAGCGCATCAAGCGCGCCGCACGGAAGATAAAGGCGGACAATCCTCTCTTTGCCGGCGACCTTGGCTTCAAGCACTTC
>ERZ808252.1986-NODE-1986-length-13436-cov-3.578432_pt1 | contig 13436 bp, 14 predicted proteins | sample MGYA00521242_ERZ808252 | MGnify/ENA primary metagenome ERZ808252 (study PRJEB31516, sample SAMN03275581) | gut metagenome | biome: mammalia-associated habitat; material: feces | host: Papio cynocephalus | place: Kenya | collected 2012-08-07 ...
CAAGTATCTGCGTCAGTCCTATGACATTATATCTGCCGACCGGAAACCGCTTTGCGAAAAGTTGCCGATTGAGCTGTTTTACAGACTCTATGTCGTTTCAAGATTAGGGCTCGGTCAGATCGGTGCCTTATACAACACAAGCCGGGCAACCGTTGCAAATCTGAAAGAACGCTATGCCGCCGAGCAACATCCCTTATCAAAGGAAATCGCCGACACGACGAACACAGGCAGCTATCCCCGTTTCCTTGAAGAGCTGTTCCAGATCGCATCCAAAGAGGAATTGATCCACGAGCTTCGTACAAAAACCGTCTTTGAAGTTGCGGCACAGCATAATCTGATTGCCCCGACTGTAAACAGCCTTACGCCGTTTTCAAAAGAATGGCTGGAAGCGGAACTGCTCACCAAAAATGTCGCAACCATCGCGGCAGAAAATAATATGACCCGTTCCCGCGTTTCCGTTCTCGTCAGTGAATACGGCCTTGAAAGCTCGGTCCGCCATGAGAAAGTTACAAAGAAACTGCTGCAAGAGCTTTATATCAACCGATGCTGGAGCGACGCAAAAATCGCAAAGCATTTGGGGATTGCGGCAGGCACGGTAAAACGCATTCGTTTGGAACACAAGATGTTCAGCAATCAGCGTCCGACCGTCGAAGAACGGATTCCGCCGAAACTTTTCAAATATCTCTACATTGATGAAAAAATGAGTTTACTGCAAATCGGCGCCGCTTTTGATATTGCCGATTCAAAGATCAGGCAGCTCAGGCAAAAATATATTGCGGACGGGTATCCCGAATTTGCGCACCGAACCTCTGTCCGTATCAGCAAAGAACGACTTGAATACCTTTACAAACAGATCCATCTGAATTTGTTGCCGTAAAATACTTGACAAACGCGCTTTTATGTATAATAGTTCTTCCACTTTCGAAGAAAGGAGGAACGCCTATGCGTAAAACACTCGCATTATCTCTGTGCATTGTACTGCTCTGCGGTTCTGCACTGTGCGGTTGTCACTCTGCACCGCAAAAGAAGAATGATCTGCAGTACAGCACGGCATATCCGCTGAGCGCGGCAGAATATCAGATGGCAGTCAATCAGAAGCTGGCACCGCTGATTTCGGCACTTCAGCCACTTGCAAAGGCAGAATCATTAAATCAGAAAGACCTTGAAAGCGCTGCTGCAAAAATCGCCGAAGTTTCCGAAAAGATTGCCGCTTTGAATCCGCCAAAAGATAAAGTTATGTACCAAGCCGAACTTCTCAACGAACTGCAAGCGGCGGCTAATTGGCTAAAAGCACACTATAACGACACTGCAGTCACGCCGAACGGAGATTTTTCCGCAATACTGAAATCAATTGAAGATGCATTCCATGTATCTGTGAACTGACCGCTGGGCAACAATGTATGCCGGAAAGAATCAAAACCATTCTTGACCGTTGGAATCCTATCGGTCTTGATCCGTTATCTCCCGATGAATATTTGCCTGTCGCAGAGCAGATTGCAGACAGCATCAACGAACACTTCACCGTACATTCGGTTTGCATTGTTCTGCGACGCTCCCTCAGCATCTACGGCGTGAATTTTTGCCGAACGCACAAGGAATGTTTAAGTATCGCCGAAGAGATTCTGTCCCTATATCGGGATAGATAATCTATGTAGGGCAGCAGTGCCTCGGCGCTGCTGCTTTCCTTTTTACGCGACCTTACTCCTGATTTCAGGAATCAGCGTATTTTTCTGAAACTGCTTGATAAAATCCGTCTCTGCTTTATTGTTGATCGAAGCATTTCTGCTTTTCCGTGCCTGTACAAGATTGCCTTTGCAGTCAAACTCCATTGTAATGTACGGCTCGTCCGGCTCGTCTGCTTTCCTCATAAAAAAGATGATTGAGGTGCCTGCAATGACCCTGTCAGCATAGGAAGCCACACAATGATGCATTGTACTGCCTTCATAAATCAGTTCGTCAAGGGAATGCGGAAAACGAATCAGATATTCTTCGGAGCTTATATTCACATCACCGTACTCACTGCATTTCTTTGCAAAAGCGCTCGTACGTACAGCATCCAGTTTTGCTCTGTAATTCGCCGAAATCGCGTTGTGAAGTTTTACGATATCTTTCGGGAACTTCTCAAACGGGACATCCATTTGTCTGCACATGCGGATATAATCCCTTTGATAGCGAAGCAGCTCCGTTTTTCTTCCGTACCGCTCGTATCCCGAAACAAGCTTACATACCTCGCGGAAGCTGTAATCACCCTCATTCAAGAAATAAAGCACCTTTTTCGTTGCGAGCAGATAGTGCGGAAATATCGCCCTGTACCTTTCAAAATCCTCGCGGCTCATGTTCGGCACGGCACTATATAGCCGCCCAAGTACCATCATCCGCTTGTCATCCATCTGCTTATCTGTTTTAATGAACTCGCGTATAAACGACGGAAGTCTGATAATGTTTTTCTCGTTTGCAGCATCCGCAAAAAGCTGCCTGATCCGTTTGTTTACAACCTGCGGCGAATACTGCATGATATCTCGTACGATTGCACCGTATCCGGCCTTAGCGACCTGCTCAAGCTGCGGGTATTTTGCGAGATAATAAAAGTACTGAATGAGAACCTTGATATCGATCGCTTCCTTATCCCGTCTTTTATCATATAGCATTTCACGAAGACCGTTGCCGGGATGCACCTTTTCAAACGCCTTGATCAGTTTTTGGACATACGGTTCACCAAGCGGCATCCGAGTTGATTGCATATGATGGATCGGTTTCGTCTTCTTGCCCGATGCCGGCTGCAATTCAATCCCGTTCTCTTTGGAATACCGAATATGGTAAAACGGTTCCGGCTCATACTCGCCCATTTTCTCGTTCTTCACAAATTCATACAGAGAAAACTTCGCGGCGTTATTCCGCACACTCACCGGTCCTATCAGGCAATTCAATACCACCGCATTGTGCTCTTTCTGGTAATTGCCCGAATAGATATTATGGCACTTCGGGCAGGTTATCTTACCGTCCCAACGATAATGATTTCCCCCGAACACGGTGCCGCACTCCGAGCAAATCAATAAATAGTTCCTGGAATAACTGTTTTCCTGCGGAACACAAACATAGAAAAACTTCAGCTCACAATCATGTCTGCGCAAATACCAACAGTTTTCTTTTGCAAACGGCAGTAATAGTTTCTTGCCTTTGTGGTTGATAATCATTTTGATTCCTCCTGATAAAATAAAAATCTTACGGGAAGAATCTGTTTATAGTAAAAGCAAAAAGCAAGTAAATTGCTTGCAAAAGCACGCCTGTATCAGGTACAATACTTATCATAAGGAGGTTTTGACATGAGCATTAAAGAACAGCTTACCCCTTCTGTATTCAAAAAGGAATCGGAGACTTTAAGCCTCAGCGGCATCGCCCGAAAGTACGGCGTATCCAAACAATATATCACACAGCTGCACACGGAATACAAAACACAATACCCGGAACTTTTCGCAGAAACCGAAATATCCTCCGATTGGCTCAAAGAACAGCTGGACAGTCATACCATCCTTGAGATCTGCAATATGACCGGAAAGTCGTATCACGCAATCAAAAAGCTGATGGCCGAATACGGATTATCCAAGCCGACCGCAACTGCCGCCTTTGACGAAGACTATGTCAGAGAACAATACATCACACACTGCCGTTCCGACAAAGAGCTTGCGGCACATTACGGCTGCTCTGTCAGCCTCGTCAAAAAGTTCCGATACGAACACGCTATTTTAAAAACCGATCGGCAACCCCTCTGTGAACGGCTTACCGAACCGATTGCACATCAGCTCATAGAATGCGACCGCATGACGCTTGAACAACTCAGCGAGCGATTCGACGCAACACCCGGAGAAATAGCCAAGGTATTGGAAGGCTACGGACTGAAAATTTAACCCTATATAAAAAAAGCACGAACGAAGCCACAAAGGCATTGTTCGTGCTTAAATACTTTTCAGATATTTTCCCGGAGGCATAAAAAGGCCGTAGTCAATTTCACCCGGCAAACTGCCGGAGCAATATTTACTCATTCGGTTGTTGTAATCAGTCCTTTTCATAATCCACCTCTGAAAGGGCTATTTCCGCGAATTATCCGATTTCATTCTTTTGATTATGTACAGCAAGTGCTTCATATCTTCTTCCGTCAAGTCTCTGATCTCTCTGCGCACTTCTCTTTCAAGTGCTGATGCCGTCGGTTCTTCAAAGAATTCTGCCGGTTCGATTGAAAAATACTCGCATATATTCAAAAACATTTTCATCGACGGCAACGACCGTCCGGCGGTAATTCCCTGGATATAACCCTTGGATTGTCCGAGTTCCAGACTCAGCTGATATTCCGACAAATGATTATGTTCCACCCGCAATTTTGTGATTTTATCACGGATATCTTTCTCCGTCATATAGGCTACCTCTCTTTAATTATATTTTACACCAAAATAATGAGTCGCTTGACCACAATCAGCGGCGATTTTTTATGTATTACTCCCCGATTTGACTACAACAAGTAGTGTTTATACCGTTTGTTGTAGTTTTATCGGAGAGATTTTGGTGAGTCACTTGTGTAGCCATATGAAAAAACAGTCTCTTCTTCACATAACGCCACTACTCCGTGGGTGTTTTTCGCTGTACTGTACGCTGCTCATTTCGTTTTCTCCTCTTCATGCCACTTTGTAGTTCAGGCGGTATGTGCCGTTTCCGCAAGACACATACTGTTCCTTATGCTCGTATATAGTCGCTCTGATCCGTTCTTTATAATGCTCATTTCCCTTTGACTTCGGATGCTCCGCAAGCATCGCATACAAAGCAGTCAGATCCGTTTCACCACCTACCGACTCCATCGTAAGCCGTATCAGGTGATGCCAGGTCAATGAAACATCGTCCTTCTTGGATGCATCAAATCTGCCAGAAAGCGTCTTTGAAAAAGGAACCATCAGAACATCCTGTTTATGAAAAAGCAGCAGATATTCCGTGACGATCGGAACAAACGGTTTAGCGTAGGTCCGATTGTCCGAAACACAGTTGAACTGCCCCTTCACAATAAAAGATTCATACTCGCCGAGCTTCATCATATCGGTCTGCATACTGTAAAACTGTCCTTTCAGCCGCATATCTCCAACAAGGACGGCAAGTCTGCCGTCCTTGCGGAGTGCCATATACAGTTTCTTCAACACAAAATTCAGTTTCTCAATAAACTCCCGATAGCTGCCGCACCTCGACAAATCATCAGGGTGCGGTTTGCCCCACATATTGCCGGAATACGCAATCATCGAATGATAGGGCGGATGAAAGAATATCATATCCGCCGATTCGTCCACTTCATCACGCAATGCATTCCAGTTACCTCTGCCCTGCGGGGCGTCCGGATTCAGGTCATACAGGACCGACCGTATTCCGAGATTATCCGCCGCAAACTTGGATGTACCGCTGCCCGACATCGGGTCGAGCAACGTAAAATCCGAAATACTTTTTCCGTAATACCGCTTTGCGTCCATAACATACCTTGCCACCGCCTCCACGACCTTCGGCGAGCAATTTCCTCGCCAAGTGTTGCTTCCGCCGCAACCTCTGTCAGGAAAAGCTATAAAGCTGGTCAGTTCCTTACCGACACGCCGGCGGAGATTTTCGGTTCCGAGCGACTGCACAATTGTCTGCCAGTCATCGCCGAACTCTCTTTGCAACACCTCCACAGCCCGCATTCGTAATTCATTCTTCATAAAATTGTCCTCCGCTTCTCACAGCAGCCCTTTCTATTTTATCATATTCGTTTGTCAAAATTTACGAATGTTCCGGGTTATGCTGCTTTTAAGTTTGTCGTCGGAATGAAGATGGGTTTTTCCCTTCCGATATCGCAAAGGCAGAAGTTGTTTCGCCCGGAAATCACTTTTACCTTATGACCGCAAAGAGATCTGACCGCACCGTCCTTTTGGCGGATAACGACGTTCCCCGTCACATAGGCTTTGGAGCCACTTTTGATTTTACGCATATACTTTGCCTCTCTTTCTTTCAAATCTTCCGGAACGAAATCCTGACTTTTCAGCATATTTCAATACCTGTTGACGGTCTCCGCAGCGAAAACCGGAATATTCAAATGCATTATAGACCGTCATAATATACATGGTATCAGTGCCGACATTCACGGCAAAAGTAATGCCCGAGTCCTCGTCAATCAGAATAACATCCTCCCCGATTTTCACTTCGTTCATCAGGTATTCCGCAACCGCTTCATCGCCGAACACCTCTTCAATACGGTATTCCAGATAGGCGATATCCATATCGTCAAACCGTGACCTTAGCCTTTGCTTTACATGGGCACCGTAATCCACATTGATTGGGTAACCCAACATATTAACCTTACACATATGTAAACCTCCAAGATATAAAATCACCCCACAGGCTTACATCTGCGGGGTTTGCTATCCCCGCAAGTGTGCGGAAATATTCGGTTGTGTTATGTTCTGGACCGTCGTTTCAATGTCACGCCGCATCCTCCGAACTTTTAACGCCGGTAGAAATACCGGTCTTTTTTGACCATGCAGCGAGAAATTTGATCAGCGCCTTTTCCTGCTCCGCCGTTGTCATTTCCCGAATGCTGCGATTGAACTTTCCTCTGATCTGACGGAGAGCGCCCTGCATATCATATTCAAGCGTCAAAAACGGCAGATTTTCGCACTCTTTCCTACGCAGGAATAAAATCAGGCATTGGCCGTCAAGCACGCTTCGGATATAGCTTGCAACGCAATGATGCTGTCTCGCCCCTTCCTGAGAGATCTCCTTCGGCGTATTCGGAACAATGATCTTATACCGCTTATCCTCAAACTCAAGATGCTTCCACTTCTTCATCAGCTTTGAGAACTTTTGTGCAACACCGTTGAACTCATATGCCCAAGCATTGTTACGCATAGTCAGGACATCGTGTGCTTTTTTTAAGCTGTCAGGAAATTTATCCTCCTGTGTTTTCGGATAATGGTGGTAGAACAGTTCATAGTTTCTGATATAATCCTGCCATTGCGCGACAGCCTCTTCGCATTCGCAGCCCTGGTCGAAATATACCGAATCCAGATAATCTATGACTTGTTTCAAATCAATGTTGAGATTTCCGATAATTTGCCCGATGCTGTAGCTGCCCGCTTTCGAATATTCATTGGTCCATCTGTAAAACGAGTCGACATCAACCTTTTTATCATACGAATTGATTGCCAACAGCTTTTGAAAATCATCACCGGACAGCTGGTCTTGTTTCGCAAACTCAAAGTTTTCCTTACTGAGTCCAAGCTTACCCCAAAGATGCTTGCTGTTCGGATAAAGCTTTATCTTATCACTGCAAATCTGACCGACCAATTGACACATTCCGATTTTCACAAGCGTTTCGATAATCGGATAGCTTCTAAGCGATGTCAGATAATAGTATCCGTACAGATAAAGTTCGTCATCTCTCATGGAATAATCCAGATATTCGAACAAGCCCATTTTGCCGACATCGGTTTTCCGCAGTTCTTCTTCAAGTTCCAGAAAATCCGCATCTGAAAAACCATAGCACTTAAAATCATACTCTTCGCTCCAGCGCTCATTACGGTAAACAACCAACTTGCTGTAGTCATCTTTCAAAGAAAAGATCCAACGGCTCCGTTCCATGACTTCATTCTTACATTCTCGAAATTTGCGAAAAGCCAGATAACTGCCGTGGTTTTCAAAATAGCATTTATCCTCATCTACGGTTTTCGGAAGCGGGTCAACCGGATATTTTTCAAAAAATTTTCGCATCTCAACACATGGCTTTGAGTAATACTCCGTGCTGTTCGACAGCAACTTAAGCCATTCACGCAAAACATCTGCGACGCTCTTCTGCGATTCTGTGAGCTTTTCAACTTCTTTACTCATATAGCTCTTTCCGACACCCGGTGTGTTGTACTTATACATGCTAAACCAGTCATCCGGTCTCTCCGTTGAGGATGTCGTCAGATCACCAATGCCATTTTCATAAAGTACAGCGTAGTTATCCTCTTTCTGCTCAGGAACAATGAGACAACGATAAATGTTCACCGTATCGATTTGTCCTTGCTTGAGCTTGAAGTGAAATCTGCGAGCAATAAAATACCGCTTTCCATCCACCTCCACAGTTTCAAACACCGAAAATGACGGATCAATGGTCTCCCCTGAAGCACTGAGAATTTTTTGATACCCCTGATATGCTTCATCAAGAGCATAGCGTTTTTTAGGATTGTAGTACGAATTAGTCATCAAACTGATCGAATGGCCACAGTTTGGGCAAACGCAAAGCTCCTCATTATACTCCGGATCATATTCCGCTTTCACCTTGAAATCACGCCCACATTTATCGCAGGAAAGCTCATATTCCTTGTCTGCATTGCGATGATATGTTTCATGAACAATGCGGATTGCAGGCACCGGTGAATACAACGAATTGAAAAGAGTTACAATCTCGTCTTTACTCTTTGCAGATTCAAGAATAGCCGTATATTCTTTTTTTCTGAGCATTTATGATTCCTCCTTACTATTTTTAAGATTGCGGAGAAAACATAAATCGCAGCGGTTCGTTTGGCAAGAAAAAAGCGCCGGGATCTCTCCCGACGCTCTTTTGCTGTTATTCTTCGTTCAGACACTCCATAACAACGGTTGAAACCAAGGCAGATGCTTCAAAGCTTTTCCGTGTGAAGCCTACAATGGAATCATACAGTGCTTTGGCAAGGATGCGCGGGTTGTTTGACTTGTCATCCTCACATACACCGCGAAGTGCATTGCCTGTTGAATTATCTCCGCCGCCGTTTACCCAACAACGAATCCAATCGTCACACCGTTCCGTAAAGCCGTCAAGTGTCCGATCGGGCAGATGCCCAACAAACACATCGAAATTCAGAAGCTTTTCGACCTGTATTTCGGCAAGTCCGGCAGCTTCAAGGGCTTTCACAATCACCTCGCTGCCGATATTGTCCCCAATTGCAGATATAGAGTAATCATAGCATTGTGCTTTCACGACGCTGTATCCTCCCTGTTTTCATATTTTCTGAGCACACGGTCATAATCACCGCTAACATTCCATTTTTTTGAGTAATACGAGATAAACGGTTTTCTCCGAATCACCGCACTACCCTTTACGAATTCACCGGGGATAGGTCTCCTGTCGGCGTCAAGTTCTATTTCCCGCAGCTGAACAGTCTTATCTGTGGTCTCAATGATCTGATATGCCGCAATCGCACGCCCCGTACCGTGCGGATCCCATACAAGTATATCATCTTTTTTGTAAGGGTGCGCTTCCGTTTCCAATTTTATTTTCTCCTCGGTTGCCGAAATTATTTCTTTGATCTCTGCATAGTCGTAGGTCAAAATCATATCGGTATCCAAGCATTTGACCAAAACCGTTTTGGGATTTGCTTTAAGGACTTTGGCTCGTGCACAATGCTTGACCTTTATTATATACCCTGCCTTGATATTTTTACGGCTGAATTTGTAACCTCCGAGTTCTTCAACGCAGTTTTCAAAAAAGCCAAGCTTATCGATCTGCATTTCCAAGCGTTCCAGCATATCCTCCTGCCAACCATTCACCTTTTCAACAGTATATCTGCCGCTTTTCGATTGATCGGATTCGGGATCTTTCAACGCTTCAAGAAGTTTCTCATAATAAGTGAGGTTTGATTTCAACTTCTTGATAGTGGAATTACATTCCTTAATTCGGTTATTCAGATATCCGAAATCTTTCAACTTAGTATTTTCGGCAGTCGCCTGCGCAATTTCCGCACGCTCTTTGAAATATTCGCTTTTGCGATATTCTTCCATGCCCTTATCGTATCGCTCGTAGATCCTTCGGCGTCGTTTTGCAAAGCTCTCCGATCCGGCGTGTCCCGGGATAATCGGCTGCGTAAAGAAAGCAATATCTCCCCTGCGTTCGTCAAGCTCCTTTTGCAGTTCAGCTCCCCGTCGCTCGGCATTCTCCGCATAACCCAAATAGCGGTCTGCACGTGCTTCGGCTCTTTCAGATTGACGCTGTAATTGCTCGGCATAAGTCAGTCGTTCGCCTATTTTTTCTCCCTCAGTAAAACCAAGCTGTTCGGCAGTGCGTTTTGCACTGTAAAGGTTCGGATACTTCGCCCGACTCACCCAAGCCTCTGCCTTTCGGCTAAACAGAAAATTACTCCTCAAAATACGCTTTTGTTCGTCCGGCATTTCCTGATATTCCGATTTTTCAAAATGCAGCTCTATCTTCCCTGTCTCACGGTTCAGAATATATTTCTTTTCCATATCTCTTCACCTCCGACCTTAAGGCAGTTTAACGCCATTGAGGCGGAAAACGATTTTGCTGCCATCGCCATTATAGTCTCCCGATACGGTGAGTCTGGCACTGTCTGCCTTTACATATGAGCCTGTCAAGGTCACATCGGCAAGCGAACCGCCCTCCGGATAGTAAAGAAGAACCGAACCGCCGACAGAGTATCCGCACAGCGAATCCGATGCAACACCGGATTTTGTAACCCTGCCGTTGAACACGGTTGTCTGGACCGGTATTACGATCGTTTCCTTGCCGATTTTTACAGTAACCGTAGAATTTCCTACCGAAATGACACTTACGGTATCACCGGAAGAAATTCCGCCCGATGATGTATCAGCTTTTCCGCTTCCGGAATCGTCATTCGGTTTTTCCGTGTCCTTGTCCAGTGCAGATTCATTCCCCGTGTCGTTCTTATCCTGAGTGGGATATCGGTTCCCGTTTCCCTGATCGGATGATGTGTCTTGCCCGTTACCTGCAGGAGTGCGATTGTTATTGTCGGTATCGCCGCCTCCGTTTCCGCCGACATCCGTACCGCCGGGACCGGCTGCCTTTGTTTCGGAGTTAGCGGTATCATTTTGGGAGTAAGAGGTATCTTTTTCAGAGGGAACGGTATTTACCTCGGATGAAGACGCGCCTTGGTCTGCATCAATCGGATACACACCCGAACTGCCCATATACCTTGTGGTAGCAACTGCAATCAGAATGATTGTCAATACCGCTGCGGTGAGAATTACAACGACCTTTTGAGCCCTTGTCATCCTCACATTTGATCTTTTGCCTGTGTCTTTTGTTTCCATTTGAACTGCTCCTTTTTCTATAAATTTTGGGTGCAGTAAAAATGGTTCAAGGCTTGCTGTTTGGCAAGTAAAAAAGAAAATACTTGCTTTCGGATCGTACGTATATCACAGTATAACCGCAGAACTGCAAATAGATTAAGGAGGTATCTAAATGAATGAAAGAGCACCATAGGAAACAATGCAAAAGCCTTAAAACGAAACCACTAAAAAAGACGAAGGAGAATGTAAAATGAACTATCGAATCTATCAAATCCCGCTGAACGAAGAAACCCGTGATTATGTGTTCGAACACAAAGAAAATCTTTTGAAAAAAGGAATGTATCCGCCGCCCAGGAACTTATATAAGCTTGTCTACGAAGGCGAATGCGAGATGTTCAGCCCGGTCGCTATATTCCAGTTACACAATCGGGACGACCGACCGGCGCGGAAAAGCATCCGGAGTATGTCTACAAGCGACATTTTGGTTTTTGAACATAATGGCGATACATTAGCATTATTCCGCGATTATATCTACTTTTGGCCGATTCTGTTTTCGGACGATAGAATTGAAGATATCGTCTCCGAATATTTTGTCCGTAATAAAACCGCATATGTTTGTCTGAAATACGGCGAGCAAGTCGTTGAAGTTGATGTTACTCGACTGCAAAACGGCTGCAAGTATTTTGAGAATGAACGCGGTGAAAAAATAAAGCTCGGTCTTCCGCAGATATACTCCGTTCTCCAGACTGCAGTAATTGCTCAAAGTGAAATCAAGTACAACGGCAAACCCAAGACAATGGAAGAATGGAACTCTTCCGGGATAACGGAATTCGACGATTATGCTGGTCTCGGCGATGAAGTGGACGAAGAAATCGTAGATAATTATCTCGGTTTGGTTCCTCCTGCGTGTCACACCAAGCGGCTTGTGCAAATGGGCGACCCGGTTGAGCATCTGCCGAATGCCGACGGCAGGTATGAAGCCGTTTATATGACATTTGAAAAAGTGGACGGAAAGTGGTATTACAGAGGATATTGTTTTCTATGTGACACCCGCAATAAAAAGCGTTTTACGACCTTTCCCGAAACATTAGCAAACTTGATACAATGAATTTCCGGAGCCGATTAAATAATCGGCTCACCTACATATCAGCAATATTGATAATGCATTTTCCTTTTCGTCTAGCTTTTTCCGTGTATGTATACGCACCACCGAAATGATTCACCACATAGCAAATCACTGCATCAGAATTGTTTACCATCCAATCATTCCGCCTACATATAGCAAACCTCGGCGGAACATCTTCAAGCCCATCCGGATAAATAGTATCAGCATATTGGTCCGGCAAATCGAACTCGTATTTTTGCCCAGGTATGTATGCAAGGACTACCGAATAGTCTACATTCTTCCCTTCCGAAATCAACTCTTTCATTATCCCTCGGACATACCGTCAAATTGACCGTGATTGCCGACATAAAAGGTGACCTTGCCGTTTTCCGCCATCATTTTTTCTATTTCAAATTTTAACTTCGGTCGTATACCGAAAGGACAGTTGCCGTGTCCGAAGAAACAGCAAGTCATAGTCCCACTTCCTATTCAAGAATATTTGTTTTTCGATGTTTATTTTGGTATTTTTACATTCGCATAACTCCATTATAACATATTTCAGTGGATATATGCGTATAATTTACTAATAATCCGAAAATAATAGCGTATACCGTATGAATAATCGCCTCCGATTTTGTTTTACAATATATAACGTAGCCGGGAGGTGAACAAAATGGTAGACGCAGATTTTATCAGAAACCGAATTACACAGCTTCGCTTACAGAAAGGTGTCTCGGAATATCAAATGGGTTACGACTTGGGCCACAGCAGAAGTTATGTGTATAACATTTCTTCCGGTAAGTCACTTCCGCCCTTACCTGAGTTCTTGGAAATATGCAATTATTTCGGCATAACACCGAGTCAGTTCTTTGATTCATCCATTGAAAATCCGGCATTACTGCAAACGGCAATTGACGAATTGAAAAAGCTGAACGATGATGATTTAATGCTCATTATCGGCAATATCAGAAGATTGACCAAGGATTGATAAAAACAGCGTTGCAGATGTTCTGTATCGCTGTTTTTATCTCTATGCAATGATGTGAAAAAGCCCGATGAGAATCAGCAAGTGACCCTCATCGGGCTTTTGTTATGCCATATTTCCCTCGCTTTTTACTTCGCAGCCGTGATGTATCGTCAGCCGGTCAACGAATCTTTGCTTTCGTCGTTTACCGACCATTCAAAGCTTTTCGCATCGACATAATCAATGACGCTTTTAAAAGAATCCTCAACAGCTCCAAGAAGATTGGTATTGTTAATATCA
>ERZ808252.1987-NODE-1987-length-13430-cov-29.088822_pt1 | contig 13430 bp, 7 predicted proteins | sample MGYA00521242_ERZ808252 | MGnify/ENA primary metagenome ERZ808252 (study PRJEB31516, sample SAMN03275581) | gut metagenome | biome: mammalia-associated habitat; material: feces | host: Papio cynocephalus | place: Kenya | collected 2012-08-07 ...
ATCAACATAGGAGGGGTGGCGAAAGTCTCCCTCTGTCCGGGGCGAGGCCGGTGAAGGAAGAAAGTCCGGAACCGGTTCGAGCCTGCAAACCTTTACGGACCGTGCTTCCTGTGGGCGGTCGACGAAAGGGGCCGCGGATCCCCAAAAGGTGCCGCGGCGCGTACGCAATCTTGCGTATTTGGCTTTGTGTGAAAAACGACCAATTCTTCAGAACGAGCCGAATATGTAAGATGCGTCACGCGGTGCTCGCGTGGCGTGTCTTCTATTCCGTGTTTCTTCAAGGTGCTTGGTCGTACCTCCAGTAAAACATGATGTGAAGGCACGCCACCCTTTTTTCTGCGCCCGGTGGCTTGTGTCTTGGTCGGGTCGGCGCGGAGAAAAGGAAGGTGGCAGAAGATGAAGGCTTGCCGGACCGTCTCGGAAATCGTCGAGCAGATCATGCGGACGATCGACGACGAGAAATGCCGGTATCCCGCGGATACGGGGGCGGAATTCTTCTTTCGCGGCGAACGGAAGAACTACGACGCCCCGCGCCCGTTCGGCACGCATTTCGATTCCTTCCTCGATCGGTACGAAGGTTATGTCCGGCACGAACGCGACATCTACGAAGACGCCTTGCGCCTGAACGTCGTCACGTTCAGGGACGACCGCACGATGTGCGACCGTCTTGCGCGCATGCAGCACTACGGATTCCCGACACGCTTTGCCGACATTTCGACGAACGCCCTGCTTTCGGCATTCTTCGCTTCCGGCGGGGAACGGGCGGACGCGCCGGCACGCGACGATGAAGACGGGTACATCCGCATCCTCAAGGTCGCCCGGCACAAGATGAAGTCGTTTACGAGCGACATCGTCACGGCCATCGCCCATCTCCCGCTTGTGGATGCCGACCGCATTGTCGTTTCCGACCGGCGCGGGTTGGGCTTGGAGGCGCTTGCGTATGAGGTCGAAAACGAGCGGGCGGGATTTCGCGATTCGCCTGAGGGCGGTCTGCGGCATGTGGCCTTGAGCCGCGAACTGCAGCAGGTCTGGGCCTTCAAGCCCGTCCTGAACAATCCGCGCATCAAAGCGCAGGGCGGCGTTTTCTTCGCGTTCGGTTGCCGGGACAACAAGGCGCCTTTGCGTCCGACGTTCGCACCCGAAGATTACGAGAACGAATCCGCACCTTCGTACGGCATCAAGCAGATCGGGCATGTGCGCATCGCCGCCGAAGCCAAAAAACGCATCCGGCAGGAACTGCGCCTTTTCGGGATGCCCGCCGAGACGGTCTATCCCGAGCTGGAGAACGTCGCCGAAGAATTGGCGGAACGTTACAAGGACGAAAACAATCTCGAATAAACGCATTTGGAAAGGACAAAAGCATGAAGTATCATATCGAGGGTGAGATTTCGCGGATAACCCTAAAAGGGGGGCACAGGGATGTCCATATTCGCCTGAAACCCGCGCCGGAATATACCCGGCGGGATGGCGATGTCGAGAAAGTGTTTGCCGTCAGTGACAACGTCGATCCAGTTCGGTGTGTTCTGAAAGATGCGTTCGAGAAATTGGATATAAAGATGCCAAAATGGCGGATGCTTTTGGGCTTGCTGCTGTCGTGCAAGGCGAATCGCACCCGGATCCGTCTGGAGTTTGAATCCGAAAGAGATGAAAACGTCAAACCGGAGTTTGAAAACATCGTCGGCGTGTCCGCCGTGTGAAGGGCTGGTTTATCGGCAAAAGAATTCAATCCACTGTAGAAAGGACAGGTCCAAATGAAAGCTAAAATACTGATGGCAATAATGATGGCGGCGTGTTCGTGGGGACAGGCCGCGACGGTGTCGGACGTGACGGCGCGGCAGCGGTGGCCGTGGAACGGGATGGTGGACATCGACTACACCATCACGGGTGCGGATACGGAAGACACGGCGATCGCCGTCCAGGTGACGGACATCGACACGGGCACGGTCTACACGCCGACGAACTTTTTGGAAGTGCCGCCGACCGTCGCGGGACGGCACCGCATCACATGGAGTACGGAGGCGGACGGGCTAAACCTCATCGCTTCGAATGTCACCGTGACGGTCTCGCTGGTCAAGTCGCTGTACGAAAAAAAAACTCTTCCTTGTCATCGACCTGTCGGGCGGGCCCAATGCCGAACGCTGGCCCGTTTCATTCCTGGACGCCGTGCCCAAAGGCGGGTGGACGGACGAGTACAAGACGACGAAACTCGTCCTGCGGTGGATCGAAAAGGGAAGTGTCAGCGAAATCAAGACGCATTACGACGATGAGTTCAAATCTATTACGATCGAAAAACCCTACTACATCGGCGTCTTCGAGGTGACGAGCGCACAGTATGCGCAAATGAAAGGGGGCTCGGGGGACATGCGTCCAAAGGATGGGATTTCCTATAGCGATTTGCGCGGCACAGACAAGGGATTGCAGTATAATCCATCGTCGACAGAGGTCGATACGAATAGCGTCATCGGCATTCTGCGCGCCAAGACGGGTCTGGTGATGCTCGATCTGCCGACGGAAAAGCAGTGGGAATACGCCTGCCGGGCGGGGACGACGAGCGACTACAACAACGGCGGCTCGTCGGAAGACGACTTGAAGACGCTGGGCCGGTACAGCGGCAATAGGACGGATGGCCGCGGTGGTTATAATAACGGTGCGACGACGGTCGGTTCGTATGCGCCTAATCACTGGGGTCTCTACGATATGCACGGCAACGTCTCGGAGTGGTGCTTCGGTCTTTATCTTCAGTATGCAGTGGGGGGCAGTTACGTGGCCGGGTGAGTGCGCGGCGGGAGCTTGACCTCCTACGTGGACTTCTGGAAAGTGCTCCCTTGCCGTTCCGGCTCCCGCGACAACGGCGACCCGTCCTACGGCAGCGGCAGCTACGGCTTCCGCCTCTCTTGCTCCGCAGGACAGTAGGTTGTTCCTCATGAGACGGCGTACGGGTCCGGTCGGCGCGGGGTGAGCGGAGCGAAATCCCCCAGCCGACCGAAGTAAAAACCGGACATCAGGAAGGAGCCGGAGGCAAGAATGAAGGCGCACAAGATGGTTTGGAAATGGATAGGTTGCGGTCTCGCATTTTGGGCGAGCCTGGAGACGGTGCAGGGCACGATAATCCAGTCATGGTCCGCCACGAGCGGTCCGATGACGATTGACACGCGCGCCAATGACAACGTCATTACGTTCGGGCGCTATTGGCCCGACCAGGAGGTCTGTTATTCCGGTTACGCCTGGGACACACGGTTTGCGAGCGAGACGGCGGAAGTGACGGCGGATGGCGTGACGCTCGTGAAGTCGACGGACGAAGGTCAGGTGACTTGGCGACCGGCGCGCGTGGGGCTTCACACGTTGCATCACATCGCCCACGGCGGCACGCTCACGCGCACGTATGATGCGGAGGGCCCGACGGTGCGCATCGTCTGCACGCAGACCGGCACGGCGGGGTCGATGCTGTGCCAAATCGACTGTGATATGCCGAATGCGACAATTTACTACACGACGGACGGTACCGAGCCGACGACGGCGAGCTGCGTCTACACGGGACCGTTCCAGACTACACACTCGAAGGTGAAGCGGCTTTTGGCGGTCGCCGTCGTGGACGGCTATCCGATGAGCCAGACTGCCTATCCGATCATCTCGGTCATCGAGGACGTGTCGGTCGTGTCGATCGCGACGAGCGGCAAAATGGTGATTGATACGCGCGCGGGGAAGGGGTCGATCGCGACCGACCACGCCGAGGACATCACATACAGCAACCTGTGGGACGGCGAGACGAATGCGATGGCGACGGTCACGCTAGACGGCGCGACGCTCGTAGACAGTGCGGCCACCGAGGGTGTGTACCACTGGGAGCCGGTGAAAGGCGGCACGTACGTCTTTACGCACACGACGTTGAAGACCGGTCGGTCGGTTGGCAAGACGCTGACGGCGACGTTTGTCGTCCCCTCGCATGATATCCCAATCGGCAGTATCACGGTCAACGGCTATTCGGGCGTGTATGACGGTCTGGGGCACGGAATCGATGTCCAGGTGACGAGCATCGCGAATTCGGAAATCAAGTACGCTTATGCAAAGACCGGTCCTTACGTCGAAAGTCTCCGGGTGACGAATGTCTGCGAGGCCACACCCGTCTGGTACACCGTCGCGGCGGACGGCTACAACACCTGTACGAATTGGGCGACGGTGACGATCGCGCCGCGGCCGGCGACGGTGACATCCCGCAACCGCACGAAGGTCTACGATGGTACGCCGCTCAAGCTGACGGCCAGCGACATCATCGCCGAAAATCTCGTGGCGGGCGAAGCGTTCGCCTACGGCGACCTTGCTGAGCGGACGGCGGTCGGCGAGACTTCTGCGACCTTCACGGTCGCGGCGGGACCGAATACGCGACTTGAAAACTATGAGGTTGCGACTGAATTCGGGACGCTGACCGTCACTAAGGCGTCCGTTGGCCCCGGTGGCGGGGGCGGAAGCGAACCGGGAACGGGCGAATTGCCGGAGGGGGCGGTCTCGAAGTTCGACGGGACGGCCGTCTACGATGGTGCGGGCCACACGCTCGCGACGAACGCGCTCGTCGCGGCCTTCACGGAGGCGATGGGCGGTCCGGTCGACGTCTCCTACGCGACGGACGCCGAGCCCAACGAGTCGACCGTTTGGCGTGCGGCGGCTCCGGCGTTCACGAACGCGGGAACGTACGCCGTGCGGTACCGGGTGACGAATCCGAACTATGAAGACTTTACGCATGCGGCGCAGGTGACGATTGCGCCGCGGCCGGCGACGGTGAAATCGGGGAATAGCTCGAAGGTCTACGACGGCACGCCGCTCAAGCTGACGGCCAGCGACATCACCGCCGAAAACCTCGTGGAAGGGGAGTCGTTCGTCTACGGCGACCTTGCTGAGCGCACGACGGTCGGCGAGACTTCTGCGACCTTCAGGGTCGCGGCGGGATCGAATACGCGACTTGAAAACTATGAGGTTGAGACCACGTTCGGGATGCTGTCCGTCACGAAGGCGACGGTCGCCCCCGGTGGCGGGGGCGGAAGCGAACCGGGAACAGGCGAATTGCCGGAGGGGGCGGTCTCGAAGTTCGACGGGACGGCCGTCTACGATGGTGCGGGCCACACGCTCGCGACGAACGCGCTCGTCGCGGCCTTCACGGAGGCGATGGGCGGTCCGGTCGACGTCTCCTACGCGACGGACGCCGAGCCCAACGAGTCGACGGTTTGGCTTGCGGCGGCTCCGGCGTTCACGAACGCGGGCGTGTACAAGGTATGGTACAAGGTCGCGAATCCGAACTACGAAGACTTTACGCATGCGGCGCAGGTGACGATCGCGCCGCGTCCGGCGACGGTGACATCCCGCAACCGCACGAAGGTCTACGACGGTACGCCGCTGAAGCTGGCGGCCAGCGACATCACAGCCGACAACCTCGTCGCGGGCGAAGCGTTCGTCTACGGCGACCTTGCGGAACGGACGGATGTCGGCGAGACGGAAGCGACCTTCACGGTTGTGGCGGGCGAAGGCACGATGCTCGCCAACTATGCCATCACGACCTCGTTCGGCACGCTGTCCGTCACGAAGGCGACCTACCCGGGACAGGAGCCGGGCGGGGCGGGGATTGCGTGGTCCGTCGCGTCCGACGGGGCGGACTGGATGTATGACGGACAGGCCCATGGCGTGACGTTGACGGGTGTTCCGGCGGGCGTCGAAGCGCATCTGGCCGGGAACACGGCGACGGACGCCGGTTCGTACACGGCCACGGTGACGTTCAGCTACGATACGAAGAATTACGAGCCACCTGTCGCGCCGGATCCGATCCACTGGACGATTTCGCCGCGCCCGATTACGTTGATGGCGGCCGCGAAGGAGAAGCCGTACGACGGATTCCCGCTGACGGTGAAGCCCGGCGACATCACGGCGAGCGGGAGCGGCTATGCGACGGGCGAATGCTTCGAGTATTTTGATTTCGCCTCCATCACGGACGTGGGCGAGACGGCGGCGACATTCTCCTACCGCGACAGCGCGACGGCGAAGGTGTCGAACTACGCGGTGACGGTCAAAGGCGGGCAGACGCTGAGGGTGACGGTCGGCGGCGACCAGATTTCCGTGACGGCCGATTCCGGGACGTGGGCGTACGACGGCGCGGAGCATTGCGCCGCATCGTGGCGTGTCGAGAACGGCGACAAGCTGCTCGCCGGGCATGAACTGCGCGTCGCGATCGACCCGGCGAGCGTCGTCCGAACGCCGGAAGACGGTCCGGACGGCGACGGCGTCGTCTCGAACCGCTTCGCGTCCGTTCGGATCGTCGAGGCGGCGACGGGCGCGGACCGTACGCGAAACTACACTCTCGTGCTGAAGGAGGGCGTCCTCAAGATGACGAACGCCTGCATCCGCGCGGAGAACCTCGCCGGAACGGTGGATATCAGGAAGGTTTACGACGGCGTCGCCACGCAGGCGGTCGTCTCGGCGACGCTTCTGCGGCCCGCGACGGTACGGTATGCGACCGGCGACACGCTCCCGGCGGACGGGTGGAGCGCAAAGCCGACGGCGTTCGTCCATGCGGGCACGCAGACGGTGTGGTATGCGGTGGAAGCCCAATATCACGATCCATACACGAACAGCCTGGACGTCGCGATTCTGCCGCGCCCCGTGACGCTGACGACGCCCACGAAGTCGAAGACGTACGACGGTGCGCCGCTCTCCTTCGGAACGGACGAGGTGGAAGTCGGCGGCGAAGGCTACGTCCAGGACGAATCGTTTGCGTTCTCGGACTTTGCGTCCATCTCGGACGCCGGACGCATTGCGGCGACCTGCGCCTATGAGGCGGGAGCGGGGACGCGACTTTCCGACTACGCCATCGCCGAGAACTGGGGGACGCTGACCGTGCTCGCGAGCGCAGACGAGATTGCGGTGACGGCCGGCTCGGCGACCTGGCCCTACGACGGCACAGAGCATCGTCTCGCAACCTATACGGCGGAGAACGCCGACAAGCTCCAGCCCGGCGACGAACTCGTGGTCGAATTCGCGCCCGAAAGCGTGGCCCTGACGCCGGAGGACGGCCCGAACCGCGATGGCGTGGTGTCGAACGCGATAGTCTCCGTGCGGGTCGTGCGCAACGGGACGGAGGATGTCACGCGGAACTATTCGCTCGCGTGGTATCCGGGCGTCCTGCGCGTCACGAAGGCGCAGGTGACGTTCGCGGGCGAAGGCTCGGCCGATCCGTCCGGGTTTGCCGCGACGGCGACCTATGACGGCCAAGGGCACGCGGCGGCGGTCGTGCCGCCCGTCCTGCTTACAAGCCCCGTCGCGGTGCGGTACGGGCGCGCGGCGGACGCGACGTCGCGTCGGATGTCTCGCCCGCATTCACGAACGCAGGCGTTCACACCGTCTTCTATACGATAGACGCGCCCTACTATGAGACATACGCCGGGACGACCACCGTGACAATCACGCCGCGTCCGGTGACGCTCGTTTCGGGCGGCGCGGAGAAGATCTACGACGGGACGCCGCTCCGCGTCGACTCGGTGCGCGTGAAGGCGGGCTCGCCCGGATTCGTCGCGGGCGAGGGCTTCACGGCAATCTGCTCGGGCGCCCAGACGGATGTCGGCGCGATGGAGAACCTCTTTGACTATACGTTGACGGATGGGACGCATGCGGACAACTATGAGGTCAAAAAAGAGTACGGGTGGCTGCGCGTCACGCCGGCGACGCTCGATCCGGGCGCGGTGTTCGGCGGCGGCGAGACGGACGCGGAAGGGGACCCCGTTTGCGCCCGCGTCTACAACGGCGCGCCGCAGCCGTTTGCGCTCGCGCCCAACTTCGGCGAGCCGTACCGCCTGTACTATGCGCTCGTCCCGGGCGACGAGAGCGCCTATTCGGAGACGGCCCCGACGCGGACGCACGTCGCCGAGGGCGACCTCGCGGTCTACTTCAAGTTCCTGTCCTCCAACTACGCGCCCTACTACGGGAAGGGCATCCTGCGCATCACGCCGAAGGAGTTGACGCCCGAACTCGTGGTCGCCGGCGAGGAGGCGGCGTGGATCTTCGACGGGACGGAGAAGAAACCCGCCGTGACGGTCGTGGACGGCAATCCCAACATCGCGACCACGAACGACTATACGGTCGCCTATTCGGACCGGACGGGCGCGGGGCTCTTCCCGGTGACGGTGACGGGAAGGAACGACTATTCCGGCACGGTCACGAAGGAGTTCGCCATCCTGAAGCGTCCGGTCGCGCCGCCCGTGATCGGCGCGCTGTCCTACAACGGGCACGTCCGCAGGCCGTCCATCCCGGCCGACGAACGCTGGACGGTCGTCGCCAATCCCGGCGGGACCGACGCGGGGGCGTACACGAACATCGTCCTGCGCCTGACGGCGCCGGCGGACTACAAATGGAAGGGCCAGGCGGAGGACGAGACGGACTGGACGGGCGTCTTCATCATCAAGCCCGGACCGAACGGCTGGTCGCGCGCGCCGGGGCTCGCAAGCTGGACGGCGGGCGAGACGCCGTCCGTGCCCGACTTCGGCATGCCGCGCAACGGCACGGTTTCGGAGGTTTTCTACCGCGCGCGCGGCGCGGCGATCGAGACGGCGACGACGAACCGCCCGGCGCGGGCGGGACTGTACACGGCCCGTTTCGTCGTGGCCGCGACAAGGAACTACGCCGGAACCTGGCGCGACGGGGACTTCGAGATCCGCCCGGGGAGCGGGGCGACGGCGACAAGCACGACGCCCGTCCCCGTGCCCTACGCCTGGCTGGACGCCTATCGGGGTGCCTTCGGCGGGGACTACGAGACCGCGGCGCACGCCACGGGAAAGAACGGCGTGGCGCTTTGGGCGTCGTATGTCGCGGGACTGGATCCGTTCGACGCCGCGAGCCGTTTCCGGGCGTTCATCGCGCTCGAGAAGGACGGCACGCCGCAAATCACCTGGTCGCCCGACCTGCGCACGGCCCAGCCGCCGCGCGTCTATACGGTATACGGCAAGCCCACGTTGGATGCGGCGGACTGGGCGCCGGTGACGGACGAGAACCGCGGCAAGATGCGTTTCTTCAAGGTGACGGTCGAAATCGAGGGTTTTAACGACTAAGGAGCAAACAATGATGCGAAGAACAATACAGAATCTTATTTTCGCCGTTTGCGCGAGTACAGGCTTGGCGCTGCCGGCGGCGACGATCCGGTATGCCGTGGACGGAAGTTCGGGCGAGTACTGCAACCAGGGCTACGGCATCACCGTGACCGTGTCGACGCCGTCCACGGGCTGCACGATCGAATACGGCGAGTCCGAGACGGGTCCGTGGAGGACGGAGCCGGTCGCCTATACGGACGTCTGCACGCAGAAGCCCGTCTGGTTTCGCATCTCCGCAACAGGGTACGAGACGGTCACGGACAAGGCGCTCGTCACAATCACGCCGAAGCCCTTGACGGAAGACTGCGTCTGGGTGGAAGAGCCGTCGGGCGGGTACGTCTACGACGGCACGGCGAAGGAGCCTCCGGCGCGCTTCGACGATCCGGCGGCGTTGCTGACGGAAAACGACTTCACGGTGACCTACCGCGGCAACGTGGACGCCGGCACGGCGTATGCGGTCTTCACGGGCAAGAACAACTACACGGGCACGGTCGAGGTCCCGTTCGAGATCGCGAAGGCGGATAACGCCTGGACGACGGCGCCTTCCCTGGCGGATTGGACGTACGGGCAGACGCCGAGCGAGCCGGTTTCCGCGGCGAAGGACGGCACGGCGGTCGTGACCTGGTCCTCGGGCGCGAAGCCGACCTTGCCCGGCTCCTATACGGCGACTTTCACCGTTCCCGAATCGCAGAACTACAAGGAACTGACGGCGACTGTGCCGTTCACGATCCGCGCGGCGACGATCCGGTATGCCGTGGACGGAAGTTCGGGCGAGTACTGCAACCAGGGCTACGGCATCACCGTGACCGTGTCGACGCCGTCCACGGGCTGCACGATCGAATACGGCGAGTCCGAGACGGGTCCGTGGAGGACGGAGCCGGTCGCCTATACGGACGTCTGCACGCAGAAGCCCGTCTGGTTTCGCATCTCCGCAACAGGGTACGAGACGGTCACGGACAAGGCGCTCGTCACAATCACGCCGAAGCCCTTGACGGAAGACTGCGTCTGGGTGGAAGAGCCGTCGGGCGGGTACGTCTACGACGGCACGGCGAAGGAGCCTCCGGCGCGCTTCGACGATCCGGCGGCGTTGCTGACGGAAAACGACTTCACGGTAATCTACCGCGACAACGAGAACGCCGGCACGGCGTACGCGGTCTTCACGGGCCGGAACAACTACGCGGGCACGGTCGAAGTCCCGTTCGAGATCCGGGCGAAATCCATGACCGACGGGACGGACGAGCCGGGAACGGGTTCCGTTCCCGCGGGCGGCCTTTCGCGGTATGACGCCGCGTTCGTCTACGACGGGACGGGCCACACGATCGACGTGGAGGCGTTGTCCGCCGTAAAGATCGACGGCCTCGCGCCGGCCCTTGCCTATGCGCTTGCGGAGGAAGGGCCGTACCGGGCCAATCCTTTCGTCTTCACAAACGCGACCGTGACGTCCGTCTGGTACCGTTTGAGCCTGCCGAACTACGCGGACTACACGCATGAAGCCCGGCTGACCATCCTGAAGCGCGCGCTTACGCTGACTTCGGGCGACGGCGAATGGGACTACGACGGCGCGCCGCATTCGAACACGAACGTGACCGTTTCGGCGCCCGGGTACGTCCCTGGAGAAGGCATGGTCTATTCCAGGTTCGCGTTTATCACAGAGCCCGGGTCGTGCCGGAACGCGTTCGACGTCACGCCCCAGGTCGGGACCTTGGCGTCGAATTACGAGCTTGCCCTGGAATACGGCACGCTGACGGTCACGGAATCCCGCGCGAAAATCGTGCTGGACGCGCTGGGCGGGCAGGTGGACGGGGCGACCCTCGTCACGCAGGAAGTCCATGCCGTCTACGGGGAGCTTCCCGTGCCGGTCCGCGCGGGCTACCGGTTCGCCGGGTGGTATCTCGGGGTGACCAGCGACGCGCCCAAGGCCGTTTCGGGCGGGGTGACCGTCGCGTCCGGCAACCATCGCCTCTTCGCACGATGGACGACCCCGGCGGAACATCTCTTCACGTACGAGAAGACGGGCGCGCAGACGGTCCGGATCACGGGCCTCAAGAATCCTTCCGCCCCCTTGCTGGAAGCCGCCCTCCCCGACACGATAGACGGACTCTTCGTGACGGAAATCGCCGCGGCGGCGTTCGCGAACACGCAATGCGGTCTGAAGGACGTGTATCTGCCCGTATTCTGCACGAATCTCGGGCGCCGCGCCTTCGGTTCGGTGAAGAGTCTGGAGAAGGTCGTGTTCGTATCCGTCCGCCGGTGGAACGTCCCGGAGGACGCGGCAGAGGTGGAGATCGGCGCCTATGCGTTCTCCGGGACGGCTCTTTCGGAACTTGAACTGCCCGAGGAAGTCGCGTTCCTCGGGGATTACGCGTTCGGCAATTGCAAAGCGCTCGCGAAGGTCACGGTGTTCGGGCACCCCAAGGTCGGCAAGAAGCCGTTCCGGCGCGCGGGGACTTCCGTCGGGGGCGTGCTGGTGCATCTGGACCCGGCGCTTGCGGGAGACGCGGACTACATGAACCGGTTCAAGCAGGAGATCCCGCAGGTGACCGTGCGGACCGACGCCATTGTGCGTGCGGTGCGCACGGGCGGTTTCGCCCTGCACGGACAGCGCGCCGTTTTGACCTTGTCCGTCGAGCGGGCGGGGAACTGGGGCGCAATCGATCCGTCCGCCATAAAGGTCGAGTACAGTCCCTCGCTCGGGGAGCCGGCGCGGATGCTGAAACCGGTGCGTGTCGGCGAACAGTCCGGCGGAACGCTACAGGTTGAAGTGGAGCCGCCGGAAGGTTCCAGCGGATTCTTCCGCGTCATGGTCGAGAAATAAGATTACAATACAATATGAAGGAAAAGATGATGAAAAGTGCGATTCTCTCGCTTATTGCGGCAAGTACCGTCTCGGGCGCTTGGGCGGGCAATTGGGAGTTGACCATCGGCCCCGCCTGGCGGGCGCGTGCCAAAACGACGATTTCCGCGGAACCCGGGCAAGCATCGTCCATGTTCTCGTACGACCGCAATCCTGCGGACCATGCGGGCGATTGGCGGGCGGACGAGGTTGTGCGCGTCCCCGACGCCCTCACGCCGGGCGAGGAGCTGTATGCCGCGACCGCCGTCGGCACGACGAAATCATCCGTTCCTGCATCCGCGGCGGACGACGTCAGCCGTCCGTTGGGCCTCAAGGCGGACCTCGGCTGCACCGTTTTCGCCTGGAAGCGTTTGTCGGTCGCCCTGAACCTGCATCTGGCGGGCTACTGGCGGCTGCGCTCCTCCGCCGCGGGCGGACATACGCGGATTTCGCAGGTAAAGGATTACTGGCTCTTCGAAGACGGACCCTATCCGGACGATACGGACTTTTCCTCGTTCAAGCCGGCGGCCGACCCCGACCTCGCCTATCGCGAAGATTTGGGCTCTTATGCGACGAAAACGCCCAGTCTGCGCGTGCGCGGCGACCTCTACCAGATCGGTTTCGGGCCGAAACTCGCTTTCGCGGCGACGGACTTCCTGTCGGTCTACGGCGGTGTCGAGGCTCTGTGCAACCTGGCGTATCTGGACTGCCGGGCGGGCGATGCGCAGGAATCCGAAGTGCGTTGCCTGGGCGGTTTCGGCGTGCGGCTGGGCGCCAACCTCGGCCTGACGGAGCATCTGGGGCTGTACGGCGAGGCCGGATACGAACGGATCGACGAGGCGGAAGCTTCCGTCGACGGACGGCGTGCGCGCGTGGACTACTCGGGGCTGGTCGTCTCGGCGGGTTTCGTGCTCCGTTTCTGATTCCCGGCGCGGCATCCCGGAAGGGGAGATCGCGGACTCCGGATCAAATCCCGGCGGGGCTTTACTCGAACTCCCGCCGGGATTTGCTTCACGCCCCGCGGGAGAAGGGAGAGCCGCCTGCGCTCGCGCTCCTGCCCCCGAAACTGGCTCCCTGCCCATGATTCCGCGGCGGTTCCGCTTTGCACCTGAGGAGGTGTCTCGGTTTTCGCCGCGCGTTTGGTCGAGGTGGGTCGCCTGCCCAAGTAAATGCCCTTGATTTGGGTGGACAAGCCAATGCCCTTGTTCCGATTGTCTCCCGTGAGCAGCTGGACCATCAAGGAGGAGGTTGGTCTTGTCGCGGCGGTATTCCTCACCGGATCTCCCGAGACGGACGCGTCGTTTGTCCGCGCCAGCTTCAAGAGACCAAGGTCTCCAAGGCAAGAGACCTTGGTCTCTTGGAAATGTTCTGCCGAAACACACCACCCTTTTGCCCTGCGCACACCCTTTCTGCCTTTGGGAGGGTCCTCCGGTCCGACTCGCGGTCTATTGTCTGGCTGCTCGCGAAGCCCCCCCCCC